>Ga0172379_10003780_pt1 | contig 23474 bp, 16 predicted proteins | sample GrowelOW334metaG_FD_119756 | JGI IMG/M metagenome (GOLD analysis project Ga0172379, IMG submission 119756) | Groundwater microbial communities from an aquifer near a municipal landfill in Southern Ontario, Canada - Groundwater well OW334 metaG | ecosystem: Environmental > Aquatic > Deep...
GATCGTTACGGCGGTGCGAAATATGTCATCCCTAAGGTTGCCGTAAATATCCCTCGGCTGAAGTTCTACAAGATGTTCGCCGTCGGACAGTTCGGCGATACGTATTTCACTTTGCTTTATCCAACCGGACCATGCGCCGCCATCAATCCTATGCCGAACTTCTATTTGATCCGAAGAAATCACACCCCATCTGGCATCGGCTGTCCAACGAAGAAGCACGGATGGTGATTCAACCACAGGTTGAACGATCTGAATTTTGATCGGGTAGTTTATTGCTTTCCTATTAAGTATTCCAACCCCCACACCATGGCCGGCAACATACACTTTATCTTTTAATGGAAGCACGACGCGAAGTTCACGCAACTCCGTTCCGGTTTCAACATTATATGTTGACCACTCTCCGTCTTTATAACTGAATAATCCCCGTTCTCCCGCAACCCAAATCCTGTTGTCACCGTCTACCTGCAGATCCCAAATTCTTCTGCTTCCAAAAAGATTGTTTTTTAAGATCCAACGGATCGAATCATTCGTATCGATCATACCTAATTGCGAACTGAAATTTGAAAACCATAGCTGCTCATCGTCATCTACCGCTATTGAATAGATAAAATTAGATAGGTGATAGGGGAATTGCCAGCGTTTCCACTCTCCATCGCGAAATCGGCATAATCCGTTTTTGGTGCCGAACCAAAGCGCGCCGGATTTGGATTCCACAAACGAATACACTCTATTACTGCTCAAACCGTCCTTCGTCGTAACAGAACGGAACTGACCGTTCTTTAACTGAAAAGCGCCGGGATCAGTCTCAGGAGATTCAAAATGTTTCCCCAATCCCAGAAACCAGAGATTTCCCTGTCGGTCTTTTCGGATCTTATGCACCTTTGGCGCTGTTAAGCCTTCCCGTGCACCAAAGTGTTTCCACGAAACACCATCCCATCGGTATGCGCCGGAAAAAGTGGCACCGCTGCCTATCCAAATTGCTCCTTCGTTGTCCTCGTTTATACCGGTGATCAGACCAAGCGGTTTTCCGTCAATATGTGTTATCCGGCGTTCGTTTCCATTTTGTTGATGAATAACCAGTCCATCCATGGTTCCGATCCACACTTCTTCGCTGCTCGTTTTAAAAACCTCCATCACGATATTTCTTTTATCGGTGAAAGGATAGCGCCAGTGAGTCCATTGGGGGAAGGTGTTCCGATAGAGAAACAATCCATTGTCTGTACCAATCCACAGATCTTCGTTGTCACGAAACTTCACTACCTGGGCGTTTGATATTTGGGGAGGAGTATATTTGAGAAAACGCCAGATGCCGTTTCTTCTGATCCGGATCTCTCCAGATTGATAGACGGCGATTGCAACTCCCGACGGTGAGATATCCAAGGATCGGATCGGCAAACCCCGCTCCGTTTTACTGTAGTGCGGTTCACCGTTTGCACTCCATTCCCAAATACCCATTAGCGTCCTCGGGCTTTCAAGTGACAGGAGGCCATCGCCTGATTGGTTATCTACAATCGAACGAGCTGATTGGTTTTTGAAGATGATATCCCACTGATTATTCTTATATCGAGCTATCCCAGCATTACCCAATGACCAAAGTGCGCCGGACCGAAGGCGCCAAATATTATAGATTGTTGGGGATACATTCATTGAATACGGTGTTAGTTCTTTTCCTTTAAGAAGATAGAATACACCGTTAGAGGTTGCGATGATCAATGTAGTACTGTCGAACAATGCTGCAGTTGTAATTTTCCCCTCGAGCGTATCGACAGGTGCAAAAACATGATCGAATCCTTCTTTACCGCCGGAATACAACGTACGGTTAGTAAGAACGAATATTTCTCCGTTCCTGCCTTTAAATATTTTATTTGCTTGTATTTCGGGTAAACCGTGCGCACTGTCAATAGCATGCCAGCGGAAACCGTCATACCATGCAATACCTTTCGGCGTCACGACCCACGGTGTACCATCATCAGACTCAGTAATATTCTCGATAATATCCGACGGTAACCCCGTTTTCGTGGTGAAACTCGTCCATCGCCATGGTTCGTGAAGATGTTCAAATTGCGCTTGTGCGCTGTATACAATACAGCACAACAGGAACAAGAGAAGATGGGCTTTAGTAAAAATCGTACGGTTCACTGGCAATCCAATCTGAGCAATCGGTGAATCCATTTCAGAAGAATATATTCTCAACAATGTAAATAAATATTGCATTCTTCCCAATATCGCAGCTTCACTACAATGAAAAACCCCGCGGCGAACCGCAGGGTCTTTTTCTTCTCATTATCAGGTTGGAACTTTTTAGAATTCCAATTTCATACCAAATGAAGGAAGAATTTCAAATCCTTTCGGATCAATTGTCCCGGTTGTTTCGATAAAGCGTTCTTCGTTGACATTCAACCGGTTATAGAGATTCAAAACATCGAGGAATGCAACGATTGCAACAGTGCCGAGTTGTTTCCGATAATCGACCCGGACGTTCCATGTATGAAAATCCGGTAGCCGTTCGGTGTTGTTCGCAGTAATCTCTTTTGAATATCGCATCATTAAGGGATTGGTGAACACATTGGCGTGGATGATATATGAATCTTTTGGCCTGCCGGTTGCGAATTTCCATTTTGTAGAAAAGGACCATTCGTGATCCAGTTCATAACCGAATAGAATATTGAAGACATGAGGCTGATCGAAATCCGAACGATACTCACCGGCACCGTTATGATTATCCCGCTTGCTGACGGAATATGAATAATTCAATTGACCGTACCATTTGCCCACAAATTTCTTTACAACGCCGAGATCGATTCCCCGCGCATATCCGCTCCCGACATTCTTTCGGAGATCGGAAGTCCGATCCGTTTTCACGATAAGATCTTTCAAGTCTTTGTAGTACGCTTCTGCCGTGAATTTCACATCGTCCGAAAGATATGTTGTAACACCTGCGATAATATGAATTGCCCGTTCATTGTTCAGTTGTGCATTCCGAACATCCAAAGAGATTGTGCGCAATTCTACCGGTTGGTAATAAATACCTGTCGCTGCGCTGAGTTTGGTCTTTTCACTGATGAAATAGCCGATACTGAAGCGGGGAGAAAGATAGCTTCGTTTGTTGAATTCGCTGTATTCATATCGAACGCTCGGAACGATAGTCAACTTCTCAACCGGTACATATGAGTATTCCAAAAACGCTGCGCCGGTTGATTTCGAAGAATGGGCAGAATTGTTGATCAACGATGGATCGAGGATGATAAATTGATTGGATGGATTTGGACGATAATCATCAGCATCGTAAACGAACAACGTTTCAGCATCCACCTGTATTGCCGAATAATCATATGCTGTGGAATTGATTTGCACTCCTGCGGTTACCGTAGAAACGGAAGAAGGGGTAATCGAAAATTGTGAACGAAGACCGAATTCTTGCTCTTCACTATCATAACGGTAATAGTTTTCCCGGACAAACGCCTCATTTTTTTTCGGTATCACACCGTTTGTCGGATAGACATAAGAATTGCTCCGACGGAACTCCGCTGTGTTTCCGCGGAAATATAGAGCCTTCTCCAAAACACTTGTGGAACCGGTTAATGACCGCCAGTTCATACCAAGAAGATATTTTGTGTCGCTGGATTTGGCCAATTGATTATCATAATTCGAACCGTCTATTTCATAAACATTATCAATGGTCCGTTCAAAAAATTCAGGGGAATAGATACCAATCACGGAGATCTTGTTTTTCGGATCGATCACCGTAGTGGATTTCAACAACACATCGGTGAAACTCGGATATCCTAAATCACTTTGACCGGTCATATCCAGAATTGTTTTGAAATTCTGATGCCGTGCAGAAAATAGTAATGAGGTTCTATCGTGGACTTTGCTTGGACCATCATAATTCACTTCCCATCCAAGCACATCATACGTACCGTTCATGGTGGGAGATTCTTTGTTACCTTCTTTGATCTTCAGGTCAACAAAAGATGCATTTTTCCCTCCATAACGCGCAGAAAATCCGCCTGCCTGAAAATTCGCTTCGTCGATTACGCCCGGGGTAAAGATACTGAATCGTCCACCCTGTGCCTCCTGTTCTTCAGTACCGCCGTCAAAATGAGAAACCTTGTCAAACGGGATATTATCCACAATAACAATATTGTCCCTGGGACTGCCGCCGCGGACGGAGAAGGCCGAGAATTCTCCTCCGCTGCTCGAGACACCCGGAAGTGTTTCGATCGCACGGAAGATATCCCCTGCTGAACCGGGGGAACGACGGATCTCTTCCAAAGAATAGTGAAAATTGGTAACAGGAGATATGTCGTCACCGGAAAATACACCGGCGGTCACTTCGACTGTTTCACCCGTAATCGAGCTTTCATGCAGGATCACTTCGCGAACAGAAGTGGTTTTGCTCCGGACAACTCGAATATCTGTTTCAATATGTTGTGTATAACCTACGGAAGAGAATTTCAGTTTGTAGATATCTTCACCGATGTTTTTCAACAAGTACTTTCCGTCGGCATCCGTCGTTGCGCCGATCGATGTTCCGAGAATTTGAACATTCACATTAGGAATGGGTTGCTTACTATCCATATCTACGACGATGCCCGAGATATTTCCTTTCGCGATATTCTTTTCGAGATCGGACGGTTCATTCGCAAATGCTGTGGAAAAAACGGCTGCAACTAGAATCGCCAGCGTAAGATTCCGAAACAAAACCGTAATTCGATGGTTCATAACTACTCCCTATATTTTAATTGATGATGTATACTGCTGACTATTAACTACGTATTATAAATAAACAGTGTTTAGCATACGGGCAAAAAAAATGTTTTCTATTTGTCCAGCAACTCAGCCATCGTGAAATCTAGTATCCCGTTTATCACTTGGCTTTGCTGATCTTTTGAGATCATCGGTGCACGTTCGCGGATGAAGATCGATACCACGCCATGCAATAATGCCCACAGGGAAAAACATGCAATCTGCGAACTCGGTGCTTTGAGATATCCCTGATTAATACAATCGGTGACGATTTCTTGCAGCACTTCGTACGTATCTTTACCAACCGTCCAATCCGCCGGCGAATTAAATGCTTTCATTGGGGCCCGCATAATGAACATAAGATCGTATAACTCTTGATTTTCCATTGCAAAATCGAGATATATCTTACCGCACGCTCGGAGTTTCTCTGCAGGATGTTTGATAGCACTTAATACCTGCTGCCGTTTGAACAGATCCCGGAAACCGACCTCTTGCAACGCACAGAGGATTGCATCCTTATCAGCAAAGTATAAATAGACCGTGGCGGGACTGTATTCAATCTCCTCAGCAATGCGGCGAATCGTCACATGCTCGAAGCCCTCTTTGATAAAGAGCTTCTTTGCTGCGTTGAGAATCATCTCACGCATTTCGTGTTTTTCACGTTCTTTTCGTTCTGCAGAACCCATTATTTTTTAAATAATAAACAGCGTTTAGTTTATAAACCAATGTATAATTAAACTGGCTGGAAGTCAAGTAAAAAATATATCTACACCAATCTTTCTTTGATCGCTTTAGTTGCTGCTTCCGTACGTGTGTGGACATGGAGTTTTTCGTAGACTTTCCTGAGATGGGCATCGATGGTATGCGGACTCACATTAAAACGCTCAGCCAGATATTTATTGCCGTAACCCTGGACAATTTGTTCAAGAATTTCTTTTTCGCGCGGGGTAAGTCCATATTCTTTGGAAACAGAATGCATCTTTGAAAACATATCGATTGTTTTCCGTGCGATCAATGAATTCATTGGAGATCCACCATTGTATACGTCACGGATCGCTTCAATTATTTTTGATTCTGGAGAGGATTTTAGGAGATATCCCGTTGCTCCCGCACATACTGCATCGAAGATATTATCATCATCATCAAATACTGTTACCATAATAATTTGACTGGAAGGACTTTTCTTTTTGATAATACCTACGCTGGTGATTCCGCCCATTCCTTCAAACCCAATGTCGTGCAGTACGACATCCGGAGCCGGCAGCGTGTCCAATGCAGTTACCGCCTCTTCACAAGAAAGGAAGTATTTTTCGCACTTCATGTCGGATTGATCGTTTATCAACGAAACGATATTATCCTTATACAAAATGTTGTCCTCGACGATCCAAACCGATATTTTTTTCTCTATAGAATTTTCCATAAGGATTTTAAATGAATATGGTGAAACAGTTTCTTTGGCGCCACTACGTGATTACGTCATTTTTAAATATCATAACCACCTCTGTGCCAATTCCATTCTTTGCTTCAATAAATAATTCTGCTTTTAGAATTTCCGCTCTTCGTTTTAAGCTTTGAAGTCCGTTCCCCTCGACAGATTTTTGTAGATCAAAACCAATGCCGTCATCCCTAACCGACAGCAGAAAAACGCTCGGTTTTCGCACTAAAGATATTGCCACTGATTTTGCATTAGAATGTTTTATGATATTGTGTAGAATCTCCTTAAACATTAAAAGGATATTTCTCCGGGTTTCCGCAATACCCTCATCCTTATTTAGTTCGTCATGCACTTGGAATTCATAGGGCATTTCCATCAGCATCCGGCCGGCTATTTCCCGCAACCTGGTTTCAAGATTCACGAATCGATCATACCGCGGATTAAGACACCATACAAAATCGCGTATATAGTCAGCAGTTTGCATTGCTGAATCCGCGATCAAGGATAATCTCTCTTTATTTGTATTATCCTCAGATGAGTTGCGGACCAAACGCTGACTTAGGAGTGTAATACTTCCAAGATTGCTTCCTACCTCATCATGCAGATCGCTTGCGATCCTTAGGCGTTGATCGTTGAGACTCTTCCGATATTCCTTTTTATTTTGGAATATTCGATACGTCGTTATCCCCACGAGTGAAGCGAGCGTGAGGAATGGAATGGCATACATCGGCCGATACAACACCGGCGGTTCTATATAAAACGTGGTTTCGGCTTTTGATTCTCCAATAAAACCATATGCATCAATTGCTTCAACAATCAGTGAATGGTCACCGCTCGGCAAGTTATCGAGAATAACATAATGTTGCGTGGACCAGTTCGTCCAAGCTTGATTATCCAAACGATAGCGAGTTTTAATTTGTTCGGTCGGAGTCACTCCCCAATACGACAGCGGTGTCCACGAACAATGAGCAATATTCGATTCAACTATTGTTTTTGAAAGGAATACTTTCAGTGGCGTTCTGATATTTCGCCGATCCATCACCCGAACGCCGATGCCATGCCCTCCAACATATATCTTATCTTCCGTTGGAAGAACAACTCGCAATTCTCTAAGATACACACCTGATTCATCGCTATAGTTTGTCCACGTTGAATTATTGTAACAATACAATCCTTTTGTCGTGGCAGCCCAAAGGAGACCGGATTCATCACAAACGAGATCCCAGACTTTTTGATTGTATTCGAAAATTTCCTCGCTCTTCCATATCCAATTTATTGAATCCTTCCCATCTATTGTTCCAAGAAGTCCTGAAAATGTAGAAAACAATAACATATTTGAATTATTTGTAGTCAAAGTGTATACTTTTGTATTGTCACCTAATAGTTCTTTCCCTATCCACATTTTTATTTTATTATTTGTTATTCTTACTAATCCATTCACCGTACCTAGCCAAATTGTTCCATTGATACTTTGAGAAAATGAGTATAGTCGGTTAGTCGATATTTTATATAGAGAGTCTATTTGGACTATTTTTCTATCTTGCAATATATATCCAGCAGGATCGTCAGATTTTAATCCTAGACCTAAAAACCACAGACGTCCAATTTTATCTTTACGGATTTTGTGATAGTTTATTAATTTATTCTTAAAAAGATGGTGTGTCCATTTCGATCCATTCCATTCAAAAACTCCTTTAAATTCTGCGCCTGAAGAAATCCAAATATTTCCATTTTCATCTTGATTTATTCCGGTCACCAATCCTAGCTTGACGCCCCCAATTTCTCTAATATAAAACGTATTGCCATTTTTTTGTCGCACTTCAATTCCATCAATATTTCCGATCCAAATGTCACCATTATTCGATTTAAATATTTCCATGACAATATTTCTAAAGTCAGAAAACTTAACATTATTTTGTTTCCATTTAACATCACGTCTGCTAAACAGAAATAAGCCTTCTTCGGTAGCAAACCAAATATCATTGTTTTTACGGTATTTAATGGAAACAATGTTGGTCATTCGACTAGGAACCGGATCAAGTTTTTTCCAAACTCTTTTTTTTCTTATGTGAATCTCTCCACATTCAAATACCACGATAACGGTACCATCATTTGAAATATCTAGAGCTCTAATGGGTTGACTGCGTTCAGAACTAGATAATGAAAATCCTTTACCTAGATATTCCCAAATTCCAATGTGTTGCTTAGGCGCATCTATGGCAATAACTATTTCTCCGTCACTATTTTCGACTATGTCTCGAACTGCAATAGAATTATCATTGGTATTGTTTGATATATTTACTTTATTCCATTCAAATTTGTTTAATCTATAAAGACCCATATTTTCTGCAGCAACATTCCAAATATTATTTTTAGACTTTATTAATTTTCCCGGTGCTGGCATACAAACATATAGAATCCCAGAAGGGTTAATTATTATATTTGCCGATGAATCTAAGAAATTAAATGAACACATAAACGATAATGAATCAATAACACCTACATTAACAATTGTTCCTGATTTAAGAATGTTTGGAAAATCCACTTTATTAAATCCATTCTTATTGCCTACAAAGAGTTTCCCGTTTTGAATGACAAAAATATTTTCATTATTTTTTTTAACTATTTTCTTCACCCTCTCATCAGGATATAAACTATCTACGATTATCGGATTCCATCGAAACCCATCGTACCAGGCAATTCCCTTTGCTGTTGAGACCCACACGGTGCCATCATCCGCTTCCAATACATCCTCGACAATGTCGGACGGCAATCCCGTCTTTGTCGTAAAATGTGTCCACCTCCAATTTTCATAAAATTGTTCGGTCTGTCCAAAACTATTATTCAACAATGCTAATACACCGATCAGAATAAGGTTTATGAACAATGTATTGTGCTTGAACTTCATTTAAGGAGAATGTTTTTGTCTATTATCTAGGTTAATAATTACTCAGCTAAAGTAATAAACTTCATTTACTTTGTAAATTGCTTTATGAAATTATTAGGCCTTAAAAGTCAATCTTATTGATCAATCTCAATTTAAGGTTTACATCAGCGGTTTTTATCGACTCTCTTCGGATTAAAAAAATATATTTTTATTGTCTTGATAGGCTTGTGAGAAACTGAAATGCTTTGATGAATGGATTAAGTTATTTTTTTCATTAAAAAACCTCCAGGGTACGGAGGTATTTTAATGGCTCAACTATTTTACCGAAAATCCGATGTTACGCTGAAAACGTTTTTTGTGAATCAATGATCATCCTGAACAAGCGACCGTTGTATGCAAGCGAGCCTCCCGTCACGAAGTGATGGCTTTGCCTAAAGAATGCCTTCACAAATTGATCCTTTGGATCGGTAGATGGATGACTTATCGAAATACACTTGCACCTTTCCTGCCCGTCCGGCAGGCGGATTCACCCTGACCATATTATCTGTTTTGCATAACACTATATAAACTATTTCACTTCCAGTAACTCCACTTCAAATATCAGCGTTGAGCCGCCGGGAATCAATTGACCGACGGGACGGTCTCCATATGCAAGATTGTTGGGAATGTAAAATTCGCATTTCCCCCCCTCCTTCATCAGCTGCAGCCCTTCAGTCCATCCTTTGATCACCTGGTTTAACATGAACGATGTCGGTTCGCCGCGTCGGTAGGATTCGTCGAACACTGTACCGTTGAGCAGCCGTCCCCGGTAATGCACGGTAACCATACTTGTCTCCGCCGGAGATTTACCGGTACCGGGCCGCAGAATCTTATACTGCAATCCACTCGAAGTGGTGATGATGCTGTCTTTGGACTTGTTTGCGGCGAGGAATTCGCTCCCTTCCTTTTTGCATTGTGCAACCGTCTCCGCCGAGTTCTGCTGGGACTGCGACTGCGGATTGAGCTGTTGTATCAGAGCAATGATGCGCTGGATCTCATCCTGCGCAAGCTTGTTTTCTAAACCTTCCAGTGCTTCCTGTAATCCGGTGACGAACGACGGCACACGAAGAGGGAAATTCGACGCTTTAACGCTGGCGCTCAATTTCGTGCCGAGATCATATCCGCTTAAATAGTTCATTTTTTCTTCATCGGTTTTCAGTACCGAGGTTTTAGATTTGGGCTGTTGTTTCGTCTGCTGCGTTTTCGATTTCTGCGCGCCAACGGCGGAAGTGAAAAGCACCACAGCGATAATCCAGATACACAATTGCTTCATTACTGATCCTTTCTTATTGAATGATTGAACCGGGAACACATTCGCTTCAACCGGATTGGGGTTAGTTTATTTCAATACTGTTTTCAGGAACAACCTAGCCTCGGCATTTGCCAGTGCGGACTTTTCCTTGTCATATTTCGGATTACTCGGATTCGCGAAGGCATGGACAGCATCATAATTCTTCACCGTCAATTTCTTCCCCGCTGCTTTCATCGCCTTTTCGAATTCGGACACGACCTGGGGATTGATGTATCCATCCTGTGTGCCGAAGATGCCGAGCACGGAACAGTTCAGTGTCTTCAATTTTACAACTTCTTTCTCCGGCATTCCGTAATAAATGACGCAGCCAGCCGCCTGTTTGCCAAGCATTAATGCGGCCTGCATGGACCATCCGCCGCCAAAGCACCATCCCAGCGTTGCAACGGACGCCGTTTCCCCTGCATAGTCCATTACTGCACGGATGATTATCCGCGCACGATCGTCGTCCACCGCGCCGACATATTTTCGCGCTGAATCCTGCGACATCGCCACTTTCCCGTCATACAGGTCCAACGCAATAACATTCACTTCACCCAGATCGCGCTGCAACTGTTCCGCTTCCTGTTTGATGTAATCATTTAATCCCCACCATTCATGAAAGACAAACACGTATTTGTTCGTCGTGGATGAGGATTTCACTTCGAAGATCTGTGTGTCGGTTCCGTCGGATGTTTTGATGGTTCTCATTGATCCTCCGGCAGCCTGAAACACAAACGGCTCCGGCGCATCATGCAGGGTAACAAATGCCATATCTTTCCCAAAAGCGGCAAATTCCTCCGTTGCCGTCGGAGCACAGCACGGATTGTTCTTCTGTGCTAAGAGTACGTTCGACAGAATCAACAGTAGTATGACGTATCGCATTGTACCTCCAAAAAAGTAACAATGTTCATGAAACAATATTCGCTTCCATTTCTAGTGAAATTCCAAATGTGTCGGCCACTCCTCGCTGAATCTCCGAAGCGAGTTCCAACAATGCTTGTGTCGATCCGTGATAATTCACCAATGCGAGCGTATGATTCTCGGAGATACCGACACCGTTTTTTTTATATCCTTTCGCGAAACCGGATTTTTCGATCAACCACGCGGCCGGGATCTTTTTCTTACCATCAAATGGAAAAGTCGGAACCGCCGTTCCATCGCCGATCGATCTCCATTTTTTAATTACCATTGCGTGCACCGCTTCATCAACAATTGGATTCAAGAAGAAAGATCCTACTGAGCGGGAATTCGCATCGTCGGGATCGATCACCATTGATTTCTTCCTGCGAAGCGACAATACAATATTTCGGACCGCTTCGAGCGATTCCTGTCCATTGGCAAGCGATGCGAGATTGATCGCCGACTCGATCTGTTTTTTCACTTCCGGATAATGAATCGTCGGACGGCCATTCTTCTTCAATCGGAAAACGACTTCCGTCACGATATACTTGTCCGCATCGTACGATTTGAAACGACTGGTTCTGTACGAAAATCCGCACTCACTATTCGTGAAGTTTCTTTCTGTTGAAGTCTCTTTCTCCAGCACTTTCACCGATACGATTGAATCTTTCACTTCCTGTCCATACGCACCCACATTTTGTATCGGCGTAGCACCGACACTACCCGGTATGCCGGAAAGGCACTCGATGCCGGCAAATCCTTTTGCCACGGCAGTGCGCACGAACGGTTCCCATATCTCACCGCCGCCGACAATCACACGGACAAAGTCTCCATCGTCAACGAATGAAATCCCTTTCAGTTCGATCCGCAGAACAAGTCCGGCAAACCCGGCATCGGAAAAGATCGTATTACTGCCTCCTCCGAGAATATGCACGCGAAGTGATTTCGACCGGGCAATCGCCAATGCAGCAATTACATCGTCAGTCGAAGTACACGAACAAAAATATTTCGCCGTTCCACCAAGACCGATCGTCGTCATTTCTTTCAAGGCAATATGTTCTTGAATGGTCAGCATTACCGTAGTTTCGCTCCTTTTTCCGACCACCATGGATATATCTCAAATATCAGCCGGCCGGCTTTAATAGCGGGGTCGGTGGAACAGTGCATCAGTACCTCTTCATATGTATCGCAATTGAAGACGAAAATCCCACGAAGGTCGCCGTCATGCCCCATAGGCCCTGCAAGATCGATCTTTCCATCGGCATACAGACGTTCGATATTGGCAATATGTCCTTTCTGTAATTCCGCCGCCGTTGTCGAATCATGATTTCGGATCGGTCCCCGTTTCAACAACACGAGAAAATATTGTTTCATCTCGCCGTCCTTTACCTCTTTTTTTGGTTTGTCCTTCAACAGGAGAACCGGTCCGGAGACCTTAGCATCTTCTTTCAATGATTTATTATCCTGCGCGTTCACCAAAACGGCGAGGAAGAACAGTGCAAACACAACTTGTCTCATAAGATTTCCTGCTTGATTGTAACGGTAAAAAACAATTGTCATAATCATTGTACTGCTGATTTCCTTATCCTATCCATCACCGCCAGACCGATCCCATCCTCGCTTAACTGTTCACAATAAATCGTTTCGATCTTCATCCGGTCGCACTCGCGAAAGAAGTGGAACAGCGAACGGGCATATTCCTCTTTGTTCCGACAGATTTTTTTTAATCCAAACGCGCTTCGTCCGACGGATCGGAGGCCGATATATGCGGACGATCTCATCGGAACCGTCTCTTCCACTCCGCTGACAATAAAAACATATGCAAGAGGAGAATAGTGTCGGTATTTTAATCCCGGGCTCTTCGGAATCTTCGTCTGCTGTTTTTGCAGTCTGGTGGCGGGAATAATCTTTCGCAGTTGTTCCAAGGTTACGCCTCCCGCACGCAGAATTACCGGATTGGTGCCCGTGCAATCCACCACAGTCGATTCAACTCCGATTCTGGACGGATCTCCTTTGAGAATGCACGGTATCCTTCCGTTCAAATCTTTTTTCACTGCATGCCATGTGGTAGGGCTTGGCGAACCGGAAAGATTTGCCGACGGCGCCGCAACGGGAACGCCGCATTCCATTAAAAATTTTTGAGCTACCGTATGTCGTGGAATCCTCACTCCCACCGTGGAAAGGCCGGCTGTTGCCAGCGAAGAGATCCTTTTATTTTTCGGAAGCACCAGCGTGATAGGACCGGGGAAGAATTCCTCCAACAGTTTTTCAGCATAGCGCGGTATGGAAGAGACGACGGAAAGGATCTGTTCCTTCGAACCAACATGCACAATCAATGGATTGTCCGACGGCCTTCCCTTAGCGATAAAAATTTTCCTGACTGCTTCCGATTCAAACGCATCGGCGCCGAGTCCGTACACCGTCTCCGTGGGAAATGCGACTACATTCCGATGCAGGATGAAATCCGCCGCAGTTCGGTACGATGAAGTGATTAGTGTGCGCATGACGGAAACTATCCCAGGTTGTTGATCTTTTGCGGTCCGGTTATCTGTTTGTTCAAGAACCGGAATGAAAAACAGAATTGCCTTGGTAACACGGCAGCAATTTACGATTTCAGTGTGAACGAATATAATGAATTTTGTAAAAAATAGTCCCGGAAAACCGGAATCTTTTCACTGTCCAAGGCATCTTATCTTTAGTTATCTTCTTCCTATTTGACCGATTGGACTCTTTTTATGAAATATTTCACTCTTTTCTTACTTCTCTTTCTCACAATTCATCCTCTGCGTGCGGAAAATAATGACGGTTCGATCTCCGGAGAGATTCGAGACGCCGTCACAAAACAACCGCTGCCGGGTGCAAATATCATCCTCACCGGAACATCCATTGGTACCACAAGCAACGAGAACGGATATTATGTCATTAAGAACATCCAGCCCGGAAAGTATCAGTTGAAAGCCACGATGATCGGATATGAGGGATCAGTAAACTCCGATGTTGTTGTCATACCCCAACGCAATAAGAAGATTTCCTTTGAATTAAAGACTTCAACGATTGAAATGACCGCCGTTGAAGTGCAAAGCGATTATTTTGCGCGGCCGACCGAAAGTGTCGTCAGTATACGAACGTTATCGTCCGAAGAGATCCGTCGCTCTCCCGGCTCTGCCGAAGATATCTTCCGTGTAATGCAGTCCATGCCGGGTGTTGCCACCGCCGGAGGAAAAAGCGCGCAGTTAATTGTCCGCGGCGGGAGTCCGAATGAAAATCTTACCCTTCTGGATAATATTGAAATTTACAATCCCATCCACTTTGCACGTACGGGTGAATCGATGGGAATCATCAGCATCGTTAATCCAGCGCTGCTCGAAAAAGTCGATTTTCTTACCGGCGGATTTCCCGCTCAATACGGAGACAAGATGTCTTCTGTCTTCGATATGAAGTTACAGGATGGAAATAAAGAATTATTCAATACCGATGTGAATGCCAACATTGCAGGATTCGGCGTAATGGTCGACGGTCCAATTACCGATAATAGTTCCGTAATCTTTTCTCTTCGCCGTGGATTCTTTGACATCCTTACCGCAATCATGGATAAACCGGCAGCACCGAGGTACTATGATGCAGTCGGCAAAGTAACTGTCGATCTTGATCAAAACAATCGCCTCAGCCTGGTCGGATTCTATTATATCGACCAGATCGACCGTGTCGGATCGACGAAGGAATCTTCCGCAATGAGTAAATATGATTATCTCGCACGCGATGATTACGGTTCTGCGTATGGCATAAACTGGCGCTCCTTGCTTTCGCACAAAGCTTTCCTGATGACCACCGTCTCGTTCACAGGAAACGGATGGACCACCAACCAGGGAACGCAAACGAACCATTCCCTGCGCGGCGAAGATATCCTTGAAAATGAATTCATGGTAAAATCGGAAGTGACCTATCAATTCTCCCCCTTATTTGATGTGAAGTTCGGCGTCATGGGTAAATCGATCGATTCCAAGAATATTACATGGACTCCGGAAGATACTACACGAACGGGAACAATTATTCCGGCAACGACTATCGCTTTTCAACCGAACGCAACAACAAAATCCGCTGTCTATCTCCAATCATCCTATACCATCTTCAAACCGTTGACTATCTCTGCGGGTTTGCGGTTTGAGCGTTTTGCATTGACCAATGAAAATGATGTGAGTCCGCGTGCGGCCGTTTCCTATAGATTTATCGAATCAACATCCCTAAATTTTGCCTGGGGCCGGTTCGTCCAGACGCCGGCAAGTTATCAAATCTCCCCCGATCCGAGAAATCTCTCGTTGAAGAGCAGCAAGGCAATCCACTATGTGGCGGGGATCGATCATCGGCTTGCGGATGATACCCGTGCGACAGTTGAGGTCTACCATAAAGACATCCACGATATCATCGTCGATCCGGATAGTTCGAATTTGTTGTTGAATTCCGGCAGCGGATATGCCCGCGGTATTGAAGTTTCCGTGCAAAAAAAATTCACCGATGGATTTGTCGGCAGCGCATCATATACGTATTCGATCTCGCGACGGAAAGATGATGCGATTCAGCCGGAATATGATTTTGAGTATGATCGTCCGCATATCGTAAACCTGCTTGCGGGATATGAGTTGGGGGACGGCTGGCAGATTGGCGCAAAATTCCAATTTGCGTCCGGCAATCCTTACACTCCCGTCATTGGAGTCGCCAAAAAGGGTGGAATCTTCTATCTCGTGGATGGCCCGGTAAATTCCGCGCGGTATCCGGATTACCACAAACTGGATATCCGGGTGGATAAACAGTTTGTGCTGTACGGTTGGGCGCTCACTGCCTATCTCGATTTGTGGAATGTATACAACCGGGACAATGTCATGTCTTATTCCTATAAAGCAAACGCGGATGGCACTATTACCACGAATGTGAAACCCGATTTTGGCATCACGCCGATCGCTGGAATTTCGGCGAAGTTTTAATTCTTTTACACTCTTCTCGAATTTCTGTGCTTTCGGAAGAGTGTTTTTATTTTAAAACTATTTTCTCTTATTCTTCCATTCTCTTCATCATTTCTCATTCAAAATTCATCATTCTTCACTATATTCCCACATGCAAAACGGGAATTTCACATTGGAGATCCAATCAACGCATATCGGATACTCCGTTGTCGGACACGGTGAGCCGTTGTGCATTTGTCCCGTGTCGTGGGGAGTGGACGGACACCGATGGACCATGCTGGATGAACTGGCAAAACAGTTTACGCTGATCCGCATCGATCCGCGGGGAACGGGAATGTCCGGAGCAGTTCAGGAAAAAATCGAATACGGAATACCGACACTTGTCGGCGACATTGATGCCGTGCGTACACACCTTGGCATCGACCGATGGCATATTCTCGGTCAATCCGCCGGAGGATGGACGGCGCTGGAATATGTTCTTGCGCACCCAAAGCAGGTCAAAAAACTGGTTATTGTCTGTTCCGCGCCGACCGGAAAATTCCACAAAGAAACGTTTCGTGATCCCTCCCATCCGCTCTATTCGGAATTCGAGAGAATATCCAAAGAGGTCCGTTCTCTTCCTGCAGCGGAGCGTGTGAAAGCTTTTAATAGAGCTATTTATTTGTTTGACGTTCAATCGGAATATGCAAAAAATATTATCGACGAGATTTTTACGACGGCGGAGTTCAATGCGCAGCGTAATCAATTTTTTGTGATGAAAGAATTAAACCGATACAATGTCACCGAACGACTGCAAGAGATTTCTGTCCCTTCGTTGATCATCGGAGGAACATACGATGTGCATGTCGCACCGTCGTGGAGCGAGGAGATGGCGGCGAAGATCCCGCATGCTCGGCTGATGATGATGCAGCAATCGGGGCATTTTCCCTGGCTGGATGAACCGGAAGTATTTTTTGACTCAGTCACATCATTCCTTACTGAATAAGCACAAACACCCCCATGTTTACGCACAGCAAGCTGCTTTCTGTTTTTGCGGACATTATCGAAGGTAAGACCGTCAAACGCGCCAAACATGAACTGGTGTATGACGGAACATCCGTTGCGGATACTTTTATAGAATCGTTGCGGCTGCATGGTTATCTTCCCGTTACCGTCAACAATGTTCCAGTGGAGCCCGGGGAGCGAGTTCCGGCTTTTTATCTCGAAGGAGAAACAGCATATTTCGGCTGGGTCTTTTGGGAAAAATTCTCCCAGTTGCGTTTGCGGAAATTGTTCGGTACTGTAGTCCGTAACGCCAAGGGGGACTGGCTCATCCAACTGCCATCCAACTGCACTACACTTATTTACGCCGATACTTCACAGATTTTTGAAATGGATATTGACCGCCCGTTCGAACTATGAAACGGTTCACCGTATTTTTATTCGTACTTCCGCATTTCCTTTTTCCCCAGACGGGAACACACATTCTCGCGTATGATGTTTCAGCGACGATCAATGACCGTACGAACGAGATCACCGGAAATGCATTTATTCTGTTTCGTGTTCCGGACGCTACCGCGCCGTCATTTTCCTTTCTCGTGCCGAAGGAATGGACCGTCAATTCGCTGCGGGACAGGAATAACGATTCGTACGACAGCGAACAATCGAATGTCGACAGTTTGAAAGGGACGGTATTCACTCTGGAACGGACGGAGGTAGAAAACATAACCGATACAATGTTCATCGCCGTCGAATTTTCCGCACGGTTCGATTCTTCTTCCCTCTCAAAGATCTTCATCAATCACCGGGAATTTTTGCTCCCAGCAGGAGAGTCCGCCGCTTGGCTGCCGTTATTTGGTTCAGAAAGAGCGGACCGATTTTCACTGGCTATCGCGTTGCCGTCGAACTATGTTCCGATCTCCGATGATATATTCGACACACTTTCCACTGAAGGCGTACGAATATGGAAACGGTCTTCCTTGTTTCCGACACAGCTCTCTGCGGCATTTACCGTTTGCGGAGTTGCTGATGCCGTCCGTCAGCGATCAGTCAGTGCGGACTCTTCACGTTCGGTTTCGATATTTTCATCCCCTGTGCGATTCAATCAGTTTTATGCTGCAGCCATTACACGACAATTGACGGAGGCAGGACAATTTTTTGCCCGGCTTACCGGACAGCAGCGGGCACCCGTGTTGTCCTATGCCGTGGTCGGGGATGCATCATTTGAACGGGACAGATTCAGTGCTGGTGATTATACAATTCAAAGAAATTCTCCCGCCTATACAGTGATGGATTCTGCGGCACTCAAGCATCTGGCATACAACTACTGGTTGATCGATTTGGCACAGCGTTTTTGTCCGGCCACCGAAGATTCCACCGCTGTTTTTGATGACGGACTTGCCGCATATCTTTCACTTCGGTTCCTTGCTTCGTCATTCCCGCAGCTGGAAAAGCAGGAAAGAATCCGGTCGATATCCAATGCCCTCACGTTTTTTCCTGCCGGCACCATTTCCGCAGGCCATACCGCCGCCGTTAACACCAACGATATTGTCTCGTTCAAAGGTCGGTATCTCTTTTTTATGCTGGAATACCTGCTCGGCAGGGAATCGTTTGATTCAGTGATCGTCCGGATGTCCGGACGGTATGCGGAAACACCGATATCGTTTGAAGGTTTCCAGCTGCTGTGTGAAGAAGAATATGGTTCATCGCTGGCCTGGTTCTTTGATGAATGGCTTCACCGCACATCAGCTCCGGAGTATGTGATGCAATGGAAAGAGGAAAAGACAGTGCGGGGAATGACCGTGGTGAAAGCAACTATCGAACAGCGAGGCGTACCCTTTACCATGCCGGTTCCGCTGGTAATCTCGTTTGGCTCAAGGTCTATCACAAAACGTATTTTGGTAGAACAGGCAAAACAGGAATTCACATTCGTCTTCCCTTCATCCCCTTCCGGCGTAGAACTCGATCCGAACTTCGCGATCCTTCGCTGGCTGCTGGAGATTCGTATCTCCGCACACGCCAGAACCTCCATGCAATTCCTCTCCATCAGCAGAGATCTTGCCGATGCCGAGCAGGAGGCGAATTATGTCCTGCGGCTCGATCCGAACAACTCCACCGGAAGCGCGCCGCTGGCATTCTACGTACTCGGAAGCGTTGCCGGTGCACGCGCGGATGCGGAAAAAGCAAAAGAATACTTCCTGAAGGCAGCATCCTCTGCGGCAACGGCGGAAATAGAACGCTATACCCTGCTCGGTCTTGTTCGGTACGCAAACATTCTTGAGATGGAAGGTAAACGGGAGGATGCTGTTGCTGTATATCAGCGTGTGATCGCTCAGGGGAAAAACAATCCGTTGCTGTACGAACGGGCAATGATCCGTGCAGAGCGATACCTTCGCGAACTTTTTGCTCCGCAAAACGACATGTGGTTCGAGGTCCATTGAAAACACAATTGACGGTGCAGATACCGGCCGATTTCGATTTCCGCATGACGGTCAATTCTCATGGTTGGTACGACCTACCTCCATTCGGAGCAAATGAATCGATGACGGAATTACGGACCGTTATTTCGCTCAGCAAACGGAAACAGGTTTTCGTCCTCGTCCGGGAGCAGGGTTCACTCCTAAAAATCTCCGTTGAAAATTTAGTACGATTGACGAGAACCGAAAAAGAGAAGATTAAAAATATTGTCCGCACCATGCTCCGGATCGGCGACTCGATGGATGAGTTCTATGCTTTGTGCCGGAAAGAATCCCATCTCCGATGGGTTCCGAAACGAAAAGCAGGCAGGATCCTCCGTTCCCCCACGGTATTTGAAGATGTCGTGAAAATGATGTTCACTACCAATTGCAGCTGGGCGCTGACGAAAATTCAAACTGAAAAACTGACGAAAAAGCTGGGGACAAAAATCACAGAAAATGTTTTCTCGTTTCCCGCGCCGGACGTGGTCGCCCGAAAATCCGAACAGTGGCTCCGCCGGGAAATCTCCTGCGGTTACCGCGCACCGTACCTGCTGGAATTGTGCAGAAATTTGACGAATAAAAAGGTCGAGATCGAATCGATGCGCCACTCGGATCTCCCGACAGAGGAATTATACTGGAAACTACGCTCCTTCAAAGGAATCGGACATTATGCCGCCGGGAATATTCTGAAACTTCTCGGCCGGTACGATTATCTCGGCATCGATTCGTGGGTGCGGAAGCGATTTTCGCAAATCCACAAGAATGGACGCAGGGTCTCGGATGCCGCAATCGAAAAACATTATGATCAATACGGAAAATGGCGCGGACTTGTCTGTCTGATGGAGGTCACTGCTGATTGGCATGAATAGAGACAAAACCGTTTCAACACGCTGCACCTGCCCGCTTTGATTTTTGCCGTCAGTTTTTAATATTGTGGTATCACTTCACCGGAATTTCCAATGAAAGTTGCTATTGTTGCGTCCGAATGTGCTCCGTTCGCAAAGACCGGCGGGCTTGCCGATGTTGTCGGTGCTCTTCCCAAATATCTTGCCGCACACGGTGTAGAGGTGAAAGTCTTCATTCCCAAGTACGATTCCATCGATGAAAAGAAATTCGGGCTGACGTATTTGGATACCATCGGCGAAATACCGGTGCGTGTCTCCGGACTTCCCCGTGCCGTTCATATCCATTCCGCAACTATTCCGAATTCTTCTGTTCAGATCTATTTCATCGACTGCCGTGAATATTTTCATCGCGGCAAAATCTATACCGAGCACTGGGACGAAGATGAACGGTTCATCCTGTTGAACAAAGCGGTGATCGAGCTTTGTCAACGGCTGCAATGGGCGCCGGATGTGTTTCACTGCAATGACTGGCAAACAGGTCTGCTGCCCCTGTTTGTGAAGGACAATTACAGCTGGGACAGGATGTTCGATCATTCCGCAACACTCTATTCGCTCCACAACATAGGATACCAGGGACGATTTTCTTTTGACACTCTGGCAAAGGCCGAACTTCGGCCGGAATACGGCCGGGGCGGTGTGCTGGATTATGACAACTCTTTTTGCATGATGCAGGGAGGAATTGTTTTTTCCGAAGTGATCAGCACTGTCAGCGAGACCTACGCCCGCGAAGTATTAACTCCGGAATTCGGTCTTGGAATGGACCGAGTGTTGCTGAGCCGCGAAGAAGATTTTTATGGAGTGTTGAACGGCATCGATATTGAAGAATGGAATCCCGAAACCGATATGCACATCCCTTTCCATTATTCTGCTGCGGATCCGGGAAACAAGACCAAAAACAAACAAGAGTTATTGAGGCAAACGACGCTGCCGTTTGATGAAAATGTTCCGGTGATCGGAATTATTTCCCGGCTGGTGGCGCAAAAGGGATTCGACCTGATCGCCGATGCCATTCAGGGATTGATGGCACTCGATGCACAGTGGGTTATTCTCGGCAGCGGCGATGAAATATTTGAACGCATTATCAGATCCATCAGCGGGTCCATGCCGCAAAAATGTTGGACTCACTTTGGATTCAACAACGAGCTTGCCCACCAGATTGAAGCGGGTGCCGATATGTTCCTGATGCCGTCCCATTATGAGCCGTGCGGACTCAATCAAATGTATTCTTTGCGGTACGGTACCGTCCCCATCGTCCGGAAGACCGGCGGTCTTGCGGATACCGTTCAGGACTGGCATGAATATCAGGCAGTGGGACAGAATACCGGCAACGGATTTTCCTTTATCGATGCCACCGGTTTCGCATTGCAGGCAACAGTGAAGCGTGCGATTGACTCCTTCCACATCCCGGAGGAATGGAAAAAGATCCGGCACAACGGTATGACAAAGGATTTTTCCTGGGATAGTTCGGCAAAGAAGTATCTGCACTTGTACGAGCTTGCCGCATCAAAAAGAAAATAGCTGTCACCCATCAACTTACAAACGAGTATGATTCAACGACAATACGGTTCCACAGGAATACAACTGCCGATCCTCGGTTTCGGCGCCGGCCTGATCGGCGATTCAGCGATGGATGAAAATTATGTCGGCTATTTTATCAATCTGATCATCGATCTGGGGATCACCTTCATCGATACCGCCCGCGGGTACGGCCTGTCGGAAGAACGGATCGGCAGGCATTTATCCTGGAGAAGGAAGGACTTCATCCTTTCCACCAAAGTGGGATACAGCATTCCCGGATATCAGGACTGGACGTATGACTGCATTGTTGCCGGTGTGCATCACGCACTGAAGCAGATGAAAACGGATTATATCGATATCGTTCATTTGCATTCCTGCCCGATTGAAACGCTGGAACGCGGAGAGGTGATTGACGCATTGCAGAAAATGGTACAGGAAGGACATGTGCGAATTGCCGCATATTCCGGCGAAAACGAAGCGCTGGATTTTGCGCTTGCTGCCGGCCGGTTTGGCGGATTGATGAGTTCGGTAAATGTCTTTGACCAGCGCTCCGTTGATCTTGCTGTTGCACCAGCCTTCCGCCAGGGAATCGGTTACATTGCCAAACGTCCCATCGGCAATGCGCCGTGGTTGCATGAAACGCAGCCGGTTGGCAATTACTGCGAAGAGTACTGGAAACGGATGAAAGAGATGCAGATTGACTATGGACATGCCTGGCTGGATGTTGCACTGCGGTTTACCGCATTCATGCCCGGAATCTCCTGTTCCATCGTCGGAACGACGAATCTCGACCATATGAAAAAGAACATTTCCATCGTTAACAAAGGACCGCTGCCGGATGAGACTGTGCAAAAGATCCGAAGCGCATTTCAACATTACGGTGCAAGCTGGAACGGACAGGTATGACCATGAGCAGTCTTTCGAATCTTTTGCAAAACAATCGCCAGTGGGCTGCCGACAAAATCGCTCACCAGAATGATTTCTTCCGTCGACTCGCTAATATTCAGGCGCCGCAGTATTTGTGGATAGGGTGTTCGGACAGCCGTGTGCCGGCAAATGAAATCGTCGCACTCGATCCGGGCGAACTTTTTGTGCACCGCAATGTTGCCAATGTTGTCGTCCACACGGATTTGAATTGTCTTTCAGTAATTCAGTATGCTGTGGAAGTGTTGAAGGTTCAACATATCATGGTCGTGGGTCATTACGGCTGCGGAGGTGTGCGGTCAGCAATGCAAAACAATAGATTGGGATTAATCGACAACTGGCTCCGGCATATTCAAGATGTCAACCAGAAATACCGATCTATTGTAGAAACTGCCGGCACCGAGGAACAGCGGGTGGACAAGCTCTGCGAA
>Ga0172379_10003781_pt1 | contig 23471 bp, 19 predicted proteins | sample GrowelOW334metaG_FD_119756 | JGI IMG/M metagenome (GOLD analysis project Ga0172379, IMG submission 119756) | Groundwater microbial communities from an aquifer near a municipal landfill in Southern Ontario, Canada - Groundwater well OW334 metaG | ecosystem: Environmental > Aquatic > Deep...
CCGCAGAAAAAAGCCGCCGCGTCAAACAGGCGGCCCATGGAGGAACAAAGCGGACTGTTAAAGCCGGATTTAAGCATGGCGGAAACCGTGTCCAGTTCGTCGCGTGGGATGTCTTTAAATAGTTCCCGGGCAGGCAGGCCTTCCGACTCAAGCCACGACATAGCGGACCGCCAGGGCGCGCTGACAGCCGCGTCCGCGCCCGGCAGGCGCACGGGTTTCAGCGAACCTACCCGTTCATAATCCGCGCCTTCGCAAATCAAAAACTCCGCGCCCCAAACGGTGCCGTCCGGCCCGAAACCGGTTCCGTCAAACGCGGCGCCAGCCACCGGGCCGGCAAGCTTATGTTCCGCCATAACGGAAGCTATATGCGCGTGATGGTGCTGGATATCAACGATTTTGCGTCCAGCGGCGAGTTTTTCCGCAAGGTAGTAGGTCTCATAACCCGGATGCATATCGCGCGCGAAAACGGAGGGTTCCGCGTTTAAAAGGGATTTGAGCTTCTCGTAAGAAGAAACATAAAAGCCCTCGGCGCCCAGGCCGTCCAGATTGCCGATATGCTGGGAAACAAAAGCCTCCGCCGCGCGGGTAATGCAGAATGTATTTTTCAGAAATCCGCCGGCCGCGAAAACAGAGGCGGGCGCGTTTTCGGCCTCCGCCAGTCTGACCGCCTGCGGCACATAGCCGCGCGCGCGGCGCAAAGGCACTATCTTGCCCAATACTTCATAAACTATTGAATCGTCGCAGGGATTATATATCTCGCGGTTGTGGGTAAGCGCGCCGTCAAAAACGCCGCCCAGCCGATCAAAAAGCGTTTCATCATCATACAGGACAGGCTCGTCCCGAAAATTTGCCGATGTCATGACCAGCGGCCCGGCAAAGCCCTCCGCGCGCAGGCAATCGAACAAAACCGCGTGCAGGGGAGTAAAAGGCAGCATGGCGGCAATGGTGTCCAGTCCGGGAGAAACGGCGTCCAGCGCGCCGGACCGCTTTTTAAGCGTCACGCCCGGCGCCGCGGAAGATTCAAGCGCGCGCGCCTCCAGTTCGCTTGCCAGGCAGTATTTCCGCACTTCAGCGAGAGATTCGAACATCAGGGCGAACGGTTTTGTGGGCCGGTTTTTCCGCGCCCTCAAAACCGCCACGGCGGCGGAGTTTTCAGCCGCGCAGGCGAGGTGAAAGCCGCCGAGGCTTTTTATCGCCGTTATTTTCCCCCCGGCCAAAAACTTAGCGCACCGGGTTAAAGCGTCCGGCCCTTCCGTGCGCCGCCCGCCGGCGATAAAAACCGCCCGCGGTCCGCAGGCCGGGCAGGCGTTCGGCTGGGCGTGGAAGCGGCGGTCCGCCGGATTTTCATATTCGGCAAGGCAGCCGGAACACATCCGGAAGCTGTCCATAACCGTCAGGGGCCGGTCATAGGGCAGGGCTTTGACTATTGTGAAACGCGGTCCGCAGTCCGTGCAGTTGGTGAAGGGATATCTGTAACGGCGCGAGGCGGGATTTTTTATATCGGCCCCGCACTTTTCGCAAAGAGCCAGATCAGCCGGAATAACGGCTGAATTATCCCCCCCGCTCCGGCTTTTGACGATTGAAAAACCGGACTCTCCGCGCGCGGGTACGGTTTCCTCCTCCACGGAATTGAGGACGGACGCCGGCGGCGCCTTGGTTCGTATCGCGGACAGGAAAGCCGCCACCGAGGACTCGCTTCCCTCGGCCTCGATAAACACGCCTTCGGATGAATTGAAGATGAAACCAGAGATATTGTTTTCCGCCGCGATGCGGTAGATGAAAGGCCGGAAACCTATGCCTTGCACGACGCCGGTGATTTTTATTTTCTTGCGTATCATCAGCAGATCCGCGGCAGGACTTCCCCGTCCGGCGCGCGCAGCACGCGTTTGGAGCCTATCGCGGTTTTAAGATAGACGGGCCCGCCCGCCTTATCGCCAACAAATCCGACGGCGGCGGCGTCTTTTCCGTAAGCGTTTTTTTTCAAAACGGATAAAACTTTTTCCGCGCAGTCCGGAGCGCAGAAAAGGCATATTTTCCCTTCATTGGCGGCGGACAAGGGATCAATCCCCAAAATGCCGCAAGCCGAGCGCACCGCAACGGAAACCGGAATAAGCTTTTCCTCGATCTCGAATGAAAAACCGCAGGAGGCGCACATATCCGCCAAAGCGGAGGCGAGACCGCCTCTTGTAAGGTCGCGCATGGCGTGCACGCCGTGGGGACAGGCCGCCAGCACTTCCGCGATCATGCCGTTTAACGGAGCGCCGTCGCTTTTTATCCCGCTTTTAAGGCCGAGCGAATGCCGCTCGTTCATAACCGCCAGGCCGTGTTCGGCTAGACTGCCGCTCACGATAACGCAGTCGCCGGGTTTTATTCCGGAAACGGACAGGTTAACACCGTCCGCTATTACGCCCACGCCGGAGGTGTTTATGAAAAGCCCGTCGCCCTTCCCCTTTTCAACGACCTTGGTGTCGCCTGTGACGATTTGCACGCCAGCCGCGGCGGCCGCTTTTCCCATCGAACGGGCTATGCGCTCAAGAACATCAGCGTCAAAACCTTCCTCGATAATAAACGCACAGGAAAGCCATTTGGGCTCCGCGCCCTTGACCGCCAGATCGTTAACCGTGCCGCAAACCGCGATATGCCCGATATCGCCGCCCGGAAAAAACAAAGGGCTGACCACGTAGGAATCGGTGGTGAACGCGATGCGCCCGCGGGGAACGGGCAATTCGGCAGCGTCCTCTAAAAGTGAGAGCGCCGGATTGCCGAAATGTTTCAGGAATATTCCGACGATAAGTTCCGAAGTGGCTTTCCCGCCCGCGCCGTGCGCGGAAGTAATTTTCATATCATTCTCCGTAATGGAACCACGCGGCGCACGCGCCTTCCGACGACACCATGCACGGCCCCGCCGGAGCGGACGGCGTGCAGGCGGTTTTAAAAAGCGGGCACTGCTTCGGCGTGATTTTGCCGGTTATGACTTCGCCGCACCTGCAGCCTTGCGGCTCCGGCGACAGCGGTTCGGAAAGGGAAAGCGACAAAGCCGCGTCGAACTCCTCCCATTCCTGTCTGAAAACCAGCCCGGAAGCGGGGATAACGCCTATGGCGCGCCAGCGGGCGTCCGCCGGTTCGAAAACTTCGCGCAGCAGCCGCACGGCCTGCGGATTGCCTTCCGGTTTCACCGCGCGCGAATACTCGTTTTCAAGCGCGGGTTTGTTTTCGGAAACCATCGAAACAAGCCTGTTGACCGCGTGCAGAATATCCAGCGGCTCAAAACCCGCCACAACGCAGGGCAGGCGGAATTCCGCCGGAATGAACCGGTACGGCTCAAGCCCGATAACCGCGCTGACGTGGCCCGGCAGAATGAACCCGTCCACCGCCGCCCCGCCCGGCGCGAGCAAAGCCCGCAAAGCCGGAGGCACAAGCTTGAAGGCGGGGTAAACATAGAAATTTTTCAGTTTAAGCGCTTTCGCCTTTTTAACGGCGCAGGCGGAAAGCGGCGCGGTGGTTTCAAAACCGACGCCCGCGAAAATAACCGTTTTGCGGGGATTTTGTTCTGCTATGGCGACCGCGTCAAGCGGCGAATAAACTACCCGCACGTCCGCGCCTTTAAGGCGGCAGTCTTCCAGCGCGCCGTTCGCGCCGCGCACCCTTAGCATATCGCCGAACCCGGCTATCACGGCGCCCGGCAGGGCGGCGGCCTGCAGCAAAGCGTCTATAACGCCGGGCGGCGTTACGCAGACCGGACAGCCGGGCCCCGACAGAAGGCGCACGTTCTCCGGCAGGACCGCGCGTATCCCGGATTTTGCGATCGCCATGGTGTGCGTACCGCACACTTCCATAAAGGAAAAATTCCGGCCCGCGCTCTGCGCCGAATCGTAAAGTTTTTCCAGCATGCGCTTGGCAAGCGCGGAATCGGAAAACGGCTTTTCGTTATAGGTCATGGCAGCTGGGCCGCTTCATAAATCTCGCGGAAACACTGGATGGTTTTCAGGGCCTCGTCCTCGCTTAAAACCTGCACTGCGAAACCGGCGTGCACCAGGACATAATCGCCGGGCTTCACGCCGGAGAGCATGTCCAGGGAAACGGAGCGAGCCACACCCCCGAAATCAACTTCAGCCGCCGAATCCTTGACGCTTAGAACCTTTCCCGGCACGGCAAGACACATACGGACGCTCCTTATATCTCTGTTGTATAACCGTCGAACGCGGCGACGGTTTGCGGGAAAATCTCCCGCGCGGTTTTTTCCGCCATAAGGCGGGACTCGCGGTCCGGATACCGGGCCGCTTCAAAATGGGTCAGAACCAAACGCTCGGCCCCGCCGTTAAGCGCGGCGGAAGCCGCCGTTTGGGGATTTAAGTGAGGCCACTGCGGGCGTTCCTCGCCAGGACGGTAACTGCATTCCGTGACAAGCAGATTGCTTCCGGCGGCAAGCTCCGCCAGACCCGAGCAGGGGCCGGTGTCCGGCGCGTAGGACAAAACGCGTCCCTCGCACTCAAGCCTTGCGCCCCAGCAAACGCTGGAATGGGCAAGCGGTATTCCCTTTAAATTGAAAGGAAGCTTTCCAAAGTCCCGCCCCTCCGTTATGCTGACCGGATAACGCAACTTACCGACCGGCAGGCTGTACGGCAGGCTGAACAGCGTTTCGAAAGCTTTCCCGTAACCGTCCGCCAGCAGAAACGCAAGCCCATTTTTGAAATTGAATTTATTAAGCGCGTGCAGGCCGATAACATGGTCCAGATGCAGGTGGCTGAGAAAAACGTAAACCGGCCTGTCGTCCGCAAGATATCGGTCGAGAAAAGGGAACCCGCCTCCGGCATCCAAAACCAGATAAAAATCCTTCGCGCGAACCAGGGAACAAACAGTGTAGCCCGTTGGGGAATCGTACCAGCCGTTTGTTCCCAGAAAGGTTATATCCATATTTATAAATTCTACCCATATTAGCGGAAAGTGTAAAATGCTATTCAGGCGTTACGCGTAATTATATAATGTTAATATTAAAAGATGCTACATTTAACTCCCTTTATAGCGCTGATTCTGCCGCTTGCCGCCGGTATGGTTCTGCTTGCCGCGGCGAGAAGTTTTTTCCCCGGCAGGATAAAACAAATCTCGGCGGCAAGCGCGGGAGTTTTTCTCGTGGGCGCCATCGCGCTGCTGGTGCAGACCTCGCGGGGCCTGGTGCCGGGCAGTTCTTTCGCTTTTCCCATGGGCCTTGATTTAAACATGAACGCCGATTATCCGGCGGCCTACCTGTTCACCCTTACGGGGCTTCTGACATTTCTTATTTTTATGTCCTTCACCGTGCCGTCCGGTTTCAAAAAACGCGCGGCCGATTTTTTTCTGCCCGCACTGGGACTGCTGCTGTCCGCGGCGGGGTTCGCGCTGAGCACGAACATGCTGTGGCTTTTCATTTTCTGGGAAACGGCGTCGCTCTGCTCCTGGCTCATAAAGATATTCGCCAGCCGCAACAACGACCCCCAGCCGGCGGACAGGTTCTTTATTTTCGGGGAGTTCGGTTCACTCCTCATCCTGTTCGGCGTTATCGGCATTTACGCCGCCAAAGGCACGGTGGACCTGACCGCCCTTTCCAACACGCGCCTGCCGGAAATTCCCGTTTTTCTTATCCTGTGCGGCATAGCCGTTAAATCCGGACTGGGCCCTTTTTCCGGGACCGCCGGGATTTTGTCAAGAACCGGTTATTCCGCCGCCGCGCTTGTGCACACCGCGGTGCTGGTTAATTTCGGCGCGTTTTTCTTCCTGCGTTTTTTCACCGGGCTTAACTGCTGGAACAGTTCCTGGATGACAACCGCGATAATCGTCACCCTCGCGGGCGGACTTGTCAGCGCGGGAGCGTCGTTAAACAGCGACGATTCAAGAAAAGCGGTTATCCTGTCCGTCTCGGCTAACGCCGCGGTCGCGTTTTTCGCGCTTTGCCTGGGCACCGCCGATTCCGTGGCGGGCGGGATGGAGCTGATGTTCGCGTCCTCCGTCACGCACACGGGCCTTTTTCTCTGCTGCGCCGCCGCAGCGGCGAAATGCGGCAGTTACGATTTAAAGGAAACTCCCGCCCTCTACCCAGCCATTCCCCTGATAGCGGCGGCGTTCGCGCTGTGCGCCATGGGCGCGGCGGGCCTGCCGCCCGCGTTCGGGTTCACTTCAAAATTCGTGGTTTTAAAGGCCGCCGCGGCGCGCGGCCCGTGGGTCACGCTGCTGCTTCTGTCCGTTCTGCTCCTAAACGGCATTTCGCTGATACGCCTTTTTTATTCCATATTTTTCACCGGCCCGGATATAAAATCAGAAAACCGCGTTTCGCGAAGCATTTATAACAGCGCCCTGACTGGCGGAGCGCTGGCCCTCGCCTTCGGAATTTTCGCCTATTATCCGGCCAAGTTCATTGAAACGCTGGTAAGCGTGGTGCGGGGATGAACAGCATACTTATCCTGCTGATGCCCGCTTTCATTGCCATAGCGCTGCTACTGACTCCGGCGCGTTACAGGTTCCTGCCGCGCGCAATCACCTGCGCGAGCGCGACGGCGCTTTTTTTCATAATGCTGTCTTTCGCAGGACGGACCGAAGCGTTCAGCATCCCGTGGATCGGCGGCGGTTTCGATTTCGCGTTAAGGTTAACCCCGTTAAGCAGCGTCTTCATATGCCTGTTGTACGGCCTGTCGCTGCCGGCTCTGGTTTATCTGCTGGGGAAACCGGACTCGTCTAAAAAAGAAGACCTGTTGATAATAACCGCTCTGTCGTTCTCCACGCTTGTTTTTCTTGCCGACAATCCGGCCATTTTCACCATGGGCTGGCTGCTCACCCTTCTGCCGTATTTCATACTGACTGTGAAATCGGGCAGCTATCCCGCGCGCGCGGCGGGCATGAAACTTTTGATTTTCCAGAGCGTGTCCGGATTCGCGGCCGGCGCGGGACTGCTGCTCGCGTTAAACAGCTCCGCGGAATCCATGATGCCGGCGGTGGGACGAACGGCCTTCGCGTCGGAAAGCATAAGGCTTTCGGTGTCGCTGCTGCTGATTCTGGCCGCCGCCGTGAAAGCCGGAATTTTTCCGTTTGGCACCTGGATTGACGATGCGGCGGACAATATAGATACCGCGACCGGCGCGCTGTTTTTCGGCGTGTGGGACAAGCTGATAGCCGCTTATCTTATGATCATCGCCTTCAATTTCCTGCCCTGGGAAGCGGGAGGGATAACCTCGCTCATAATACTGCTGTGCGGACTGGCGGTTTCACTGCTGGCCGCCCTTTCCGCCTACTGCGAGGATGATCTTAAGAAAATGGTGTGGCGCGCGGCGGCGGCCCAGTCGGGGATTTTCATTATCGCGCTGGCGGCCGGAACGGCCGCGATCAACTATTCCATTGTGCTATGCGCGCTCTCCATAATAGCCTGCGCATTCGGCGCGATTATAGCCTGCGCCGTTATGGAAGGCGGGGCGAACGCGCCGACCATAGAAAACGCCGGGACTCTGTTTAAGACATCACGCGCCGCCTGCGTGCTGTTTCTGGCAAGCGGGCTGGCGCTGGCGGGCGTTTTTCCGCTGAGCGGGTTCTTCCCCTCCTGCGCGGTTTATCTGGGCCTCTCGGCGAACGGCTGGGGCTGGGCCTTCATTTTCTATACGGCGTGCCAGATTTTATGCGTCGCGGCGTTCGCCAAAGCGGGCTACGCCATGCTCCACGGAAAAGCGGAGGACGGACAGAAACAGAAACTCTCGCTCACGGAGAAACTGACGCTGGCCGCTTCCGCCGCGCTCATAATACTGCTTTCGGCGGGCGGCCTGCCCGCGCATAAGTTCCTAGTGCCGACGCTGACTCACTATCTGCCGGGCGCGCCAGAAATCCCGTCTTACACCGAAACGCTTATTGTCGCGCCCGTCTCGATTGTGGCGCTGCTGAGCGCTTTCTTCATGGGAAAACGGGCCGCTTTGAATCCGTTTCAGGGATTTTACGGCATGCTGTCGCAACACCTGCTGTGGTCTAAAATCCTGTCCGTCTTTGTGAAGGATTCCTTTAAAATATATCCCCTTTTCATGCACGCGGTTTTCACCGCCGGCAGGGCTTTTTACGCGGCGGGCAGGGCTCTGGAGTTCACGTTGGTGACGCTGCCGTCCTACCTTACGGAGCTTTTTTCAATCCTGCTGACGCGCGCCATTAAAGGCAGCTATACCATGCGGCTCGCCTATATGCTGGCCGGCGCGGCTGTTTTCTTCACCATTTTCAGCCTGCTGGGAGGCGCGGGATGAACCTTTGGGTTTACATAATCACACCGGCCATAACAGCCGTGGCGGTCTACATAATAGGCCGCTACAAACCAAGAATGACAGGCAAGATAGCCTGCGCGGTTCTGGGCGCGGGCGTTCTTTCCGCGCTGGGCCAGCTGCCGGTATACAGAACGCTGGTCATGTCCGCGCAGAAAATGACGGACGCGGCGGCAAAAGGTGAGGTTTTGTCGTTCCTCATGACGCTCAGTGTTTATGTCACCGGCTTTGCGGTAGCCCTTTTCGCCTATCTGGACGAACCGAAAAACACCAAACGAAGATTTCTTTTCGTGCTGATCCTGCTCACCGTTTCAGCCATCGCCGCAACCGCAAACGCCAAAGATCTGCCGGCGCTTATTGTCTGCACCGAAACCGTCACCCTGCTGTCGTGCCTGCTGGCTTCGCTGGACGACACCAAGCGCGGAATAGTGGCGGCTTTAAAAAGCTATCTACTGTCCATGCCGGGCATGGCGCTCATTATAACGGGAGCCGCGCTGGCGGCGTTCTACTGCGGCGGCACGTCATTTGAGCATATCAGGACCGCCGTACAAAACGGGAATCAGGGAGTGGGCCTTGCCGCCGCGCTCCTGCTCTGCGGGTACGCCATGCGGGCGGGGATACTGCCCTTTCACGGGAACCTGCCGGAACTCTACTCGTCAACGCGCGGAGCCGTGGCCGCTTTTCTGGCCTGCGCGGGCATGAGGACGGCGGGCATCTACGCCTTATTGATACTGACGCCTCTTTTCATGGGCTTTAAATCCGGCGCGGTGAACAACACTTTAATAGGGTTCGGCGTGTGCTCGCTCGCCGCGGCGGCTTTGATGGCGATAACCAAGCACGACATGAACAAACTGCTAACTTACGCCGGCATAAGCCAGACTGGCTATATTCTCATCGCGGCGGGGATAGCTACTCCGCTCGCTCTGGCAGGCGCGGTCTTCCAGCTTTTCGCGGAGACGGCGGCGGAAACCGTGCTGTACCTTAATTCGGCGGTTATCGAAAAGCAGACCGGAACGCGCGATATAGCGGATCTGGGCGGACTGCGGCGAAAAATGCCGTGGACAGCGGGCACCACGCTGACCGCCGCGCTCTCGCTCGCGGGCCTGCCGCCGCTGGCGGGTTTCTGGGGCCAGTTCGTGATAATTTTCGCGCTGTGGAAACACGGCGGTGGGCTCTATATAGCGGGCACGTTCCTGGGCCTGGTGCTGACGTTCGCGTATATAATGTCGGCTTACAGAAAAATTTTCCACGGCAACACCCCCTTCACTCTGGAAAATGCCACGGAGCCGCGCGGCGGACTGCTGATCCCGTCAATAGTTATTTCCGCCATTCTTATTATTATGGGACTGTATTTCCCGCAGATTTTCACCCAGCTTATGGAACCGGGGGTAAAGGCGTTTTTATGAAAGCTTTCCTGATCATCACAGCGGCGTTAACGCTGGGCCTGGCCGCAATGGCGGGAGGCGACGTGCGCAGAAGGAGGCCGGTTTTCCTGCTGGGCCTGTCCGGCGTGTTCTGCGCGCTGGTGATTTTCGCCGTGTGCGGGCTCTGGCCCGGCCTGGCGGCGCTCATGTTTTCCTGCGGCGGAGTGACGGCGGCGTTTTACATGGCGGCGGAATCCTCCGGCAGAAAAAATCCGTTCCGCGAACCCATACAAAAATTCTTCATCCTGCTGCCGCTGCTGGCGGCGGGAATGACCGTTATCGCGACGAACAGCTACATCTTCGACCAGATTTGCGACTATGCCAAAACATCCGGAACCGGAAAGGCCGGCAGCGCGCTGGGGCTGTTCACGGCGTTTTTCCTGTTGCTTTCAGCCGGGGTTATTGCGGCCCTGTTCGCGGCGCAATTCGTGACGATAAAGAATCTTCCATTTTTTGACAAGGAGGACCAATGAACGCGGCCCCCTCCGTTCTGTGGACCTTCGCGATTCTCACCGCGCTGGCCGGATTATACTGCCTGATGGTGTCGCGCAGTATTTTCAAACTGCTTTTAAGCGCAGACATCCTGATCAAGGCCGCTTTGCTGTTTGCGTCCGGCTGCGCGCTCTCCGCGCCCGGCGCGGGACTGGGGAAACTGATTGCCGTGCTGTGCGTCGTCGAATTCGTTTTCATAGCCAGCGGCCTGGCGATGGCGGTGCGCGCCACGCACATAGGCGGCACGCGGGACATGAAAAAAGCGGACACCCCCGCCACTTTCAAGGAACTCCAATGACCTTCTTAAAAAACCGCAAAGTCCTTATAAATTTTTTGTTACTTACCTCGGGTTATGTCCTGTTTTTCGGGCTGGCGCGGGCGGCGTTTTTTCTCGCGTTCGGAGGCGGAGCCGCCGGGCCCGAACTGGCGACGGCGTTTTTGCAGGGAGCGCGGCTGGACCTGTCGCTGGCGGCCACGCTGGCTTTGCCGGTCTATTTCCTGCTCGCGTTTCTGCGGCTTGCCCGGGTGCCGCAAAAACCGGTTTTAATCGTGGCGGGCGCGTGGTACGGCCTGTTAAATTCGGCCTTCATGTTCCTGCTGGCGGCCGAGTTCCCTTTTTACAGGCAGTACTCATCAAAACTAAACCACCTGTTTTTCGAATACCTGTCCAACCCGCACGAACTGGTGGTGACGGTTTCGGGCATAGTCAATTTATGGCTTGTTCTGCCGGTGATTTTTCTGCTGGTCGCGCTGACGGTTTACGCCACCATGCGGATTAACCGGACAATATTTGCGTTCGGTTCGGAAAGCGCGCCGTCCCGGGCGGTTTCGCTGGCGCTCGTCGCAGGGCTGACGGTGGTCTTCATACGCGGCGGCTTTCAGCGCAGACCCGTTAACTGGGATTCGGCGTTCTTCAGCAAAAGCAACATTATGAACCAAACCGCGCTAAACGGCCCTTACAACCTGTTCCAGCACTTCCAGATTTATCTTGAGGAAAAAAAGAAAAACGTACCGGTCAAGAAATACTTTGAGGACGACCGCGCCCTCGCCATCCTGCGCGCGGGCCTTAAAGAGGACAAAACCGAACCGCTTATCAAACCGGACGGACGAAAACCGAATATAGTCATAATAACGCTTGAAAGCTTTTCCGGCAGCCACTGCGGCGTTTTGGGCGCGAAAGACAGCCTTACCCCTAATTTCGACAAACTGAGTGGGGAAGGCCTGCTGTTCACCAATTTCTACGCCAACGGCACGCGCACTTCCCGCGCACTGACGAGCGTGCTGTGCGGGTTCCCGCCCCTGCCGGGGGTCAACCTCACAAAAAAAATACAGGCCCAGCAGGACATGCCGTCCATAGCGAAATATCTGGCGCAGGCCGGATACAGGAATCTTTTCTTTTATTCCGGAGACCGGCATTTCGAGGATATGAGCGGTTTCTTTCTTAAGGCGGGCTTCGATTATTTCTACGATTTTTCGGACTTTACCGGTATCCGCTACAAAAACCCGATAGGCGTTTACGACGAAGATCTCTTCGCCAACGCCGACCGCATCCTGTCCGAAACGAAACAGCCTTTTCTGGCTGAAATAATGACGCTCACCAACCACGGTCCCTTTACCCTGCCGGATTATTACCAGGCGCGTCCGGATTTGCCGAAAGAACTGCGCACCTTCGTTTATACGGACGACGTGCTGGCCCGCTTTATGGAAACCGTAAAAAAGAGCCCCTTTTACAAAAACACGATTTTTTTCATTACCGCCGACCACGCCGCGCACGAACACCGGTTCAACCGGGACCGGTTCCGCATTCCGCTTCTGGTTATTTCGCCCCTGCTGAAAAAGCCGGGCGTGGAAACGCGAGTTTTCAGCCAGATTGACCTGCCATCAACCATTTTACGGCTGTGCGGCATAGACGTAAAAGACGCCGACACTCCGTTTTGGGGAAAGCCGCTGGGCCAAAGCACCGGTATGGCTTATGTGCTTGATGACCCTTATTTCGGGGTACTGACGGATAAATATCTTTTCCGCGAAACTATTGACGGTGAACAGGGGTTCCTTCTGGATGACGAGGGCCGCGAAGTTAAGGTGGACAGTTCCGCTTTCGCCGATTACGCGCGCGCCACTTTGCAGATGAGCAGAAAACTGTTTTTCGGCGGCAAGGCCGGCGCTTCATGGAAGAAGGAAAATTTCAGGATGGAGAATTAGCCGCGCGCGCAGAAGCAAACCCCGCTACGTTGCGCGCTTAAGCTTGCCGACCAGCTGCCGGGCCACTTTCATATTCTTACGGTCCGTGAAGTCATAAAACAAAGGCGTGACGGAAACGTAGTTTTCTCCGACGGCGTAGGAATCGCTTTCGGAATCGGCTTTGGCGTTGATTATTTCCCCGTCAAGCCAGTAATATTCCCGTCCGCGCGGATCCACGCGCTTTTCAAAAATTTCGGTATAGCGCATAAAGCCCTGGCGCGTAACTTTTATGCCTTTGATTCTGGCGGGGTCCACCGCGGGGATATTAATATTCAGCACGCACTGGGGAAACCCCATGCCCTCAAGCGCGCGCAGGGCCTGCAGAGTAAGTTCAGACGCGTAAGCGTATGGCAGATTCTCATAGCCGTCAAAAGACACAGCGACGGACGGATATCCCATAAGCGCGGCTTCCAGCGCGGCGGAAACCGTGCCCGAATAAACGATATTGGTGCCGACATTGGCGCCAGGATTTATCCCGGAAACCACAATATCCGGTTTTCGGGCCATAAGCTCGCAAATGCCGAGTTTAACGCAATCCGCCGGAGTGCCGTCCACCGAATAACCAATAATTTTGCCGCCGTCCCGGACAGACACGACCCGCAAAGGGCTGTGCAGGGTTATGCAGTGCCCCTTGCCGCTGTGCTCGTAAGACGGAGCGACCATGGTGACATGCTCCTTGCGCGCTAAAAAACTGCGGAGAACGTTAATTCCTTCGGCCAGAACACCGTCGTCGTTAGTTAGAAGAATATTCATAATTTATAAAACGGACACGAGACAGCAACCGCATTCGCGGTCCGCCGCCAGCCGTTTAGCCGCTTTAATACATTCTCCAATATGATTAAGCCAATAACAAGTGTTTTCTGAGCCCGCCGCACTCCGGACGAAAAGTGAAGGGAAACACCAGATATAAATGCCAGAACGCGACCTGGGGAATGAGAGGCTATTGCCAGGTAAGCGGATGCAACTCTTCGCAAATTACCGTTTCAAGCGGCAGCTACCAGTAAGACGCTTCACGTTGAAAGTAAAAAGGCCGCGGATAATATATCTGCGGCCTTTCATATTAAAACAACATTTTAAACGAAAGAAACTTTCCCTACCCCAGATATTCGCCGAACCAGCCGGTGCTGAGGCCTTTCTCGTCTTCTTCAATACGGATAAAGTACCTGCGCTGGGGATCTTCGAAAAACCAAACATTTGTAAGTATTCTTATTTTCGACAAATCCCGGCGCTATTACTTGGTAGGCACAATGAAATAGCAGGTACGGTCATTATACCCGAATTGACCAGTTCCAAACTTCATCTCACCAACAATGGTTTCATTCTCATACTTAGTCAGATCAAAACTGAGTTTGTTGGACGAGAAAACAAACGTTTTAAGGTGATCTTCAAATCGCCCCAAGCTTTCTCCGGCCATTTCGCCAGTTTCTAATACAGAACCTTTCCAAAACATTTTAACTGAAGCTGTAGGAAGACCGATTGTTTTACCATCAACAACAATTGATGCTCGCCCGAAAGTAATAGTAATAGGATTTCTATTATATTTCTCATCGCACATACTTGAACCAATCGCAACTGGTCCCGAAGGAAATTCATCCAGTTTAACAGGAATCCCTTTTTTAAACGTGCGTTCCAGCCCCATCCAAGAATTCAATTCCTTTCTTCTGTCCTCTTGCGCCTGCTGAGCGGCCTGATACTCTTCGACGGTCATCCGTTTTTTTCCTGCATTGGTACCAGCAGCCATCGCCGGAACCACTATCATAGCAACAGCCATCAATGTGATTATCTTTTTCATTTTGGTCTCCTTGAATGTTACAACCACTCTCACGAAATAATTGTACACCATTATGCAATGTACCCGCATGGGCCAAAAGACCCAATCGTTTTGTAGTCTTTGGGTTTTGAGGTGAAGTGATCCACCTTTTAATCCCCCGCATAGAGTTATGAACGTTTTGTGTGGTTTATTATTTAAGAAAAAGACACTTTACCAGCTTCCAGATATTCGCCGAACCAGCCGGTGCTGAGGCCTTTCTCGTCTTCTTCAATACGGATAAAATACCTGCGCTGGGGATCTTCGAAAAGCCAGAAATTCATCCTGCGCGCGCGCTGGCCGTTTTCTTCGAATACCGCCGAGCCGTCCGTAATGTATGCGAACTGGATATTATTATAAACCACCGCGCCGCTTTTATCTTCGCGTATGCTGTCCAGCCGCCACTGCGTAAGTTCCAGGCTTTCGGGCGACACCGGCTCAATAAACAGGGAAAAACCGGAATCCTCGTCTTCCAGCAAATAATGCTCCCCTTCAAGCTGGAACCAGATGACCCCGCCGGACGTGTAACGATGCACGTCTAAAACGGTAAAGTTTATATCACCCTGAGAAGTGCCCGCGGCCCGCACGGTCTTGCCCAGCACGCTGTTTACCGTATTGCCGGTCAACCGCCGCTTCTCCTCATCGGTCAGAGGCGCCGGAGGAGGCTGTGGCGAAGGAGGGCTGGCGGGGCTCAGGAAAGAGGCGTGTTCCTCTGGAGCTGTTAAACCGGACATGCCGGCGCGGGGAGACAAATCGGCTCCGTCACTACCCTCTGAAAGGAATCCCGGCCTGTTCATCGAATCGGAGGGATAGGTCAGAATCTCCTCGTCCCGGGAATAAGCGTAAATCACGAAAACCACAAAGCAGAAAATCGCGATTAAGAATAGTAAAAAATACGTTTCAGTCATAATAATCCTGTTACTTCCAATTATACTATTAGCGGAAGGATCAGAAAACAAAAAAGCCGCGGCGGGCGCCGCGGCTTTTTCGCACGGTGAAACGTTTATTTTTTCGCGCCCTTTTCCTTTATCGCCCGGAGAATCTTGTCCGGCGTGAACGGCGGATTGAACAGCCGCGCGCCCGTCGCGTTATAAATGGCGTTCGACAAAGCGGGAATAGGCCCGTTGATGCCGATTTCGGACACGGATTTCGCGCCGAACGGACCGTCCGGTTCATAAGTGGGCACAAGGAAACTGCGCACCGGCGGCGCGTCGTGCGCCGTGAAGATGCGGTAGCTCCGGAAGTTCGGATTGACCATGGCGCCTTTGGAATTGAACTCCAGTTCCTCGCACAAAGCGTAGGACAGCCCGTTCATAACCGCGCCGTCGTTCTGGCCTTCCGCCAAAGCCGGGTTGATGGCCGTTCCGCAATCAACCGTGGCGACGTAGTCCAGCACTTTCAATTCGCCCGTTTCGGTGTCCACCTCCACTTCCGCGAAGTGGGCGGCGAACGGCGGCGGGGAAGTGTGCGCCGTATGCGAAGCGGTGGCGCAGATCTGGTGCTGGTGCTTGAAATACAGCGAACTGAGCGCCACTTCCGCAAGCGAACACTTTTTCTTGCCGTCTGAAGCCACGGCGAATCCGTTTTCCAGCCTCAGGTTTTCAGGCTTTTCGTTAAGGATGGAGGAGGCCACCTTGATTATCATGTCCCGCACCAGCATGGCGGTTTTGCGGACCGCGTTGCCGGAAATGAATGTGGTCGAGGAAGCGTAAGCCCCCACATCGAACGGCGTGAGGTCGGTGTCCGAGGAGTAAACGATTATTTTATCCGTGGGCACGGTAAGCACTTCGGCGGCGATCTGTGCCAGCACCGTGTCGGATCCGGTGCCGATGTCCGTGGCGTCGAGGTTTAAGTTAAAGGAACCGTCGTCGTTTATCTTTATCGTGGCGGAAGCCATGTCCACTTCGGGAATGCCGGACCCCTGCATGGAGCAGGCGACTCCTATCCCGCGCCGTTTTGTCCCGGTCTGAGCGGCGTATTTCTTCTTTTTCTCCGACCATTTAAATTCCTGCAGGCCTTTTTCAATGCATTTCTGGATGCCGCAGGAAGTGATAACCTGCTCAACGCCCTCACCGCCTTCGCCCATGGCCTTGAATATGGGCGAGCCTTCGCCCTGCTTGATGTAATTTTTCAGGCGGAACTCAATGGGATCCATGCCGATGGCTTCGGCCATCATGTCCATCTGGCATTCGGTGGGAAAGAACGCCTGCGTGGCCCCGTAGCCGCGGTACGCGCCGGCTACAGGAAGATTGGTGTACACCGTTCTGCCCATGAACCGGTTGTTGCGCGCCTGATACAGGGGCAGGCTATGGGAACCTGCGCACATCATAACGGTAAGCGCGTGCGCGCCGTAAGCGCCGTTATTGATATAAATCTCCATATCCATGTCGGTAATAACGCCGTCTTTCGTGACACCGGTTTTAAGTTTCGTCATGGACGGATGCCTTGTGCGCGACGAAATGAAAACCTCTTTGCGCGTGAACTCAATTTTGACGGGCTGTTTTGTGGCAAGCACCAGCGCGGAAACGACCTGCTCAAGGAAAATTTCCTGCTTGGAACCGAAACCGCCGCCGATGCGCGGCTTCATCACGCGGATCTTCTTTATCGGGATATTCAGCGCCTGGGCCACGATTCTGCGCACGTGGAAAGGCACCTGCGTAGAGGTGCGGATAAAAAGCCGCCCGTTGGGGTCAAGCCACGCCAGCGTTGTGTGCGGCTCCAGCGCGCAATGCTGTGCGTACTGGGTGTGATAGGTGTTTTCGAAAACATAATCAGCGTTTTTAAACCAGTTGCCGTCATTAATATCCAGGTCGAATTTGGCGCAGACGTTATGCTTCGGATCTGGAATGTTTTTAGCGTCCTTTTCGTCATGGATCACGGGCGCGCCGTCTTTCATGGCATCCGTAATGGAAAAAACAGCCGGCAGAATTTCGTATTCCACCTTGATTTTGGAAACGGCTTCCGTGGCAGCTTCAAGCGTTTCCGCCGCGACGGCGGCGACCTTGTCGCCCACAAAGCGGACCTTGCTGTCGAAAATAAGGGAATCGTAAGGGGAAGGTTCCGGATAGCCCTGCCCGGCCGTGGTATGGCGGATGGCTGGCACGTTCTTATATGTCAGAACCGCTTTCACGCCGGGCACTTTTTCCGCGGCGGAAGTGTCTATGCTTTTGATGCGCGCATGCGCGTGCGGGCTCCAGAGGATTTTGCCGTGGAGCATATTGGGTATGCTGATATCGTCCGCGAATTCAGCCTTGCCGCAGGAAAGGCCCAAAGCGTCAACCTTGGTTACGCGTTTGTTTACAGTTTTGAAATTTGCCGTTTCGTTTGAAGACATGAGTTTCACCTCTTGGCCTTTTGGCTCATTTTTTTAGCCGCGTTTTTCACGGCCTCAACCTGCTTCACGTAACCGGTGCAGCGGCAGAGATTGCCGTCCAGCGCCTGGCGGATTTCCGCGTCCGTGGGCTCGGGGTTGGAATCCAGCAGTTCCTTGGTCACCAGAATCATGCCGGGTATGCAGAACCCGCACTGCACGGCGCCAGACTCCACAAAAGCCTGCTGAATGGGATGCGGGTCAGCCGGTCCGCCTATGCCTTCGATGGTGGTCACCGAGCGGCCGTCGGCCTGAACCGCCAGCATCATGCAAGACAGCATGCTCCGCCCGTCAATAAGGACTGTGCAGCTGCCGCAGTCGCCGGTGTCGCAGCCGCGCTTGGTTCCCCTGTAACCTTCCCGGCGCAAAAGCTCGAGCAGCGTTTCTCCGGCTCCGGCGCGGAATGCCTTTTTCGCGCCGTTTAAAGTGAACTCGATTTCAAAAATGTCGTTTTTGGATTCTATCGCTTTTGTCATATTTTCCCCGGTCAGCTGACCGCCAGAACGCACCGCTTTATCACGGCGGGCGCGATTTGGCGTTTATATTCGGAAGGCGCGCTCACGGAATTGAAAGACCCCGCTTCGCCCGCGCCGATATCGCCCGCCTGGGAGGCCAGGATATCGGTAATCTTTTTTCCGGACAGCGACTTCTCGGCTTTCAGGAGCCGGACCGGTTTCGGCAGAGCCGAACCCAGCGCCAGACGGATATTTTTACACACCCCGCCTTTGATTTCCGCCGCCGCCGCGCAAATCATAATATTTTCCCACGAAGATTCCGTTTTCGCCACGCGGTCGAAAACGCCGTTCCATTTTTCCGTTCCTGCGGGGATCTGGATTTCGGACAGCACAGCCGTCCGGCCCAGTTCGGAACCCAGTTCTTTTTCAAAAATTTCCGCTATAGCCACTTTGGAGGTCTTGCCTTTGAGGACAATAACCGCTTTCGCGTCCAGCGCGTAAAGCACAGCCGGGAAATGGTTGAACGGATATGGCCTGACAATGCTTCCGCCGACAGTGGCCATGTTTCGGATCATATTAGAGGAGACGCGCAGCGCCGCCTTATGCATCATGCCGCCGGCCCATTTCTTTATAACCGGCGAGGCGACCATTTCGGAAAACGTTGTGCCCGCGCCTATTTTAAGGCAGGCCGCTTCCTTTTTAATATAAGAGAGCCGGGCGTCGCGCAGATCCACAACGGCCGTCACGCCCGGGGGCATGGTTTTAACTATCTGGATTCCGCCCGCCAGCAGGACGGCTTTGCCCTTGCAGTCCGCCAGGGCCGCCGCCGCGGCTTTCGCGGATTCAGGTCGTATGTAAGTGTTTATTTTATTCATGTGCGCCTCATTTAAAATAAGGATGTTTGAGATACGGAAATTTTTCCGGTTTGATATCCAGAGCCTTCAACTCGGCTTCGCTTACAATAACGGAAGGAGCCACTATTGAAACCGGGATATCTTTTATTTCCGTGTTATACACGGTAAGAGTGCGGCTCGCGGACACAATGTCGCGCAAGGCGCGGCTGGTGAGATCAACAAAGCTGACATTGCGCAAAGGCTCAAGACTGCCGTCTTTGGCGTAAACTTTGTAAATCTCCATGTTGCCGGCGAAATCGCCCGCGTCCTTGACCAAAATGCCGTACTCCAGGTCGTAGTCGCGGCAGAGATTAACCAGCTTCTGCTTCATCTGCGAATCCGGCACCGTTACAGCCGGCGTGAAAAACAGGTTCGACGGAGCGCCCTTCGGCAGCGACATGCCGTTGTCACGCCCGTGCCCGTTTGAGCGGCTGCGGTATTTCGTGGGCGCGCGGCCCATAAGAAAATCCACCAGCTTGCCCTTTTTGACCAGCGTCACCTTCTCCGCCGGCACGCCTTCCGAGTCCACGCGGTACGCGCCGACAAGGCCCTGCCCGTTGTAAGACCAGATGCCGGGATCGTCATCCACGCTGAAGTTGGAGCTCATCACGCGCAAATTGAGGCGGTTATAAAACGCGCCCATATTTATTTCCTGCCCGAATTCGGACCAGTCCGGGCGGGGCGCGTAAATGGATTCGGCGAAATATTTGGCGAACAGCTGGCCCGCCGCGCGGCCTTCGAACAGCACCGGGCCCACATAGGCGGTGACCGTGGAAGCGTTCACCATATCTGAAACGCTTTTCGCGAAATCCTCAGCCGCCTGCTGGATTTCCTGGGCGGTGGGCAGGTCGCTGTCGCTGTAAGCGAAAGCGGAAGACCGGCTTATAGGCATTCCATCCCGCGCCATAGTCTGCGCGCTTAGAACAAGCTCCGCCATATTAAGGGAGGAACGCAGCGCGGTGCCTTCGCTGTTTAGGAAATAGCGCTGCCCGCTTACCACGTTGAAACTGACATTGCTGTTCATAATGGCGGGGTATTTGCGGAACAGGGCGGATGCGGCTTTCACCGCGGAAGACCACAGTTTGTCGTCTAACGGAATGTTTTTCTCGTTCATCACCATGAAAACCGGAGCCGCGGACGAAAAATCGTCCGGCTTGTCACTCAGATTCTTGGTTTTGGCGAGCGCGTCTTTCTTCGCCAGCGCGGTTAAAGCCGCGCGGTAAGTCTTGTCCGAGATCTGCCACAGAGTGGCGCGCACCGCGTCATAAAACCCGTTTATGCCGGTGCTGCCCATATATTCCGAATTGGCGCCGAGGCTGTTGACGAAATTCATGTTGTCAAAAGTCCTGTTGCCAACCCGCAGTTCAACCCGCGCGCGGGTGTATCTGCCCGTCGAATCCTCCACCAGCGAGCCGAAGGTGCCGGACAGAAACAGATAATCAACCGGCGACACGGAGTAAGATATGAAATACGGGCCGGGGTAATTATCCTCTTTAAGCTTTTTCTCGGTGCGAGCCATTTCATCGGCCATAGCCCGGTAAATGGGATTGGTTTTAAGGACAGCCTTATTGTCGGCGGACAGCCCGGCCGGCAAAAAACCCGACAGCAAAACAATGGTCAAAAGAATCCGTTTCATTTATCCCCCCCGGTTTCCGTCCCTTCCTTATCAGGCGGAGGGAGAAGCGGAGGTTTCTGTTTGGGATTGGCGGTTTTCTCCACTTCGACTTCGGTTATCAGTATGCTGGGCGAGACGGCGGAAACGGGAACCCAGCCGGATTCCGCGCCGCAGGTGCCGTTGAAAACGCCGGTGTCGTCCGCGCCCGCGCTCACTTTGTTAAAGCTGGTGAGCGGAGTGCCGACAATATTCACGCCGCGGACAACCTCGTCGGGCCGTCCGTCCGCGTAAACGCGGTAAACCAACAGCGGCTTGACGGTGAAAGACTGGGGCCCGCCGCGCCCTATCATGGTGAAACCGCCGGAAATATCATCAAAAACAAGCCCGTAGGGTTTGCCCTGTTTTTTGCATTCCTTTATAAGAATGTCCCGCAGTTTTTTAAAAGACACCGGGTCTTTCACGGTAACAATGGTGTTGCCCATCCGCGACACAGCCGGCAGGCCCGGAGAGCGCCGCCCGTGCCCGTTGGATTTAGTAAATCCCGCCGCGGGAGACCGGCTCATGAGGAAGTTTCGCAGCACGCCGTTTTCCACAAGCGTGACTTTTTGCGCCTTAACCCCTTCGTCGTCGTATTTGTAATAGCCGCGCAGGGGTATGCCGTTATATTCTGCCAGGGTCGGATCATCTTCGATGGTAAGCGTGTCGGACACTATTTTTTCGTTGACTTTTTTGGCGAAAGTCTGGCCCGAGTCAGACCGTTTCTGCCGGTGCCCTTCCATGCGGTGCCCGAAAATCTCATGGAAATACACCCCGGCGGCGCGGCTTTTCAAAATCGCCGGGCCGGAATACGGTTCGACAACCGGAGCGTTCCGCAAAGCCTGCAGTTCCTTAACGCTCTGCTCCATGTCGGCACGGATTTCCTTATCGGACGGCAAATCCTTCATGCTGACGCCGCTGTAGGTTCTGGCGCGCTCCAGATCCATGCCGTCGTCGGTGCGCGAAGTTATGCGGTAGGCAAGATAGATGTAAACGTTGCCGGATTTAACCCGCGTCCCTTCGCTGGACACGAAATACCGGTTCTGGGCATCAACGCTGAGATAGACCGAATTCTCGAAAACGAAAGAGAAAGACGCCAGATAGGAGGAATAAGCCTTCGCCCGGGTTTCCCATTCGGTTTTATCGAACTCCGGGAACTCCACGGTTTCGTAATAAACTTCCGGCTTGTCCTCCTGGGAAAAATCGTCGGCCTTATCGTCTTCCTGCGCGGTCATGGCCTTGTTGGTTTTAACCTTGAGGTAATTCTCCTGCGCCCGCTTGAAATAATAATCCGTCCACCGCCAGATAATGGCTTTAATGGAATCGGTGTCCCCGTCAACGGGAATGCTGATGGGATTGCCGCGGTAAGTGTAGCTCTGCATGCCCTTGACCTCGTGCGTGTTGTCAAGCTGGCGGGAGCCGACGCGCTCCTCCACGTCCAGATAGCGGGACCTGTCCATCCGGGACATCGCAAGATCGCCGTTTTGCGCGTTGAGGGAAAAATTCTGCTCGTCAGTAATCTCGTAGGCGAGATAGTACAGCGGATCCTGCTCCGCATGGTTGAGCACCGGGAAGGAGCGGTCCATTTCATCCGTCATGGCTTTCATAACGGGATCGGTGTCGGCGGTGTAAGCCGCAAACGCGCCGGCGGCGTAAAACGCCAGGGCAAAAACAACTGACAGTATTCTCTTCATAAACCTCCGCAAAGCTGAGCGACGGCGCGTTTTAAAAGCACGCCGACCATGGCGCGCCGGTACTCGGCGCTGGAACGCTGGTCGTCAATCGGAGTCACGCAGTCCATAGCGGCCTGCGCGGCATTCGACAGGGTGACGATGTCTGGTTTCGAACCTTCCAGCAGTTTTTCGGCTTCCAAAGCCCTTTTAATCGTCGGGCCGACAGCGCCCATGGCTATACGCGCATTCACGATTATACCTTTTTCGCAGTTGAGCGAAACACCCATGCAGATTTTGGAAATGGAAAAGCTCTTGCGGGCGGACAGTTTCATGTAAACGCCCCTGTTCCGCCTGAGCGGGATTTCAAAACCAGTGATTAGGTCGCCGGGTGCCAGAACCGTGCATTTCGGGCCTTTAAACAGCTTTTCAACGGGCATTTTCAGGGTTTTGCCACCGCGCCGGATAAAAACGGAGGCGCTTTCCGCGACCAGCGCGCAGGCCCCGTCTGCCGACGGGGAAGCGTTGGCGCAGTTGCCGCCCAGCGTCGCCATATTGCGCAAAGTGGGGCTCGCGTAACGGTGGACGGCCGCGAACAGAACCGGCGCGTGTTTTTCAACCAGCGCGCTGCGTTCGATATCGGCGACTTTCTCGCCCGCGCCTATATACAGGGATTTCCCCTTTATCTTTATGCCGCGCAGTTCCTTAAGGCCGGAAATATCAAGCCACGTTTCCTCCCGCGCGAAACCGCAGTGCGCCGCTATGCACAAATCGGTTCCTCCGGCTAAAAATCTGGTCTTGCCGGGCACGCTTTTTAAAATCGCCGCAATTTCGCTCAGTTTCTTTGGTTTAATTACCGCTACCGGAAACATAGTTTTTCCCCTTTATTTCGAACCGCGCATTAACCTGGCGGCCTTTTCAACGGAAGTGAATATTTTTTCGTAACCCGTGCAGCGGCAGAGATTGCCGCTTAACGCTTCCACAATTTCCGCGCGGGTCGGATTGCCGTTGCCGGTTAAAAGAGCGTAAGAGGCCATTATCATGCCGGGCGTGCAGAAACCGCACTGCACTCCGCCCTCATCGGCGAAAACCCGCTGCAAGATGTGCGGGCCGCCGTCCGCCCCTTTAAGCCCCTCGATAGTGAGGACAGCGCTTCCTTCGGCGGAAACCGCCATGAAAAGGCAGGAATTGACCGCCCGCCCGTCCACCA
>Ga0172379_10003782_pt1 | contig 23469 bp, 17 predicted proteins | sample GrowelOW334metaG_FD_119756 | JGI IMG/M metagenome (GOLD analysis project Ga0172379, IMG submission 119756) | Groundwater microbial communities from an aquifer near a municipal landfill in Southern Ontario, Canada - Groundwater well OW334 metaG | ecosystem: Environmental > Aquatic > Deep...
ACAATACAAGAAATATAGTGCAAAAAATGACTTTGTCAAAAACAAAATTAAAGAAAAATGAAACTTTATTGAAAGTATTTCTTGAGAATTATAATCATCACCGCTCTACTGAGCCATTACGGAATCAATTCTATTTATTGAATTTTAATCGTAAAATGTTCGATTTTTCGGGTAAACCTATTATATTACGCATCTTAATATTATTCCGGTTTCCAGTAATGCCGGAAATATAATTGCAACTCGTCAGACATCACGGGAAACTATTGCGCCTGACGGGTTAAAACATAAAGGGCAATCCAAATGTGGGACAAGCTGAGCAGTATTTTAACAGAGTTGTTTACGGCGGGGCTTAACTGGTTTTATATCGCCTATAAAGCCGGGGCGTACCCTGAATTTTACTGGCTCTGGTTCTTTTTTATTATTTTTACGGTCTGGCTGGCCAGCGGCTTTATTGCCGCGACCATTGCGGAAATGAGAAGTCACAAGATGAAGCTGCATTTCTGCATGGGACTGCTGCTGCCCTATGTCTACCCGTTTTTACTATTGAATCATCTGAAGAAGCTTGCCCATGTCGAGAAAGTTGATCAGATCGAGGAGGAAGTCGGCGAAACTTATCAACTGACGGCGAAACTGATGGGGAAAATCGAAGAGAAGGAAGCAGTAAAGCAGGCCAAGATTGACGCCAGACGGCTTTTTAAGGAAAAAACCGCATCATCGGCGGCGGACAGACTCGAAGCCGCAGGCTTGAAATCAGCGCCGATTGCCGCGCCCGAACAGTCAGGCGAAAGCCTTGCCGCCCCTGCCCCGGCCCCCGCGCCGGAGCCGGAGATTCAGACCAAAGCAGTTTCCGCGGAACCGTCAAAATTCACCCGCGGATTTTTTGAAAGCCTCTCAGTTGACGAAGCCGGAAACCGGGTCGGACCGTTCAGCATCAAACTCAAAGACCATTCGGCGCTGACTGCGGAAACGATTAAAAGCGTTCAGGATGATCTCGCGATATTTGAGATATTGAATAAAAATGGTGATATTAAAAATATAAGAATAAAGTTCGCGAATATAGAATCTTGCGAAAAAATGAATTAACAGGAAAGACAGCATGTTTAAGCCAGTCAGTAATCAACCGAAATTCCCGGAAATGGAATGCGAGGTACTGGATTTCTGGAACAAAAACCAGATCTTCGAGAAGTCGCTGAAAAATCGCAGCGGCGGGAAAGAATATGTATTTTATGACGGACCGCCGTTCGCAACCGGGCTGCCGCATTACGGGCATCTGCTTGCCGGTACCATCAAGGACGTGATTCCCCGCTACCAGACCATGCGCGGCAAATACGTCAGCCGGGCATTCGGCTGGGACTGTCACGGGCTGCCGGTCGAAAATGAGATGGAAAAAGAGCTTAATCTGACCAGCAAAAAAGATATCGAAGCTTTCGGCATTCATAAATTCAACGAGGCCTGCCGCGGCATCGTGCTGCGCTATACTTCGGAATGGGAACAGGTCGTCAAGCGGATGGGCCGCTGGGTGGATTTCAAAGGCGGCTACCGCACGATGGACCTCGATTATATGGAATCCATCTGGTGGGTGTTCAAGCAGCTCTGGGAAAAAGGCCTGATCTATGAAGGATACAAAATCCTGCCTTACTGCCCGCGCTGCGCCACGCCGCTGTCCAACTTCGAGGCCAATCAGGGCTACGTGGAAGTCGTGGACCCGGCGATCACCATCAAATTCAAAGCCGCGGACGAGGAAAACACCTATTTCCTGGCCTGGACCACCACGCCGTGGACACTGCCGTCGAATCTGGCGCTGGCGGTCGGCCCGAATATTGATTACCTGAAAGTCAAAGACGGCGAAGAGTTTCTCATCCTCGCCGAATCGCGGCTGGCGTCATATTATAAAACCGAACAGCCGGAGATCGTCGCCCGCTTTAAAGGCTCCGAACTCAACGGCCGGAAATATCATCCGCTGTTCAATTATTTCGCCGATCTGGAAAAACAGGGAGCCTTCCGCATCCTTTGCGCCGATTATGTCAGCACAGAGGACGGCACCGGCATCGTGCATAATGCTCCCGGCTTCGGCGAAGACGACAATGTGGTCTGCAAAGCCCATGGCATTCCCGAAGTCTGCCCGGTTGATGAACAGTGCTGTTTTACCGCTGAAGTCAGCGATTACGCCGGTCGCTTCGTGAAGGACACCGACAAGGACATCATCCGCAGGCTCAAAGATGAGGGCAAACTCGTTCATCGCGGTACCATCAGCCACAATTATCCGCACTGCTGGCGCGACGATGTTCCGCTGATTTACCGCGCCGTCTCCACCTGGTTTGTCAAAATTGACGAAATCAAGGAGAAAATGCTGAAAGCCAACAGCCAGATCAACTGGATGCCGCCCCATCTGAAAGACGGGCGCTTCGGCAAATGGCTGGAAAACGCGCGCGACTGGGCGATCAGCCGCAACCGCTACTGGGGTACGCCGCTGCCGATCTGGAGAAACCAGGAAACCGGCGAAACCGTATGCATCGGCTCGGTGGAGGAACTTGAAAAACTTACAGGCCGGAAGATCACCGATATTCACAAACATTTTGTGGATGAAATGGTCATTCCCTCGCCGACCGGGAAAGCTCCGCTGACCCGGGTGCCGCAGGTGCTCGACTGCTGGTTCGAAAGCGGCTCCATGCCCTATGCCCAGCATCATTATCCGTTTGAAAACAAAGCTCATTTCGAAGCTAATTTCCCGGCCAATTTCATTGCGGAAGGCCTGGATCAGACCCGCGGCTGGTTCTACACCCTGGTGGTGCTCGGCGCCGCGCTGTTCGACAAGCCGCCGTTTGAGAACGTCATTGTCAATGGTTTGATTCTGGCCGAGGACGGCCAGAAAATGTCCAAGCGCAAAAAGAATTATCCCGATCCCAAATATGTGATTGACACCTACGGGGCCGATTCCCTGCGGCTGTTCATGCTGGGTTCGCAGGTCGTTCGCGCGGAAGACCTGAAATTCTCCGAAAACGGCATTAAAGAGGTTCTACGCGGCGTCATGCTGCCGATGTGGAACGCTTACAGTTTCTTCGTCACCTATGCCAATGTTGACAACTGGCAGCCGGAACCGGGATCACGCGGACCGGAGAACCCGGAGAACCCGCTGGACCGCTGGATTCTCAGTTCGCTGTCCCAGATGGTTGAAGAAATTGAATACGAAATGGACCGCTACAATCTGCAAAAGGCGGCCAACCGGTTTGAGAAATTTGTTGACGACCTGACCAACTGGTACATCCGCCGCAGCCGCCGCCGTTTCTGGAAAAGCCAGAACGATTCCGACAAGCAGGATGCCTATCAGACGCTGCACTACGTGCTGCTGACCTTCGCCAGGACGGCGGCGCCGTTCATTCCGTTCACCACGGAAATGATATTCCGGAATCTGCGGACGGATGATCTGCCGGAGTCAGTGCATCTGTGCGACTTCCCGGTGGCTGACACCGGCCGCCGCGACATTGCGCTGGAAGTCCAGATGGAAAACACCATGACCTCGGTTTCGCTGGGCCGGTTCCTGCGTTCGCAGCATTCGCTCAAGGTGCGCCAGCCGCTGGCGAAGGCGATCATCGTAATTCACGACGACGCCATCCGGAAGATGGTTGAAGCGACCTCTTCGATCATCGCGGAGGAGCTGAACGTCAAGGAGATAGTATTCAGCAGCGGCGAAGATGACCTGGTCGTCCGCAGGGCGAAGGCCAATTTTAAAGTGCTCGGCTCCAGACTCGGCCCGAAAATGAAGGAGGCTGCCGCCCTTATCGCCGCCCTTTCATCGCAGGACATCGGCCTGATCCTGGGCGGAACGCCTTATCAGGCGGAACTCAGCGGCGGCGAAAAAATGGCGATCGGCGCGGATGATCTGATCGTTCAGCGCGAAGAAAGGCCCGGCATGACCGTCGCCACTGAAAGCGGCATCACTCTGGCGCTGGACACGACGCTGACCCGCGAACTGGAGGAGGAAGGATTTGCCAGGGAGTTTGTCAGTAAAATCCAGAACATGCGCAAAGATACCGGGCTGGAAGTTTCCGACAGGATTTCGATTCACTATAACCTTGATAATTCATTCAAATCGGCCCTGATCAATTTCAGTTCCTACATCTGCGCGGAAACCCTCGCGGAAACTCTCGCGGAAGATGAAATGCTTGACAAGGACAACTCCGAAGCACTGGATATCAACGGGATTGCCTGTTTTGTCAGAATGCGGAAAAATATATCCTCCAGCATGAAAAAAGGTGTTGAAGAATAAGCATCCTTTCATGCTTGCAATCAGGGGGATAAATGCCCGGCAGAAAAACATTTGAAGCGGCGATGATCCTGGCGATGACCGGGCTCTACTTTTTTTCGTTTTTTCAGCGGGTGGCCATCCCCGGCGCGATCTTCAACGACATCCAGGTCGAGTTTGCCGTTTCCGCGGTGGAAGTGACCAGGCTCAGCGCCATTTACCTGTTTGTTTACGCAGTGATGCAGCCTTTTGCCGGACTTCTGGCCGACCGCTTCGGCGGGGTCAGGGTGGTGGTGGTCAGCGGAATACTGCTCTGTGCCGGATCGCTGCTGTTCCCGATGGCGCAAGGGGAATGGGGTTTATACCTGAGCCGGGCGCTGGTTGGCTTAGGCGCCAGCGCCATGTATTTGTGCCTGGTTAAAGAATCAGACCTCTATTTCGGGGGGAAAAACTATGCGCCGATACTCGGTTTTCTATGTCTGCTGGGATATTGCGGCGGCCTGGTCGGCACCCGCCCGTTCCGGTTGCTGGTGGAAAGCATCGGCTGGCGCAATTCATGTCTTATTGTCGCCGCCGCCTCCTGTATCGTCCTGCTCCTGACCTGGCTGATCATGCAGCGCATCGGCAGGAAATATGTTCCGCAAAAAGAGGCAAACCTGTGGGGCAGCACGATTGATGTGCTGAAGAACAGCCTGAACTACCCGATAATCATTACCGTTTCGCTGTCATTTTCGATATATTTAAGCTTCCAGGCAACCATCGGGCCGAAATTTCTGGAGGATGTCTGCGGGATTTCGCCGCTGCAATCCTCCGGCTATACTTTTATCATGATGCTGTGCACCATGAGTTCATTGATCCTCTCCGGTATTCTCAGCAAACTGCTGAATAACAACCGTAAAGGATTTCTGATATTCTATGGAGCTGCAACACTGGCCGCCACTTTGATGTTATTGACCGGCACTGTTTTCAGAGCGTCTCCGCAGTTTTTTCTGGTCGCGTTTATTCTGCTGGCGCTGGCGGCAGGCACTTCCCCTGTGACCACCCTGATGCTGAAAGAAATGAATCCGCCGGAAAAAGTCGCCGTCTCCATCGGGATCTTGAATGCGTCAGCATACATTATGGTGGCGGTAATGTCGCAGGTCATCGGCAGAGTGCTGGATCTTTTCAAAGATTCGATCATTGTCACCGACAAGGCCAGAGTCTATCCGGCGTCAGCCTATATCACGCTGTTCAGCATTCTGCTGCTGGTTGCGCTGGCGGCCGCGGCCGCGTCATTCTACGGCCGCGAAACAAACGGTAAAAATTTGGGGGATTGTTACGGCAGACTGAAATTAACCCCGCGCGGCTGATTTGCAGTATGTTCAATATCAATATATTTTAAACGCTTCCGGATTGATTTTTCAGCCGGAAGAGTAATTTTAAGTTTTTGAATATTTAATAAAGGATTTAATCATGAGAATATTATCCGGAATACAGCCGTCGGGGGTGCCGCACATCGGCAATTACTTCGGCATGATGCGCCCGGCGGTGGAACTGCAGAAACAGGGCGAAGCGTTTCTGTTTATCGCCGATTATCACGCGCTAACCACCAACCCCGACCCCAAAGAACTGCGGGAACGTGTGCTTGGCGTGGCGCTCGACTTTCTGGCCTGCGGGCTCGACCCCGAAAAAACGGTGTTCTTCCGGCAGTCGGATGTGCCGCAGCATACCGAACTGACCTGGATATTGAATACTGTCACCTCAGTCGCATTGCTGGAGCGGGCGCACAGCTACAAGGATAAAGTTGCCAAAGGCTTCGTGCCGAACAACGGCCTTTTTTCCTATCCGGTGCTGATGGCTTCTGATATCCTGATCTACCATGCCAATATTGTCCCGGTGGGCAAGGATCAGAAACAGCATGTTGAAATCACCCGTGACATCGCTATCCGTTTCAACAACATCTACGGAGATGTGCTTACGATTCCGCAGGAGCAGATTCGTGATGATGTGGCGATTGTACCCGGTCTCGACGGCCAGAAAATGTCCAAAAGCTACAACAACACAATTCCAATCTTCGATACTGAAAAAGCCATGCGCAAAACAGTGATGAGCATTGTTACCGATTCCAAAGGGCTTGAAGATAAAAAAGACCCGGACCAGTGCAATATAGTGACACTGTACAAACTCTTCGCGACCCCGGATCAGATAAAGGAAATGGAAGAACGCTACCGCGCCGGCAATTACGGTTACGGTCATGCCAAACAGGCGCTCTTTGAACTGCTCTGGCTCTATTTCGAGCCGATGCGCAAGCGCCGCGCAGAGCTTGCCAATAACCTCGATTACGTATGGAAAGTCCTCGATGAAAGCGGCCGCAAGGCACGGCACGAAGCCGAAAAAACTATGGAAAAAGTCCGCAAAGCCGTTGGATTAAGATAAAGAAAGGTTGTCGGAATATGACCGGAACAGGCAAGGAAAACTGGAGACGCATTTCCAAGGAAAGCGTATTCAAGACACGGATTTTTGATCTGCACCTGGAAAAATCGGAATGCGTCCGCACGGGCGCGGTGCAGGACTTCTACTATATCCATTGTTATGACTGGGTCAACGTTATTGCGGTGACTCCTGAAAATTCACTGGTCATGATCCGGCAGTTCCGGCACGGTTCCGGCAATCTGGAAATCGAAGTTCCTGGCGGCGGAATCGACCGGCATGATATTGATCCTGTCGCCGCCGGGGCCCGTGAGCTCATGGAGGAAACCGGATATCGCGGCGAAAACGGCAGAATCATCGGCAAAGTATGCCCCAATCCGGCGCTTCAAAACAATCTCTGCTTCACCGTGATGTTTGACAACTGCGTCAAAGCCTCGGAACCGCAACTGGAGGATACCGAAGTAATCGAAACCGAACTGGTCTCAATGCCGGAACTGGAAAAGCTTGTCACCGGCGGACATATCCGGCACGGCCTGGTTTTGAATGCCATTCATTTCTTTGAAATCGAACGTCGTAAAAAGTGAGATCACTTATAACTGGAGCATCTGTTTATGAAAAGTTCATTTGAACTGGCGCTGGAGCGTTCCGGCGGTGCGCTGAAAGAAGTCAGCGAAGACAAGAAGAAGCAAATCGCCGAAATCGACAACCTCTGCAAATCCAAGCTGGCGGGGCTGGAGATAACGTATCAGAACAAGTTCGCCAAAGCCCGGAACAACCAGGAGGAATTCAACCAACTGGAAAGCGACCTGGCGGTGGAACGCGCCTCAGTCATTTCCAAGGCCGAAAAAGATAAAGAAGCGATCAGAAGCAGGAAAAATGCCTGATAAATACCTATATCTGGATAACGCCGCCGCCGCCGCGCCGGAGCAAGCGGTGATTGACTTTTTCGCCGCCGCCGCCATGTCCTGCTATGCGAATCAGGAAGCCATTCACCGGCAGGCGTATGCCGTCAGGCAGCAGCTTGAAGCTGCGGAAAAAGACCTTGCCGTCGCGCTGACCGGCGATGCCGCCGCTCAAGTGATCTGGGGCGGCTCCGGCACGGATTTGTTCAATCTGCTGTCCTTTGCGCCGATGCTGCACAAAGGCAATATCGTCACTACGCTGGAGCATCCCGCCTTGCAGGCCGCGCTAAAACGGACCGGCACTGAGCTAAGAGTCGTGCCGCTGATTAACGGCAAAGCCGACCTGGATGAACTGGGCCGGATGGCCGACCGCGGTACCGTTCTCGTCGCCATCCACCATGTACAGAGCGAAACCGGCATTATTCAGGATTTGACCGGAATCAGAAAAGTCATTTCCGGATGCGCACCCCAGTCGTTGTTTTTCTCCGATACCATCCAGTCCGCCGGCAAGCTGCCGGTGCCGTGGAAAGACGCAGGCCTGGACATCATTTCCGTGTCCGGACATAAACTGGGCACGCCCGGCGGCGCGGCGCTGATTCTGCGGACCGGCAAAGACTCCACCCGCAAGAACCTGGTTGAGTTTTTCGAAAGATCCCGCAGCCGCGAATACCTGGCCGGCAGGCCCGATCCCGCCGTCATGCTAACGCTGGCGCATGCCGTCAAAACGTGCGCTGCCGAAAGCGCACAAGTTCTTTCAACTGTCCGGACGATGAATCTGAACTTGCGTGAAGCTCTAGCAGATATTGAATTGGCTGGAAAAAGAAAAATCCGATTCACCAGTCCGCCGGAAGACGCTTCTCCGTTCATCCTGCATATGACCCTGCCCGGCTGCGAAGGCGCAGTGCTGGTCAGAATGTTGTCCGAACAAGACATCACGGTTTCCTCCGGCAGTGCATGCAGCGCCGAAAGCAATCTCCCCAGTCCCGCCTTGACGGCCATGAATTACAATAAGAAAGATGCCTTTTCCGCTCTTAGAATCAGCTTCTGGCGCAATAATTCCAGCGATGACATCTGCCGCTTCGCCGATATTCTAAAAGCCGTCATAAAAGATTATTGAACTCCTCAATGATGTTTTAGCTCATGCAATTGAAGACAAAAAAGAGGTTTTATCCTTAATTTGTGCATAAGCCATGAACAATTTTCTCATTTACGATGTATATTATACAAGATTTTGTATTGATTTTAGATTTGTTTATTTCGGCAAACGGGGCTATAATAGAAAACATCTATTAATGTTTATACCGCTTGAATTTTAGAGATGATTATTTAATAATAAAAGCTAAAGGAGAAAGGAGCAAGATGAAACTGAAATCAACTGAACAGGCCGGAGGAACCAGAAAATGATGTCATGGATTGACTGGACGATTGTGGCGATTCCTCTTATTTTGATTGCAATTGTTGCTTTCAGGACTCAGAAACATGTAACCAGTGTTGCTGAATTTATGGCTGGCGGACGGCTCGGCGGCCGTTATCTGGTCTGTAACGCCAGGGGTGAAATGGGCATGGCGGTCATCAGCATGGTTGCGATGTATGAACTTTTCTATGAAGTCGGCTTTACGATCAACTGGTGGCAGATGATGACCATTCCGCTGGGCTTGTTTATCGCGCTTACCGGATATGTATATTACCGTTACCGCGAGACCCGCGCGATGACCCTGGCGCAGTTTTTTGAGATCAGGTACAGCAAATCATTCCGGTTGTTTGCAGGCTTTCTCGGCTTTCTGTCAGGTTTAATAAATTACGGTATTTTCCCCGCGGTAAGCGCCCGTTTTTTCGTATATTTCTGCGGACTGCCTCAGGATGTGCATCTTATGAACTTCACGATTCCTACTTTTGCCATTATTATGGCTATATATCTGACGCTGGCATTAATCATGACGCTGACCGGCGGTCAGCTCACAGTCATGATCACCGACTGCGTGGAAGGCCTGCTCGCGCTGGTGATGTTCATTGTTATCATTGTAGCGCTGTTACTTATATTCGACTGGTCGCAAATCCAGGAAGCCATGTCTCATACGCCCGCCGGCAAATCCATGCTGGATCCGTTCGATATCGGGAAGGCAAAGGATTTTAATATGTGGTACGTCCTTATCGGAGTGGTGGGAGGTATTTACGGGGTCATGGCCTGGCAGGGCGGACATGCGTTCAATTCCTGCGCCAAAAATGCCCACGAAGCCAAAATGGGCGCGATTCTCGGTACCTGGCGCAATCTTTCCAAGGGCGTGATGGTAACTCTGCTGGCGGTTTGCGCGATAACCTTTTTGAAGCATCCGGATTTTGCGGTCCAGGCCGCTCAGGTGCAGGAAGTGCTGAACAAAATTGCCGACCCGCAAGTACAGAATCAGATGCGCATGCCGATCGCAATAAATTACATGCTGCCGATTGCAATCAAGGGAATGCTGTGTTCAATCATGCTTTTCGGCCTGCTGGCCTGCGACAGTTCTTATTTACATTCCTGGGGAAGTATTTTCATTCAGGATATCATCCTGCCTTTAAGGAAAAAACCGCTGACTCCGAAGCAGCACATCAGTCTGTTGCGCTGGGCGATTATCGGAGTAGCTGTTTTCGGCTTCTTTTTCAGCCTGTTATTCCGTCAGACGGAATATATTCTGATGTTCTTTGCATTGACCGGGGCAATCTTCCTCGGCGGGGCCGGCTCGGTTATTGCCGGCGGTCTTTACTGGAAGAAAGGCACTACGGCGGGAGCCTGGGCCGCAATGATTTCCGGTTCCGGCCTGGCGGTGGGAGGAATCATCCTCCAGCAATGCTGGAAAACGATCCACCCCTGGCTGCTGCAGCTTTTTCCGGACACTCCGTTTATCGTGGACAATGCCGCGAAATTCCCGGTCAACGGGCAGGTCATGTATTTCTGGGCAATGATTACAGCGCTGGCATTATATTTTATCGTCTCGCTGCTCACATGCAAAGAAGATTTCAACATGGAAAGAATGCTTCACCGCGGTAAATATGCGGTGGCGGACGATAAAGTGAAAATTGAATTCGAAAAGAGATGGTCATGGAGTTCCATCATCGGTGTCGATGAACATTTCACTAAGACTGATAAAGTGATTTCAACCAGTATTTTCAGTTGGACCATGTTCTGGTGGATTGTGTTCATTGTCGTCACGCTATGGAATCTGATCAGCAGATGGCCGGTAAGCTGGTGGTCTACATACTGGCACTATTATGCCATCATCATCCCGCTGGCCATAGGGATAGTGACTACCGTCTGGTTTCTGTGGGGAGGCATCCGCGACCTGCATGAGTTGTATATAGACCTGAAGACTTACAAATCAGACGCCACAGACGACGGCACGGTTCCACTTGCCCAGGAACAGGTACTGCCGGATAACTACGTTGATTTCGTGGAGTCCGAGAATGACAACCAGGACGAACCCAAACCCTATCCCGGCAAACCTTCAAGAATGGATTGAAACCAGCGGCCTCACGGTAACGGCTTTTTCAGCCGTTGCCGCCAGCGCCTGAACCGCTCGGCAGACAGGCCGCCACAGAGATCAAGCCGGAGTTTTATTTATGGTATAATCACGGCAAAGCCGCAACGCAGATTTTCTTACCAGTGAAAAATCCAGCGGCTTGGTGAAACAGCGGTCAACCCCGGAAAGCATCAGGCGCTGCCGGTCTTTATCCGACAAATATCCGGCAATAAGAATCACCGGCAATTTCCGCAATCTCTTATCGGTGCGAATGCTGCATATCAAATCAAAGGTATTAACCTGGGGCAGCGCATTAGACAATATCAGCAGATTGAAATTTCCCTTGAGCAGAGTATCCATGGGATCAGTACCGTCTTTCATGCTGCTTGCTTCGTATCCGTCATTTTTCAGAATAGACTCTAGAATAGTGGCATTATCATGGTCATTATCGGCAATCAGCACTTTATATATTTCCGGCTCCTTGGCCAGGTCGATGAAAAAGTCGTCTTCAAGCATTACATTCGGAGTAGTTTTGATTAAATCATCAATACCCGGTTCCGTATCTCCCGAATTCTCTATAAGGTAGTTTGAAGAAGAATCAGGCGTGATATCCCATTTCCTGAATTCGATGCGAAACTCGGAAACCGCCTTGCTGTTGGATTCCGCAATAAAAACCGCCCCCAGCTCAAGCGATTTTCTTTCCGCGAAAATTAGGTTAAGCAGGGTGCTGTTAGTTAATTCCAGGCGTTTTTGAGAGTTTTCATTGTGGTAACGGTTGAACAAGTCGGCCAGACGGTCTCCGGGCGCGGACTTTTTGCTGTCCCTGACCCAGAAGATGATTTTATCTGAAGAACGGGCACAGCCGCATGAAATCACTTCGCCGTCTCCGGAAACTTTCGAAATGGCATTGATCAGAATACTTAGAATTCCGGAGAGAATATTTTTATCTGTTTTTAGGTATTCCGGAACATCCTGAGAGCAATTGTTCTGGATTGCAATATTTTCCTGGTGCTGCAGAAAAGAATTATGGACAACCAGCTCGCGCATAAACTCGGCAGTATTGAATTCCCCTGAGTTTACCGCGTCTTTACGGGAGTCCATTTCGGATATCTTCAGCATATCAGCAACCTGCAGATTCAGGGAAAGAGCATTGCGCATGATCCCGTTGATCTTTCTGTCCAGGGACTTGTCGTAGAGACCGTTTTTGATGTCATTCTGGATTATTTCCGCATAACCGATAATCGAATTCAGCGGAGTCCGGAGTTCCGGCGAAAGCCGGATCAGGAATTGCGATTTCATATCGTTCACCGTTTCGGCGCTTTCCCGTGCTTTCTTTTCACGCTCCTGGCTCTTCTTCAATTTATGAGTATAACGAAAAAGCCGGTCCCTGAGATAATTAAGCGTCTTAATCAGCCGGTCTATCTCGAAATCGCTCCGCGGCGGAACAGGGAGCGGCGGCGGAAACTGGCCGCCGGCCAGGGTATTGGCGAACTGGACAGCGGAAGAAAGCGGCTTCACCATATTACGGGAAAAATGCAACATCAAATATATCATATAGAGGAAGCCGGCGGCGGTAATACTGAAAAATACCACCACCACGACCATTTTTTCACGGTAGTAGAAGTCCTCCAGTTTTTTCTGATAAATAGCCGGAAGGTTTTTTTTGTTTCTTTCCCGCTGCTGCTGTACGCCCATCATTTCTTCGCCATAAATAAAAAGCAGCGAGATCAGCAGCAGCAGAAATATAAAAAGTCCTGTAAGGTATGAAACATACTTTTTGGCAATCTTCATTTAAACCCCCGATATCAATGTTAAGCGGTCATTTTTATGAATCCCGTTCCACATATTTCCAGCCTTCCGTTTTTATTCACCGGGCAAAGATTGGTTCTATATTTTCAGTCGGAATTTTTCCGTTTATGATACATTCACGGTACGCCGGGATGCGGACCGCCCATGCCTTGCGGGGCCAGGAGTCGGCAGCGGCAGTTGACAGATTGTTCTGCAATTCAGTCAAATTCTTCGTCAATTCCTGCCTGGATGCATGTGAATACAGATTTTTTACGAACAATGCGAAGCTGGCCACATTCCATGCCTCCGTCTCCGAGGCCGGAATATTATCTGTGAGATACTTTCCGGAAAGAGCCGGATTGGCTAGAAAATCAATAATTATTTTGAACTTGTCCGCTGCCGGAACTCCGGCAGCCGCCAGACGCTGCGATACGGCCGCGCATTTATCCGCGGCCTGATCGTCATTATTAAGATAAGCGCATAAAGCAGTTACCATTGCCGCCTGCCGCCTGACCTTGGCCGCGGATTTGACATTTTCGAACTCAAACGCGGCAATTGAAGCGGCGTGCGCGGAATCTCCCGAAGCCAGAGCGGCAGAAACGGAAGACAGGAGGTCGGCGTTGTTGATTTTCTCCGGAATTGTTTTTGCCGCCTTCCTGGAATTGTTATAAATAATCATGCCGCAGGGAATGATCGTGATCAGACACAGCACCGCGATCACATAATATTTTATCTGCAAATAAAACGGGATGTCAGCAGCGATGATTTTCCGTTTATGATCTTCCTTATGGGGCGATATTATCTTCAAAACACTGTTCAATTCCCGGATGATCTCGCGATAGCCGGGACGCTCCAGCGGCTCATACGCCAGCATCCGCCGGATAAGCGAAGCCAGCGCCGGCGTCACGTCGCTCCGCAGTTCATTTACAGGGGTGAACGCGCTTTCCCGCCGCATTTTCAGCATCTCCTCCTGTTCTGAAGAATCAAACGGCGCGATGCCGGTCAGCAATTCATAGAAAGTGGCTCCGAGGCTGAAAATATCCCCCGGAAAGTCCTCTTTGCCTTCCTCGAGTTTTTCCGGACTGACATAATGCGGGCTCCCCCAACTGCCGGTGACTTCCACCAGTTGGCTGGACCGGTTGTCAAAAATCGCATGGGCAATGCCGAAATCGCCGATTTTCACGTTGCCGTCCGAATCCAGCAGGATATTGCCCGGCTTGACGTCATGATGAATGATGCCGTGCCGTCTGGCGCTGTCCAGTCCTTCGGCGATGTCAATCATCCAGCGCAATACTCTGTCAACCGGAATCTGCTGCCGCATGAGGATCTGATGTTCCAGCGAGCCGTTGCCCATGAACTGCATGACAAAAAACGGATGGTTTTCGAATTCCCCGCAGGAATAAATGGGGATAATGCCGTAATGATTAAGCGCCGCCGCGATTCTGGCTTCATGCAGAAAGAGGCTGGCGGAATGTTCCAGCCGGGATATTTCATCTTTCAGCACTTTAATGGCAACTTCGCGGTCAAGGGTCAAATCAAGCGCGCGGTAGACATTGGCCATCCCGCCCTGCCCGCATTGCTCCTCCAGCAGATAATTGCCGAACCATTTCGGCGCAATCATATCGGCGCCGCAGGAGGGACATGAAAAATGCGAGAACGGTTCAAGGTCGGAAACGTCAAGTTTCTGGAGGCAGGAGTGACATGAGACTTTCAGCGCGCCCGGCGGACTGTCGTGCGCCGACGACTGGGTTACGGCAGGGGCATTGTCGCATATGATTGTATTTTTATTGTCAACTGCTTCGTCCATCGTGCGCGAATCCTGCTGTAAATTAGTTATATTTCAAGACTGCCGACCGCTCCCAGCCAGTAGGTGGGAACCGGAACCGACTGCTCAACAACCTGCAGGAATATATCCTGCCTGCGCATTTCATGCAATTTCTGCCGCGCAAGTTCCCTGACCAGTTCATAAGTGTTGCATTCGGAACTGACATGCACCAGAAACAGGGCGGACGTCCGCTCGGTGATCAGCTCCGGCAGGGCATTCAGCGTGTCCATATTGTTTAAATGCCCGTTGCGCCCCATGATCCGCCTTTTCAGGTGAAGCTGCCGCTGGGAATTCCTGAGCATTTCCTGATCATAATTGCTTTCAAGCACCAGAATGTCGCAGTCGTAAAGCCGCTGCCGGGTGAGGCCGTTGACCGCCCCCAGGTCTGTCGCCAATGCTATCGAACGCCCGTTTTTGGCAATGACAAACCCCACCGGATCGATGGCGTCGTGCTGAACGGCGAACGGCAATATCCGGAAGCCGGCAACTTCAAAGAATTCGCCAGGCGCAAATACCAGCACCCGGTTTGAAATCGCCTCCCTGCTTTCCAGATAGTCCATGGTCCTGGATGTCATGTATGACGGAATATCAAACTGGTTGCAGAACAGCCTGCACCCCCGGACATGATCCTCATGTTCGTGAGTCAGCAGCAGCGCCCTGATCTGTTCCGGAACCACTCCGGCCGCCGCCATGCGGGCAAGCAGCTCCTTGCGTGAAAAGCCGGCGTCAATCAGAATGGAGGCGTCAGGCGAATGAATCACAAAAGCATTGCCCCTGCTGCCGCTTCCCAGCGCGGTTATACCGATTGTCATTTATCTGTCACTCTTTCTCTAAGTTATTTATCGTCTTATCCGGAACACATCTAATCCATTTTTATGCTTTTAAGGCGGTTATTGCTGGATTTTTACAGTTTAGTGTATAATATTACTATATAATTTATAGTGAGCAATATCAATTCGCTGTTCAGTGATAAACAGCAGAAAAATATGACGGGCGAAAATGGCGGATCAATATTTAAATCAGAGTCAGAATCAGGAGCTCAGGCAGGAACAGGTACTGGCCCCGCAGCAGATACAATCGCTGGAAGTGCTGCTGACGCCGCTGCTGGAACTGCAGGACAAACTCAATCATGAACTGGACCGCAATCCGGTTATCGAGCAGGTGAAGACCAGCAAGGAACCGCTCCCGGAAGACGCAATATTCAAGTCAGGCGCCAATGAAGAGCCGGTCGGGCCGGAAGGCGACGACGACAGGGATATTTCCGACCTGATGGAACTGGCCGATACCTGGCATGACTATCTACCGCCGGCGCACAGCGCGGCGGACTATTCCGAGGAAAATGAGGAAAAGCGGGAATTCATGTTCAATTCCCTGATCAAACAGCCGTCGCTTCAGGAACAGATGCTGGAGCAGTTGCGGCTGTCCGACGCCGACCCTCAAACCGCCGCCGTTGCTGAAACAATCATCGGCAGCATTGACGAAAGCGGCTACCTGCGGACGCCGCTGACGGATATTGCTTCCGCCGCCAGTGCGGATGCCGGGCTGGTCGGCAGCGCCCTGAAACTGGTTCAGTCGTTCGAACCGCCCGGCATCGGGGCGCGGGATCTGAAAGAATGTCTGCTGCTTCAACTGGAACGGCGGAAAAACCAGGACAAGCGGCTGCTGAAGCTGGTCAAATACCATCTGGAGGATATCGGCAAAAACCATCTGCCGCAAGTCGCCAGAACACTGCGCATCTCCATTGAGGACCTGACCGAACTGATTGAAAAGATCAAAGACCTGAACCCGTATCCCGGCTCGGCCGTTTCCCCGGACAATACGGTGTTTGTCATACCGGAGCTTTCGGTTGAGCGGGTCAACGGGGACTTTCAGATCACGCTCAACGACGAGCAGATACCGCACCTCCGGATATCCAGGATGTACATGAATCTGCTGGAGGATCCCAACACGCCCAAAGAGACCAGGGATTATATCCGGGAAAAGATCATCAGCGGCAAAATGCTGATCCGGAGCCTGGAACAGCGGCAGAGCACCATCCAGCGGATCGCCCAGGTGATTGTTGACACGCAGCATGACTTCCTGGAAAAGGGCATTGAATACATGCGCCCGCTGACCATGCAGCAGGTCGCCGACAAACTGGGGCTGCATGAGACCACCATCAGCCGGGCGATCGCCAACAAATACATCCAGACGCCCATCGGCCTGTTCGAATTCAAATTCTTCTTCAGCGGCGGCTACCAGACTGACGAAGGCGAAGTCCTGTCCTCAAAAAGCATCAAGGAAAAAATCCGCGACTTTATCTTAAAGGAAGACCGGGAAAAACCGCTGTCCGACAACAAACTTTCCACCATGCTCAAAAAGGCCGGACTCTCGGTCGCCAGGCGCACCGTCGCCAAATACCGCGAAGAAATGGATATTCCGCCGTCCAACCTCAGGAAAGAGTATCAATGAGCGACTACTCTGTCTTAATGCGGAAAATCAGAACATTCTTATCCAGAACCTGGGTGCTGTTTATCCTGGCGGTGCTGCTGGCGTTTGCCGTGCGGACTTATGTCTGCAACCGGGAACTGGCCTCCATCAAAAGCCAGACCGGAGCGGATTTCTACCCGTTCTGGGTCGAAAGTTCCATCATGTACGGCTTTGCCAAAGACGTCGGCAGCGGCAAAGGCATCCCGGCCTATGACCGCACCCTGGCTGGAATGGACAAAGTTAAAGTCAGCGAACAGATGCCGCTGGGCATTGAATATTTCCTCGGCTACTCCTGGCGCCTCGCCAAATTCATTTTCGGCGAACCCTCCATGTCGGCGGCGGACAAGGTCTATGAAGACGACCCGGCGGGAGCCGCATTCATGCGCAACACCATCCGGCTGTGGGCGTCGCTGACCGCCGGCTTCATTTTCCTGTGGCTCTGTTTCCTGCGCTGCCCGCTGCCGTGGGCCGCCGCCGGGGCGCTGATCTACGCTTTCGCGCCGGCCGCCATCGCCCGCTATACCGGGCAGGATATTCTGTGCGAAGACTTCGCGATGCCGTTCCTGGCCGCCGCGTTTGCCTGCGGCGCTTTCGCCATGCGCAAACGCTCCGGGCGGGCGCTGCTGCTGACCGGGTTCTGCACTTTCTGCGCGACCGCGTTCTGGGACATGAGCCAGCTATGCTTCCTGCTGTGGGGCGTTTATGAAATCATCCGGGTCATGTCCGGCGGCAGTGCTTCCCGGAAAAGACTGCAATTCTACCTGATCATGTACGCGTCGCTGCTGCTTTCCGCCGTGCTGGTGCCGTACAACCGGGCCCACCAGTTGATCTGCTCGCCGCTGATCCTGTTCATCTTCCCGACGCTCTTCGCGCTGTACTTCCTGCCTTCGGCCAGACTGCCGCGCAAACTGGCCGTGCTGCTGGTGTCCGGCCTGGTCTTCTTCGGCGTCTGGAAGCTGTCCAGCTCCGGCTATGCCGCAAACTACAGCCACTTCAACGAACTCATCAAGGCGAAAATCGCCTTCTGCAACGTGAAGCCGGCCGATCCGGACAAACTGAACTTCACGGCAAGATTCCTCTGGACGCCGTCGCTGCACTCCGCCTCCATGGCTCAGACCAAACTGCTGTTTCCCGCCGCGCTGTGGATCACGGGCATCGCGTTCATCACCGGACTGTGCTTCAGGACGACCCGGAAACGCCTGAAAACCGGCCTGAGCCGGTCGCTGCTGCCGCTGTGGCTGACCGCGATTTACTTCCTGATTTACATTTTCATGGTGCGTTTCAGCGTCTTCTGCGGGGTATTCTCCGCCGTGGCCCTGCCGCTCATTTTCTATGACCTGTACCGGAGCAAAACCCGGTCAAAGCTCCGGATAGCCTTGATCATTATCGCCCTGCTGACCATTTACCTGGAGGCTGACGCCACCCGGGAACAGCGCCGGAACTATCCGAAGAACTTCCTCCGGGAAACGACCGACCTCGTTAAATGGCTCCGCCAGGGCCATATTCAAGGCCATACCGTCCTGTCGGAAATGACCCTGTCGCCGGTGCTGAAAGCCTACTGCGGAGCCAATATTGTGGTTCAGCCAAAATTCGAGCTGCCCGCAAGCCGTAAAATCGCCGAAGACTATATTAACCTGATGTTTCACGGCAACGAAAGCCAGTTCGCCGGCTTCTGCGAATACTTCGGCGTCGAGTTTGTGGTTTTCAACCGCAACACCTGCTTTGAACCGCTGCATCCTTATTCGTACCGCTACATTGCCAACGCCAGACAGATCAATGTCAAATCTCCGGTCTTCCTGATGGATGCGCGTCCCAGGGAGATGCAGTACTTCTACGAAATCACCCCGCCCGGCGAGGTGAATGCCCTCGCCGTCAAATACCGGGTGTTCAAATATATTTCCCCGGCCGACAAGATCAAAGCGGTGGAGACCGCGCAACTGGCCTGGCAGTGTTACAAGGAGCGCAACCAGCCGCTGGCGGAGAAACTGGCCGAAGCCGCTTATCTGACCGACCCGCAGTCGCAGAACATCTATCTGCTCTATTATAAGGTTTTCAAAAAGCTCCCCCAGTTCAAACTGGAAAACTTCACCGCTCCCAAAAAGTAAGCCATATCCAGCCCCAGCGACACAGAGAAAACATTTTATTCATTTTGGACACCCCTCCCCCTCATTCTGGACACCCATTCCGCACATTTTGGACAATATCCAACCACAGAGGCACAGAGACACAGAGAAAACATTTTCTTCATTTTGGACAGCCGACTCCGAGGGTTTGGAGAGTCGTTGAGCATAATGTATTTTGTTCCAGTCTTCTGGAGGGTTGCCCTCTGTGGCAACCGTATCCGATCCCGGTTACGACGGAGCGTAACCCTCCAATTTTGGACACATGCCAAGCTCATTTTGGACACCGCTCCACCTCATTTTGGACAGCCGCCTCCCAGGGCTCCATAAGCCCCATTTTAGACAGCCAGGTCTGGGAGTTCTGAGAAGACTGGGAGTTATGGGATAGTGCCGGTACCGGCAATCGCTCATCCTTTCTTCCCACCCATAGGACCCATTTGTTTTGCCCCTGCTGCCAGCAGAACCAACGGGGCAACCGGCACTACACCAAAGCCATTTTGGACAATCATCGCCCTCATTTTGGACAGCCGCCTCCCATAAGCCCCATACGCCCCATAAGCCCCATAAGCCCCATAAGCCCCATTGGCCCCCTCCAGCTCCCGACTTCCGGCTCCCGATTTCCGGCTCCAGTTTTCCGGCTGTTCCCATTCCGGCTGTTATCCTTCCGGCTCCTGTTTTCCGGCTGTTATACTCCCGGCTGTTCCCATTCCGGCTGTTAATCATTCTGACTTCTGACTCCTGACTCCTGACTTCTGGCTGTTACCTCACACCGCCATTTCGAAAAACTCCGCTCTCTCTTTCCAGGACTTGATCATGCCGGGGGCGTATTTGCCTTTTACCGTCCGGGGGGCGGCGTCAGTGTACGGAATCTGCGGACGGCCTTCGGCGGCCGCTTTTTCATTGTATTTGCGCCTTTCCATTTCAGTGAGAGTTATCAGCATCATGTCTTCGAATTCCTGGGTTTCCTTTTGGGAAAAGCCGTCGCCGGCATCGGCGGGACACATGGACATGTATTCGTTCAGCGCCTGCAAGCCGGCGATTTCCGAAAAATCCAGTTCGGCGCTTACCGCCGGGGAAGACTTGATTCCGGCGGGTTCAGTATCTTTTCCCAGCTTGTCTTGCTTGTCTAGCTTGTCTTGCTTGTCTTGCTTCTCTAGCTTGTCTTGCTTGTCTAGCTTGTCTAGCTTGTCTTGCTTGTCTAGCTTGTCTAGCTTGTCTTGCTTGTCTAGCTTGTCTTGCTTGTCTTGCTTGTCTATCCCGCAGTCGCGGGACCCGCAAAGCGGGGCAGACTTGGCCCCTTTTCTGTTGTCGCTGCGTTCCAGCCAGTACTGAATGGCTTTTAGATTGGGAATGGCGTCTTTCACGGTGGTGCGGGTTCGGCCTTCATGGTCGGTCACATGAATGGTGATGGTGTAATTGCCCAGCGCCAGTTCCAGCAGGCGGTTTTCGACCCGGCCGTCAATGACGTCGCGGCCGACGTCTATCGCCTCGGCAAACCTTGTATGCTGCTGTTTATAGTTGTAGAATGTTGAACGCGAGACGCCCAGCTTGTAAGCGATCTGACTGTCGGTCAGACCTTCCGAGGCAAAATCCATTGCGCGTTCCGGAAAACTTTCGTCGTACTTTGTTTCAGCCATGATACCTGTCTCCTTTTTTATTAGTTTTTGCGTTATCGCGTCAGCGCGATGCGCATATTAAGCATTTACTAAACTAGCTAGACAATAAACAACGCATTGCGTCCGGCTACTCCAAACGTAGCGTACCGCCGCAGGCTGCCTATTTACTGATTTCAAGCTCATTGATACAATGACATTCCGGTGTCCATCCATAAACAATCCCTCATTAATCAATTTAATATTTACTTAATATTATAAATCATTAACTAAATAAAAGCAATATCTTTTGAAACTTTTTTTAGAAAAAATTAGGAAATAGTTTTAGATGATGCCGACGGCATCAAACGTTTATAGCACAAAAGGCCCAGGAATGTTCGATCCCGACGGGATCGCAGATAGATTTTCATAATTTTGCTATAAACGTGTTATCCCGCCGGGATAGGTTAAAGACCATTTTCGCGACGTCACGAAAATGGTGGTGCCGGGAAGCGGGTCAAACGCAAAATATAGGTTAAATAACCGGATCGTATCCAGGCCAAGCCGGTTAAATCTTAAAAACAGCCTTAAAAAAATAGCTTTAAGCAGCATTTTATGGGTAATTTCTATATAATTTATACTTAAATATATTAGATTATAGGGTCAGACCCCGCAGAGCTATAGGTTAAATAACCGGATCGTATCCAGGCCAAGCCGGTTAAATCTTAAAAATAGCTTTAAAAAATAGCTTTAAGAAGCATTTTATGCGTAAATTATATATAATTTATACTTAAATATATTAGATTATAGGGTCCGACCCCGCAGAGAACGATAAGCAGGTTAAATCTTAAAAACAGCCTTTAAAAATTGCTTTAAGAGGCATTTTATGCGTAAATACTATATAATTTATACTTAAATATATTATATCATGGGGTCAGACTCAGCAGAGTTCAGAGGTTAATTCTTAATTATGAAGTAAACATGTTTTTTGAATGTTTGCGAATAGTTTTTATTGATTTTTTAGGTCTGTCTATTACTTTATAAAAATTAAAATTATGAGGCAAGTTCTGTGTTAAAAAAAGATTCCAATGGGAAATTTGTGAAAACAGAAGTCGGTTTTATCTTCAAAAAGCCTCTTTATTTTTTCAAATCTGGCAAGAGACAAACAAAATACCGGATTGAATATAATTCTTACAAGACACTTTTAAAGGAGCAGCAACACACACCAACCTTAGTTATGTCCGATAATGAAATGAAATGAAATGGTGGATGTTCGGAAACAGCGTTTATGTGGAAGATGAAGGCTATGTGGCATCTGAAATAAAAGTCCTTATTTTGGATAGGACAGAACAGAAGAAAAAGAAAGTCCAAAGGGCTATTGCACGGGTAAGTCAGAATAATTCGGTTTCATCAATTAAAAGAGAATCTATTTCAGATGATGTCAAAACGTTAGTTTGGCAACGAGATGGCGGTTGTTGCGTTATTTGTAAAAGGAAAGAGAAACTGGAGTTTGACCACATAATTCCATTTTCTAAGGGTGGCAGTAATACCGCTCGAAATTTGCAGCTTCTTTGTGAAACGTGCAATCGCTCAAAGGGAGGAAACATTGCTTGAAGGACTAAAATAGTCCATGTTAGCATTCAAAACATACCTAAGCATACAAAAAATATGAGGCTAGAATTTACCGGCATGAAGAAGAGTAAGCGTATCTAAAAATTATATGGGGAAATACTATGCCAATTCATGAACAACACCCTGCTTTAACTGTTCCCAATGATAATCCAACGTTATGGCGATATATGGACATTCCCTCTTTTATTTCGCTACTTACCAAAGAGGCTTTGACATTTGTTAGAGCCGACTTATTGGAAGATAAGCACGAAGGGACTTTCCCTGAAATAACCGCTACTGCGTTAGATGATTGGGCAAAAAATGAAATTTTAAAAGGTAAATTGAATCCTGTTTATAGCCATAGCCTAGCTAACATGCTTGAGAATAATGGCAAAACAAACACATATATAAACTGTTGGACTCTACAGGCGCATGAATTAGTTCATATGTGGAAGATATATTCGAAGGAAACCGGTATTGCCATAGAATCTGATTATCAAACCCTCAAGAATTCAATCCTCTCTAAAGAGTTAGTTTACCCAACAGTAGTGACATATCTTGATTATAAGAAAGACTCTTTTCGTTGGAAAAATAACGGTATGACTTTATATGCCATTAAGAAATGTGAGTATAAGGCAGAAAATGAATTCAGATTAATAATGAGTTTTCCCAGAGAAATAGAAGATAAGATGTTAAATATTAAAACTCATAAAGAGAAGAACCCAATTGCAGAAAAATTATATTCAGAAACTCCAGTTATTTACTGCAAGATGGATTTAGATAAGCTAATATCTAACATTCACTTATCACCATATGCTCCAAAATGGTATTATACTATAGTATGTGATGTTTTAGCTAAATTAGGCTTAAATAAAAAAGTCAATCAATCTGTTCTCTAGCAGGCTGTCGGGCTGAGAAAAATATGGTACATTATTGAGTGATTATCCCAATAGTAAGTCTATGTATTCATATCTATGATACAAATTGAAGCTCATGTATTGCAATTATGGGCTGAA
>Ga0172379_10003783_pt1 | contig 23463 bp, 26 predicted proteins | sample GrowelOW334metaG_FD_119756 | JGI IMG/M metagenome (GOLD analysis project Ga0172379, IMG submission 119756) | Groundwater microbial communities from an aquifer near a municipal landfill in Southern Ontario, Canada - Groundwater well OW334 metaG | ecosystem: Environmental > Aquatic > Deep...
GAATCTGGTAATCCCGATAAAGTCCTCGAGGGAGATCTGGACGACTTCATCGATGCTTTTGACAGTCTCCAAGATAAGGACTAATCTCTCATTGGGTGATGTGTTTTTTGTTCTGTAACGTAGGCAGGATCAAGAGAGGAGGAGTTATGGATGAAAAGAGAAAACTTGAAGAGAAAGAGAAAGAAGAAGAGAAGAAAGAAGAATCCGTTTTGACGACACAACAAGAGGAACGGTTTGATCCTGGGCTCTGGCCAAGTCGCGATGATCCATTTCACATGTATGGATCAAACTAGTCGAACAGATGGGAAATAAGAGATATTAACAACAATCAGTCCCGAGCAATTCCGCCCGGGACGTTTTATTATCCCCTTTTCTGGACGGGGTAGGAGCGGATAAGGTACAATATGGAGCGAAGCATGATTTATTTCGACAAGGTGACGAAACGATATGGAGATATGCAAGCACTCGATGGAGTTACTCTATCTGTCGCCCCCAAAGAATTCGTCTCAATCGTTGGCCACTCGGGCGCAGGGAAGACGACTCTATTGAAGCTCCTCTTGGCTGAAGAACGCCCCACAGAGGGGAATGTCTTTTTTGAATCAATGAATGTGAACGATTTACCGAGCTCGGCGTTGCATCATTATCGCCGGAAGATCGGCATGGTCTTCCAAGATTTCCGCCTCATCCCGAATAAGACGGCTTATGAGAATATCGCGTTCGCCATGGAGGCCGCTGGCCGTACTGATGACGAGGTTGCAAGCGATGTGCCCTATATTCTTGAACTCGTGAATCTCGCCGACAAAGCTCGCCATTTCCCCGATCAACTCTCGGGCGGCGAGAAACAGCGCGTGGCGATTGGTCGTGCCATTATCAATCAGCCGGAGCTGATCATCGCCGACGAGCCGACAGGCAATCTCGATCCGATCAATACTTATGAAGTGGTGGAGATTTTAAAGAAGATTAACGAGCTTGGTACCACTATTCTTATCGCGACGCACAATAAGGGCGTGGTTGACGCAATCGATAAACGCGTTATCACCATCGACCGTGGGAAGTTGGTTCGCGATGATGCAGAAGGCAAGTATGTCATGTAGAATCTCTCTATGAACTGGATGATTATCAAACGAGTACTCGTGAGCGGCGGCAAAAATTTTGGTCGTGGCGGTGCGGTCTCTGCCGCAACCGTGCTTATCATGACCGTGACACTCGCGATTATTGGTTCTCTGATCTTTCTTTCAGCACTCCTCACATTCACACTCGGTACCATTAAGGACAAGGTCAATGTGTCGGTCTATTTCGTCACTACCGCGAGTGAAGAGGAAATTCTCGCGGTGAAGGACCAGCTTGAGAAGTTGCCACAGGTAGAGAACATCACCTACACCTCCGCCGCCGATACGCTCGAAGCGTTCCGAGAGCGACATGCAAATGACCAGCTGACACTCCAGGCGCTCGATGAGCTCGGCGGCAATCCGCTCGATGCCTCGCTTGAGGTGCGTGCGAAAGATCCTTCAGAATATGAAAGTATTGTGAGCTTCCTCGAGGCGTCGCCCGCGCTCTCTTCTGGCGGTACATCGATAGTCGACCGCATCAATTACGCACAAAATAAGGAGGTCATTGATCGACTCTCGCTCGCGATTAACGCAACACGAGAGATCGGTCTCGCTGTTGTTATTCTCTTCGCGATTGCGTCTATTCTCATCGCCTTCGCAACCATCCGTCTCGCAATTTACACATCAAAAGATGAAATCGGCGTCATGCGGCTTGTTGGTGCCTCTAATGCATATATCCAGGGGCCGTTTATTGTCGCGGGAATTATCACGGGCGTTATTGCGGCAGTCGTTGTGTTGCTCGTCCTCGTGCCGGCGACGTGGTATGTGGGTGTAAAAACAACAGGATGGTTTGGGGGCTTCAATGTATCGAGCTACTACAACAGCCATTTCGTAACCATCTTCTTTATTATCATGGGTTCTGGCATCGCGCTCGGAGCAATTGCTTCTATATTCGCTATTCGCAGGTATCTTAAAGTGTGATATGCCCCGTATGACAACTTCTACATTCGTTTCGGTTATTAGTAAACGCCTCGCGCGTTAAGTTGTCATACGGGGTATGGCAAAGGAAGGTCACAAATATATATTCGTCCTCGGCGGCGTGATGAGCGGGGTGGGGAAGGGTGTTGTTACCAGTTCAATCGGTCTTCTGCTCCAGCAGAAGGGATATCCGGTAAATCTGGTAAAAGTTGACCCCTATCTCAACGTCGATGCGGGGACGATGAATCCAACTGAACACGGCGAAACGTTTGTTCTCAAGAGCGGTCTCGAGACTGATCAGGATATGGGGAATTATGAGCGCTTCTTGGATCGCGATCTTACCGACGAAGATTATATGACGAGCGGTATGGTATATCAGTCGGTTATCACACGCGAACGCTCACTTGAATATGGCGGCAAGTGCGTGGAGGCGATCCCGCACGTGCGCGATGAGATATTAAAAAGAATTGAGGCCGCGGCCGCCGAGAACGGCGGCCGCGTCTCCGTAATCGAGATTGGTGGCACGATTGGCGACTTCCAGAACGCGCTCTTCATCGACGCTGCGCGCGTGATGAAGATGCGTTATCCCGACGATGTGATCTTCGTCATGGTCTCATATCTGCCGGTGCCCGGTACGCTCGGCGAAATGAAGACCAAGCCGACGCAGTCGGCGGTGCGCGCACTCAACTCATACGGTATTCAGCCAGACTTCATCGTCGCGCGCTCAACGCATGCGGTGGATGAGAAGCGGAAGGAGAAATTGGCGATTCAATGCAGTGTACGCACCGATCGAGTTATCTCCGCACCAGACATCAAGAGCATTTATGAGGTACCGCTCAATCTCGAGAAGGATCATCTGGGTGACGAACTTCTTGATGCACTTAAATTACCCGAGAAGCGCAAGACCTCGCTCGCTGCATGGCGTAAGTTTGCCACCGCGGCGCTGAACACCAAGGCGCCGGAGGTTAAGATCGCGATCGTCGGGAAATATTTTGATACGGGCGACTTTGTACTATCTGATGCGTACCTTTCGATTATTGAGGCGATAAAATTCTCTGCGGCGAAGCTCGGCCGGCAGCCAAAGATTACATGGGTGAATGCTAAAAATATTGAGAAAGGTGATAAAAAAACGCTTGCAGAATTAGCAAGCTATCAGGGTATCATTGTCCCGGGCGGTTTCGGCGAGACCGGCATAGAAGGGAAGATTAAAGCGATTCAATTTGCGCGTGAACATAAGATCCCCTATTTCGGCCTCTGCTACGGCATGCAGCTGATGGTGATTGAGTACGCGCGCAACGTTTTGAAATTAAAGAATGCGCACACGACCGAGATCCAGAAGAATTCTGAAGATCCGGTAGTAGATATTATGCTTGAGCAAAAGAAGCATCTCTCTGATAAGACGTATGGCGGCACGATGCGCCTCGGCTCATATCCCTGCTACCTGAAGAAGGGCACCATCGCGCGCAATGCGTACAAAAAGGAGATGGTAGATGAGCGCCATCGTCATCGCTACGAGATCAATCCTGCATATGTGAAAAAACTTGAAGATGCTGGGCTCGTCTTCTCTGGCACTTCTCCCGATTCTATTTTGATGGAGATCGCGGAGCTGCCGAAGTCAGTGCACCCCTTCATGCTCGGCACGCAATTCCACCCAGAATTCCAAGCCCGCCCGCTCTCCCCGCATCCTCTGTTTACCGAATTCCTCAAAGCCGCCATCGCGCGGAAGAGGAGGAAATAAAAAAGCCCCACATCTTTGTAGATGCAGGGCCTAAAGGAACATGACGTAAATGGTTATCCGCTCATGCTCTCGTTAATGAAGAAAAGAGACACCCGTGCCAGCGATTCTTTTCATCGTAATATCCAACTTCTAGGTCGCTCGGGGGCTCTCCAAGAGTTAATTTTAATTCGTCAACTATTTTTGCCGAAGAACTCAACGACAAAGGATAGCACACGGTGTTAATTGGTTTACCTCGATGATTCCATTTGCCATCTTCTTTGCTAACCACCCCCCATTCTTTTATAAATATACCGAAACCAAGTCCCATGATCTGTCCTCCTTTTTGGGCTTTGCCCGTTGAATTTTAGTTTTCTCCCGTCATATTCAAGGAGCTGTATCTAGGTGCTATCCTAGCACACCACACCTATCCTGTCAAGCCTTTGAGCGAGTCGTCCAGAAAGCCAATATATACGCCTCAAAATAGGACAAGGTTTAACCTTGTAGACATACATAGATCTGACCTATGTATTTTGTAATCTCCTTATCTTTACCGACCGGAGATAATAAGAATATTTCGTTTAACCCCTAAATACGACGACCGCACAAATAGGGGATGATAAGATGTGGGTATGCCTATTCGGTCCAGGTCTGAAATCACAATATGAAAAAGACACCTAAAGCTTCATACGATGCAGATGCCGATGTCCTCACACTCGCAGGGGTTGTGAGGGGGCGCATTGACCATGCTCGCGAGATGGGTAATTTCATCGTGCATTTTACCAAGGATGATCGACCTCTTTTGATTGAAGTACTTGAAGCGTCGAAGGTATTTGGTACTGGTTCCAAAACAGTTCGCAACATAGCAACACCCATCTTTGCATAATCTTCGGAATATGGGGACATCCGATGTCCAAATGCGCGGGGACATCGGATGTCCTATAATTCAGGAAACGTTGCGGATGATTTCGGTGAGGTAATCAACTTCCTTAAAGAATCGCTCGGCGCGCGTGTCACGCGGACGTTGGAGATTGATACTGATTGTTTCTTGAACATGGCCGGGGTGAGCGCCCATCACGATAATCTGATCAGAGAGCTCAATCGCGTCGGGGATGAGATGGTTCACCATGAGAATCGTCATGCCATAGGCGCGCCATATTTTCAATAAATCAGCTTTGAGTGCTTCAGAAGTAATAGTATCGAGATTAGAGAATGGCTCATCCATGATGAGTAGGTCTGGTGAGATCGCGAGTGCGCGCGCGAGGCCGACGCGCTGGCGCTGGCCGCCAGAGAGGGCGGCTGGGTAATGCTTCTCGAGATGTTCTAGACCCACTTCGCGTAATTTTTCTCTCGCAATCTTCTCACGTTCTGCACATGGAGCACCATCCATCTTCAGACCAAAGGCGACGTTGTCGAGTGCTGAGAGCCAAGGGAAGAGTGCATAATTTTGGAACACCATCGCCGGCTTGGAGAAGTTGCGTACGATCGTGCCGCTCGTGTGTGGCATGAGGCCGAGGATGACGCGCGTGAGCGTCGATTTGCCGGCGCCCGATGGACCGATGATAGAGACAAATGAACCAGTTGGAATGGAGAAGTAGATATCATTGAGGGCTGACACATTTTTTTCACCATCATTAAACATCGCGGATACCCGCGAGAGAACAAGTGTCATGTTTGAGTCAGCTGTCATATGTTATTCAGCATATCTTTTTGCGCTCTCGGCCAAGAGCGGCGCCCATACCATACGATTCACCACGAACACTAAAATAAGGATGACCAAGATGCCGGCGATTGCAGCCTGATTGATCCCCGAGATGCTCGCACTCCTAATGAATGCGCCGAAGCCAGAGATACTGTTCACGATGATCTCCGCACCGATGACCGATTCCCAGCCGATGGCGATACCGACGATCGAGCCAGTTAGAATAGCGGGGAATGAGAGCGGCGCGAGATAATATGGAATACGCTTCAGCCCCTTTGCGCCGAAGATTGTTGCGGCGTCGCTTAAATCTCTGTGCGCATTTTTAATCGCGGTTAAGACTGCAAAGAGAATCGGCCAGATAATCGAGCTCACCGCGAAAAGAATAATCATCTGGCCGGTGTAGCCAAAAAAATAAATGAAGAATGGGATGAGCGCGAATGATGGAACATTTTGCAAGATGTCGAAGAAGGGAAAGAGCGTGTCAGCAAAAGGACTCCATCCAACCAGTAGCGCGATTGAGACACCGAGCACGAGTGCGATGCCGTAGGCGAACACGAGGCGATAGGTGGTATTAAAAACGGCGTTGCCGAGTGTGGGCCAATCTACTCCGCTAAAGTAACCAAAGAGAACAAGCAGGGCCGTCGCAATAATCACACCAGCCATGATGAGCCATGCGCGCCGATGGCGCGCGAGATGAGCGCGATGCCATGCACTGCTTTGCTGATGCGCGATGCTACGAATCATGCACTCATCATACCGCGTTTTTTGAATGTATTGACAGGGATGGTACAATTACTCAAGAGAGTGAGTAGACACTTACCAATTTAAAGATATATTATTTATGCGTACACTTAAAACTATAGGAGTAATCGGTAGCGTTGCGGCGATCCTCCTCTCTACGACTGTCGTGTTTGCCAGAGAGCAGGCAACGAGCACTCAAGGAGAAAACCAAAAAGGCGAACAACGTGGGCTCATAGCAACAACGACACAAAGAGAAGATGGAAAAACTGCGCGTGAGCGTATGAAGGTCGTACGTGATGAAGCGCTTGCGCGTATGGCGATGCAGCGCGAGAAGGCAGCACAACGCCTAGTAGACATTCAAGACAAGGCGAAACAGGAAATGGCGCAAAAGCTTGCCAACCAATTCGAGAATCTGAACTCAACATGGACTGACCGTTTCTTACAACTACTTGATCACTATGACGCTCTCGTGCAAAAGATCCAGAGCCGAGCAAACATCGCGGTAGGGAATGGGAAAGATGTTGCAAGCACTACTGCGGCCATTAAATCGGCACAGGATGCGATCGCAGCCGCTCGAACTGCCGTAGTTGCGCAAGCGGCTAAGACATATACGCTTGATCCATCGACCATCCCTACAACGGCGACCACAACTTCAAGCGGACAGGAGAAGATTATGAAAAGTCTGCGAACATCGTTTAAAAGTCTTCACACCACGTTGTTCGCGGATCTCTTTGCTCTGCGCGATGGAACGATGAAGGATGCACGCAAGGCAGTGCAGAGTGCACTTCAAACACTCGGAGCAATTCCTGGAGTCGATGACAATAAGAACGCGACTTCGACCGAAGCAAGGAACAAATAGTTATTCATTAAAACTACTATGGACTACCAACCAACAAATCAACCAATAGATCAGAATTCTTCAAACAAGATGTTGTACGTCGTCGGCATTGTTATTATTATCGCACTCGCTTTCTGGTACTTCTCTTCATCTCCTGTGCAAGCGCCAACCTCAAATACACAGGCCACGAGCGACAATACCACAGCAGCTATTTCGGCCGAGTTATCCCAGACCTCGGACGGCTCTGCTGAGCTCGACCAAGCCGCAGCGGCCTCTGCCCAGGCTGTTCAGGGGTTCTAAAAGATATTGAATAAAATCAGTTTTTCAAGTATCGTGCACCAAGTGCGCGGCGCTTCGCGCCGCGCCATTGCGGGATCATCTAATGGTAGGATGCGACTCTCTGAAAGTCGTCATCTTGGTTCGACCCCAAGTCCCGCAGCAATTAGGATGTTAGACCGACTTGCTTTCGTGCAAAATAAAATAGTAGAATGTCAGGATGAGATCAAACCTATTGGTGCCTGTCATTGCGGCGGTGTTAGTTGTGGCAGGATTTTTCTTTTTCTATTACGGAAAGTCGCCGGCAAGTGCGCCATCCGCAAATACAAAACAGACATCCACAGATACCTCCGCACAAACCCAAGATTCTACCGCCACTAATTATGATGAGTGTATCGCCGAAGGCAATCAGCCGCTTTCAGACGCTCCAGACAAATGTCTAACAAAAGACGGACATCTTTTTATTCAAGGGGTAGTTGAATAAAGATCTCTAAACCGTTCTAATCCCAATCTGAGCGAGAAATGTAGCGAGCTCTTCGCTCTCGATCACGCGCCACGCGCCTGACTTCAGCTCATCGAGACGTACATTAAGAATGCGCGTTCGCTCGAGAGCGACGACCTCGTTGTGAAGTGCAGCGACCATGCGACGTATCTGATGCTTCTTACCCTCGGTGATGGTAATGGTAAAACTCTTAGCACCAGTTTTGCGCACCGCGCAGGGCTTGGTCAGATATCCTTCAATATCGACACCTGCTTCCATCGCTTTTTTAAATCCCTCACGGAGCGGCAGGGCAGTCGTTACTCGGTATTCTTTTTCATGTGCGTAGTCTGGATTCAAGAGCCGATCAGTCACGCGGCCGTCGTTGGTGAGAATGATGAGGCCACTTGAATCTTTATCGAGGCGACCAATCGGGAAAACATCTCGCATTTCTTTTGAGGTCGCGACACTCTCCTTGATATCCTTCTCGCCCAGTTGTGGCGAATGAGTGATGACACCGACCGGTTTGTTATAAGCGAAATAGAGATATTTTTTTGGCGCGCTCTTATCGTGCAGTTCAACTTTGTCGCTCTCTTGTACCTTGTCTCCGAGCATTGCGACGCGGCCGTTAATAAGCACTTTTCCTTTTTCCACGATGTCATCCGCACCTCGGCGCGTCGAAATACCCTTGTGTGCAAGGTATTTGTTGATGCGCATTGGATACTCGTCGGTCATCTCGGCACTATACATTCTTTCCATTTTAATGCGAAGTGAGGTATGGTTGGGCGATGGCAAGAGAAGAAAGCGTCTTGCGCTTTGAGAAAGTTTCGTTTGGATATGGGCACAACAAGCCGATCCTTGAGGAGGTCGATTTCCCTGTGCGCCGTGGGATGAAGATGGCCGTGATGGGTCAGAACGGCGCAGGGAAGTCGACCCTCTTCGCGCTTATGGCCGGCACACTTAAGCCAGAGTCAGGTGAGATACATGTCTCGCGTGGCGTCACCATCGCGACTGCTTCGCAGGTAATCCCGCGCGACCATTTAACACTCACGGTGCGTGAATTCTTTTTAAACTGCTTTGATAAGAAGATCTATGACATCGATCCGAAGATTGATGCGGTGCTGGAGGTGGTAAATCTGGATGCGCCAAAAGACCGTTTAGTAAAAACATTCTCAGGTGGCCAGCAGGCACGCCTCCTCCTCGCCTCGGCGCTCATCCAGAACCCCGACCTGCTGCTCCTCGACGAGCCGACGAACAATCTCGATGCCGCTGGCATCGCGCATCTCACGAAATTTTTGGTCGACTACTCTGGCACCTGCATCGTCATCTCACACGACGCGGCGTTCTTAAACGCATTCACCACAGGTGTGCTGTATCTCGATGTCTTCACCCGCAAGATCGAGCAGTACAACGGAAATTATAATGACGTGCAGCGCGATATCGTCGCGCGTATCGATCGTGAGAATAAGAAGAATGCGCAGCTAGAGAAAAAGATTCAAGAAAATAAAGATAAGGCAAACTTCTTCGCCCAGAAGGGTGGTAAGATGCGCCTCGTCGCGAAGAAGATGCGTACTGAAGTTGAAGAAATGGAAGAAGAGAAGGTGGATGTGCGTAAAGAGGACAAAACCATCAGGCCGTTCACGATCCCCGCACAACAGGATTTAAGCGGCGTGATACTCACACTCACTTCGTATACGCTCCATGGCGGCAAGAAGCCGGTGACGAAAAAGGCGAATATTTCACTGCGGAAAAATGAGCACTTGCTTTTGAAGGGGCCAAACGGCATCGGGAAGAGCACACTCCTCGAGCGGCTCGTCCTCGGCTCACCCGAAGGCGCACATATTACCGAGGGAGTGAAGATCGGTTATTATCGCCAAGATTTCTCGACTCTCGACTTCGAGCAGACCGTATTTGCTGCGTTGATGAAGGCGATGGGGCAGCCGGACGAACAGAAACTGCGTGCGACTGCCGCGGGATTCCTCCTCACCAACGACGTGATGCAGACGAAGATCGGGAGTCTCTCTGAAGGGCAGAAGGGCTTGGTCGCTTTTGCTTCACTGGTCTTAGAGCGCCCCGGCCTACTTATTTTGGATGAGCCGACGAATCATATAAATTTCAGACACTTGCCCGTCATCGCTAAAGCGCTTGATCAATATGCGGGTGCGATGATCCTCGTCTCGCACGTGCCCGAATTCGTCGAGAAGATCCGCATCGACGACATTCTCGATCTTGGAAAATAAGAAAGTGCCCACCCCTATGCGGTAAGGGTGGGCACTGAAAGGAGGGTGGCGCGGGGAAGATCAATTGCCCGAACCAATATAACGCTATCATGGCTTGACCCGGTTTGTCAAGCCTCTATTTGATTTTTCATGCTTTTCGGGTAAGGTTACCGCCGGAGTCGAGGGAATCGACAAGTCATTAAACTTGAACATTGAAAGAGGTATAACCATATAACGAGAAGAAAAGGGGGTAGCAAATGAAAGGAATTAAGTTGTCGAATGATTATGTGTTACGGCACGTAATCGCAAGCGGTGCCCTTGCCTTCGACGGCAAAGGATGGCCTTGGGAGAAGTGGCTAGTATGGATGGGGCGTATCAAACCCGAATTATTCGCGGTCGTTCTAAAGACCTTAACGCTCTATCCAGAAGTAGGGAATTTCTGCTGGTGGAAACCGTGGACATGGCTCCCGTTCAGTCCTTGGAGCTGTGTGAAGCTTCTGCCGAATGGCGGGGCGGTGAACAAGGTTGGTCTGACGAACGATGGATTCATATGGTGGCGCGATGAGGTTGCACCGAAGATTGACTTCGATAAGTACAAAATCATCGTGTCTATCAAGGGTACGCTTATTGAATTGGTGGCCATGGCTGGAGATCTTAATCGTTTTAATCTTGTTGCAATCGAGATTAATCCATCATGTCCAAATACTGGGAAGAGAATGCCGACAACAGAAGAGGTAATAGAAAGTGGAAAGGCAGTAAAAAAGACTTCTCGGCACCCAATTATTATCAAGGCCTCTTGTGTACAAGATTATTGTGCAATTGCGGAGGGTCTCAATGGGTATGTCGAGGCGATTAGTCTCAATACCGTGCCAATTGAAATCGTTTACCCTGGGCAGAGAAGTCCGCTCTGGCGACTCGAGAAAAAAGTCGGTGGTGGCGGTGGTGGCATTTCTGGCAAACCGGCACAGGAGTTTAATTGGCCGGCCGTTGGAAAACTTGTCCAACAAGGAGCACTTCCTGTCATTTGTCCCGACATTATGGAGTTCAAGGATATCGAATACGCAGCGGAGAGACTTGGTGCAGAGGCAGTGAGTTACGGCACGATCCATTTCCCCACAAAAGGAAAACCGTGGACCATGTTCACCAACCCCTGCAAGCCAACGCGGTTTGTGGAGAGGGAGATGAGAGAGGAGGAAAAATGAGTCAAATGATTAAAGTTGAAGCACTCGCAGATGTACATACGCATTTGCGAGAAAAGGAAATTGCCGAATTTCTTGTCATAGAAGCGGTCAGTGGTGGAGCCGACGTTCTTGGCGTTATGCCGAACACGAAAAAAGGTTTGACTACCGCCAAACAGGTCGATGGATATATTGACCGGTTTAAATCCCGAAAGTATTCATGGATGAACGTTTCATTTATCCCGTTCGTCATGATCACTGAGTCGACGACGAAGTGGGACATTGATGAATGTGTGAAGCATGGAATTTTCGACGGGAAAGTCTACCCATTTATGCGTACGACAAAATCAGAAAACGGTGTGCGGCGCTATGGGAAGATCCTGCCGACTATAAGACACTGTGGTGAAGTCGGGATGAAGGTCCACTTTCATCCAGAGCATCCATCAATGATTTTCGGCAATCGCGACGCAGAATTCGCGTTCTTACCAATAGTCAGGATGTATCTAGAGGAAACGAGTGCAGTGATTGTTTGGGAACATGGCACCGATGCGCGCTGCATTCCTCATTGGGAGGAGATGGCGGTAATCGGCAGATTCTATGTGACTCTGACGGCTCATCATCTGGCGACGAATGAAGATTTGACCTTTGGTGACGTACGTTCAGTTTGCAAACCCCCAATCAAAACGGAAAATGATCGTCAGAGTTTAGTTGGTTTGGTCGTTAAAGATTACGACTGGGTCATTGCCGGAGGCGATTCTGCCTTCCATCCAAAATCTGCAAAACAGGTTGAAAAAGGGTGCTGTGCGTGCGGTGCATTCACTGCACCGTTCCTCCTACCATTGTATGCAAATGCTCTGGATGGCCTTCTTGCGACTGAAAAAGGAGTGAAGACGTTTGTTAACTTCACGAGTCGAAACGCGCGGAGACTTCACTGTTTGCCGAAATCGTCACGCACTCTAAAACTTGTTCGAGGAGAGCAGCAGCAGATCCCATTGTCATATCCAATAGGTACACAAACCGCGATGCCTTTCGGAGCCGGACAGTACATCAATTGGAAGCTCGTTTAATAGCAGTTCTTTACTCAACCCCCGCACTATGAAGTGCGGGGGTTGATTTGTTATACTGCAGGAGTGTTATTTCTACAGAATATCGACGTCGCCCTCTTCTGGTTCTTCTATAATCTGAGCCATCATTCGGCGGTGTTGGATGCGATCGGTGTGTTCTTCGCCGAGTACGTGACGTATGTGACAGCAGCGATTCTCGCGATTGTTTTCTTCTGGCCAAACAGAGAACAAATGAGGAATCGCATGACGGTGATCGTGAGCGTTGCCGCCGCGCTGATCGCGCGATATGTGGTAAAAGCCGGAATCGTACTTGCTTTCCCGCGGCCGCGGCCATTTGTCATTCTATCGACAGTCCAGCCACTCATTAGTGTCTCTTCGTGGGAAAATCTGCAATCATTCCCCTCTGGCCACACAATCTTCTTTTTCGCATTAGCAACCGTGCTTTACTGCTTTAATAAAAAAATCGGCTGGTGGGCATTCGGCGCCGCCGCGCTGATCGGCGTTGCGCGCATCTATGTGGGCGTGCACTGGCCGAGTGACATCATCATCGGCGCCATCCTCGGTATCTTAACCGGATGGATCATTCATCGCTGGTATAAGTCATCTCGTTTTTATGTTTGAAAAAAAGTTCAAAAAAATAATTGGGGATAAGAAGATGAAGAGCGGATTAATTATTGGTGTCACTGCTCTCGCTCTCGTCTACATTTTTTTCTTTTCCAGTCTCTTTGCAACTGAATATCTCTCAGAGGCGGCAGGCAAACCTGAGCGATTTATCCCGTTACCAGTATTTGACAGGGCCGACTATGATGCACGACTTCTCGCGCTTGCGCATGTGGATGCTACAGCAACTTCAACACCGCGGCTTTGGCCGGTGAATGCCGTATATCCAAATGCCGGCGCAATCCTGCCGTTCAAGAGGATTGTTGCTTACTACGGAAATTTTTATTCTAAGGGCATGGGAGTGCTTGGAGAATATCCAGCCGACCAAATGCTCGTGATGCTCGCGAGTACGACTGCAATGTGGACCGCGGCAGATCCAAAGACGCCAGCAGTGCCAGCAATACATTACATCGCGACGGTTGCCCAGGCGAGCTCGGGTAGAGAAGGGAAATATATCCTCCGCATGCCAGACGACCAGATCGATCATGCGCTTGACCTCGCGAATCAGATACAAGGGCTCGTTTTTCTTGATGTGCAGGTGGCACTCAGCAATTTGCAATATGAATTACCTCAACTCGAGAAATATTTGAAGATGCCGCAGGTGCATCTCGCTATTGATCCAGAATTCTCTATGAAATCTGGCGATCGTCCTGGCACAGTCATCGGCACCTTCGATGCCTCGGACATTAATTATGCGGCGCAGTACCTCGCTAGACTCGTCCGCGAAAATAATCTGCCGCCAAAAGTTCTCATTGTGCATCGCTTCACCCAAGATATGGTGACGAATTATAAAAATATTCAACCACTACCGGAAGTGCAGATTGTGATAGACATGGATGGTTTTGGCACAAAAGAAAAAAAATATGGAACATACAACAGAGTTATTTACCCAGAACCAGTGCAGTTCACGGGCATAAAACTTTTTTATAAAAACGATATTAAGCCACCCTCGACTGGTATACTCACGCCTGCCGAAGTAATCTCGCTCACTCCCGCGCCGATCTATATTCAGTATCAATGATAAAATATCTAAAAATATAGATATGGAAAACCAATCACAGCTACTGCATGAGGTGGCGATTACCGCCATCGTGGTGAAGGATGGAAAGTATCTCATCACGCGCCGCACACTCACCAAGAAAAGATTTCCGGGTATGTGGACCGTTCCAGGCGGGAAGTTGGAGACGAGTGATTATATGAATCTACCGAAGGATAGCGATAATGCTTGGTACAATGTTCTTGAGAATGTTGTGCGCCGAGAGGTAAAGGAAGAAGTTGGTCTCGAGATTAAAAATATCGATTATATAATTTCGCTCGCGACACTCGATAAGGACAACTCCCCATTGCTCGTAATTTCCTGTAGTGCGGATTGGGCGGGTGGCGAAGTTGTACTCCAAGAGAGTGAGACTGACCAGTTCGCGTGGATATCTTCAGATGAGGCTACGGACTATGAACTTATTGACGGTATTGATGAAGAGCTTCGTATGGTGGACATGCGCCGCCGCGGCGAGAAATCAGAGTGGAAACGTGCATAATTTTGCATATGTTATAATCGCTCGCATATGGACACAAATGAAACAAACAAGTACTTTTTACCAGCAGCAGTTATAGTCGCGGGGCTCTTTATCGCCGGGGCAGTCATGTGGAATGGCTCGCGCCCAGCAGCAGCGCCAACAGATTCGACCGGTTCACCAAAAGCCGTAGCAGTGGATATTAAAAATGTGAAGACCGATGGCGACCCGTATATCGGCCAAGCGAATGCTCAGTTCACAATCGCTTTCTGGAGTGACTTCCAGTGCCCTTATTGTAGAGCGATTGAGGTTGGCGGCGTTCCGCAAATCCCGACACCGGCGGCTCTCCCGGACATTATTAAGAATTACGTTGATACAGGCAAGGTGAAAATTGTGTTCATGGACTTCCCATTCTTAGGGAATGATTCAATCACGGCCGCTATGTATAGCCATGCAATCTGGAAGCTGTATCCAGAAAAATATTTCGAATGGCGCACCGCTGTGTTTACAGAACAAGATCAAGAGGGAGATCAAGGTTTCGGCAACGCAGCCTCAATTGATAAGTTAAATGCAACTATCTCTGGTATTGATGCGGCGAAAGTTGCCGCTGATGTGAAGGCGAATGAAAGCGCCTATCAAGCGAAGATAGCATCTGACAAGGCCGAGGCGCAGAAGGTCGGCATCAATTCAACACCATCGTTCGTCATTGGGACAGAAGTTATCGCGGGTGCGTATCCCTATGCGAAGTTCCAGTCGGTGATTGATGCGTTGCTGAAGTAATGAGGTTTTTGCGGACACTCCGTGTCCGCGAGATTCACTATGACCCTAGCTTTAATTAGCATTGCGGTATTTGCAGCGACGCTGGTTGGCGGTGTATTCGCACTTAAGTTTCGCGACAGATTGCACCTGATTCTTGGCTTTTCTGCGGGTGCCGTTGCGGGTGTTGCGCTCTTTGATTTGTTACCAGAAGCGTTTGAGCTCGGTGCAAAATATCACGATGTCGCCACTGTTTCGCTTTTTATCGCACTCGGATTCTTCGGCTATCTGATTCTGGATCGGCTTATTCTCTTGCATACGCATGATGAAGACTCAACTGGACACGAGGCGTCGCATCGAGGATCTTTTGGCGCGCTTACGCTAGCATCACACAGCTTCTTGGACGGCGTTGCGGTTGGTGTCGCTTTTCAAGCTTCTACCACCATTGGTATTGTTGTCGCAGTCGCTGTGTTGGCACATGATTTCTCCGATGGCATCAACACTGTAAGTTTCATAGTGCGCAGCGGCAGGAGCAGGATGCAGGCACTCAAATGGTTATTAGTTGATGCTGCCGCTCCAGTTGTTGGTATTGTTTCAACGCTTTTCTTCATCATCCCAGAAGCATCTTTAAGCCTTATCCTCGCGATTTTTGTCGGCACCTTCATCTATCTCTCATCAAGTGACCTTATCCCCGAGAGCCATCATCAGCACCCACGCGCCCTGACGACCGGTATGACACTCCTCGGTGCACTGGTGATTTATGTAGTCGTGAATTTGGTATAATTTCCACTATGATTGAACCAGAACTCGCTGCCAAGCTTGATGAGATAAGTGCAAAAGCCGATGCCGCATATCACGCCGCAGAAAAAGTACGCAAATATCTTTTTTGGACGGGCGTCATCACTATTGCGCTTATTGTTCTCCCCATAATCGGGCTCGCGTTCGCGATCCCACAGTTACTCGACTCATACACCTCAACACTAAACGGTCTCGGATATTAGTTTTTGCCCCTGTTTCGAGCGTATTCAATGAGAATGGGGATAAAAGAGAGCACAATGATGACGAGTGCAAGCGGGAAGACATACTTTTCGCTATTTGGAATAATTGAGCCGAGGGAATAGCCGAGTAAGATCATTCCTGCACCCCAGAGACAGCCGCCGAGGATATTGTAGGAAAGGAATCGTGAATACGTCATCGAGCCGACTCCGGCGAGAATTGGTGCAATAGTGCGCACGATTGGCACAAAGCGTGCGAGGATAATCGCGCGGCCACCATATTTCGCATAAAAAGCTTGTGTGCGCGTGACGTATGCTTGTTTAAAGAAGCGAGAGTCTGGCCTGGTGAAGAGAGCATTTCCCACCTTTGTTCCGAACCAGTAGCCGACCGAGTCACCGAGTATCGCTGCTGCCGAGACAAGAATCATGAGTGGTATCACCGAGAGGAATCCGCCAGCAGAGAGTAGCCCGGCGGTGAAGAGGAGTGAATCACCGGGAAAGAATATGCCGAGCAGGACACCACTCTCGGCGAAGACGATAAGGGCGATGCCAACATATCCACCCGCCTTCACGAGCGCAATCGGGTCGAGATGTATTAGTGCGGCGAGAAAGGCGTCCATTCGTATTCATTCTATCAAATAAATACGAATAAAGTTTTTGTGGATATCAGATGTCCACAGAATCAGTCGAAAAATCCAGATTTGTGCACGTCTTCATCCTCGTCGGGCAGATAGCGCCCGAGAATAACGTCCTTCGCGAATTCTTTATATTCAGCTGGCGTAAACAGTGAAGAGAGAAATTCCGTGTCTACGGTGGGTCTATCGAAATTACCTGCGTAATCGCCAATGCTCGAGTAGGGATAATTGCACGCCCAATCATATGCAAGATAAAAATTTTCTCGGGCGCTGTTTTGCCCGCCAGGATACATATCGAGCGCGTTCTTTAATTGCACATACACACTCACATAGCGGAAGTAACGGTCGTCATCAATCGTCTTTGCTCCATAGACTCCCTGGAAAAGTGACCCATGTTCTTTATATCGTTCGTTGTATTTTTTTGCCATTCCGATACCAAGCCGTTGCATAAAACGAGCTGTGTTTCCCTCGGCGAGTTCCTGAAGAATTAGGTGAAAGTGATTTTCGACAAGGCAAAAAGCAATGATGTTTACAAGTCTTTTTTGTACAGGCCAGTGTTCGGGACGTAATAATGAATTGTGCAAATTGGCGTCTTTTAAATCACGATACCAATTAAGTGGTGAAAAAGTATCATTAAAGTGCGTAAGCATAAGTAAGAAGCGAAAACGATCAATATCATCACGAACAATCGGCAATCCGCGTGTTCCGCGTTTTACGACATGAACATATGACCCAACGGTAAAATCTTCTTTACGCATTTTCCCATAGTAACTTGTTCATTCTTGTGGATATCAGATATCCACAGAATTTACAGAGATATGAATAAAGGCGTCGGTTGTAATAACCGACGCCCTTGTACCAATTCCATCATAGAGTTGGAAGTAACTCCTTCCTGCCAGCAGCAATGATCGCTTCCTGCGTCTGTTCCCCTAAAGGACCCAAATCAACCACTACTGTGCTCATGTCTCTCAAGTAACCGGTCGTAATGAATTGAATTTTTTCTTTTTGGACATGCATAATCTTCGAATGAAATGCCCGGTGAATTGCGGCAGAGCTACCGGAATGAAAGACCTTAGTAAGTACTTCTGAACGCCCAAAATCAAATTTCATAGTACAACCCCCTTTCAATTCAATGATCAACCGCGATATCCGCGCGGCACGGTGTTTATCTCCTTGATAAACGCTGGCGACAGATTAGCACTTCTGCACTCCTTGTACAGGGCACTATGCTTTATACTAGATGAATGGAATCGGCACCAGCACTGTCTACACCCGAGGAGGAGTTGGCATATTTGCGCGAGCAGGTCGCGCAGAAGGAGGCAGAAGTTGCGAAGAATGGCGAGCCAGAGCGTGCCACGATTATTTCTGAAAAGATTATCGAACATCGGGCTGCACCAGCAGAAATTCTTGCGCCGGCATATCACATGGATGATAAGGCGGCGAGCGGTGCCGCAGAAAAAATACTCGCCACCCTTAATCTTGGTGATAGTGAGCAGGCGATTAAGAGTCTGCGGCAAACGATGGAGGAGAGGGGAATTAAGAACGCGCTCGCGGTGCTTGAGAAGCTACACGATCCGCATGTCGCAGACGACTTCCATCGGTATCTCGTGCGGTATATCGCGGCAGGGATGACGGCAAACGGGCTTGATGAAAAGATGCCGCGATTCCAAGCGCTTCACATGACTCTCTATGAAATCTCACTTCCTGCACCGAAGGCTAGTGAACCGAACGCACGCGCGAAGACGCTCAAAGAGCTTATTTCTGCGATGGAACAGTTTTATTCAGGACTGCTCTCTGTTGAGGATGCTGTGGCGGGTGAGCCGAAATACTTCGCGCTTGAGTTGGCGGTGCCGGCGAATAGTCCTGAGCTGCAATTTTATGCTGCGATACCAAACGATAAGTGCAGTCTTTTTGAAAAACAACTTCTCGCGATCTTTCCACGTGCGCATCTGGTACCGCAACCTGCTGATTACAACATTTTTGTTCAAGGAGGTGTTGCGTTCGTCTCGACTGCGACGCTTGCAGAACATCCGGCACTGCCACTCAAAGAATATACCGACTTTGATTATGATCCGCTTAATGCTGTCCTTAATGCTTTTGCGAAGATAGAACAGACAAATGAGGGTGCGGCACTCCAGATAATTATCGAGCCACGCGGTGAGCGACATGTGAAGCATTATCGCAAGATTCTGCAAGCCTTGCGGAAGGGCGAGAAACGCCAGTCGGCATTTGGGACTCCCGAGACCGCTCTTGGTGACTTCGCGCGAGATATTGGGCGGACGCTCTTCTCAAACAAGCCGAAGGATGAACAGAAAGCGAAGGAGGCAGAGACACGCCAGATCGAGGCGAACAAAGTGTTCATTGAGCAGGTTGAGAAAAAAATAGCAGCACCAATTGTCGGTGTGACCCTGCGGCTTGTTGCCTCCTCAAAAGATGAGAAAAAAGCAGATCAGGTACTTGGTGAGCTTGAAGCGGCATTTAATCAATTTGCGAACACGCAAGGGAATAAATTGAAGTTCACTCGTGCCGCGGAGCGGCACGAGCTCAGTGTCTTTGAGGACTTCTCATTCCGCACGCCCGATGCTCACGCACTCCCACTCTCGCTTCGCGAGCTAACGACGCTCTATCACTTCCCGCCATCGGGCATTGAGTCATCGCCACATCTGAAGCAAGCACGATTTACTCACGCACCAGCGCCGCTCTCGCTCCCGCAGACGGGCGCATTGCTCGGCATCAACACCTATCGCGACCAACAAACGCACATCTATCTCGACCCAGAAGATCGCCTCAGACACCTCTATATAATTGGCCAGACTGGCACCGGTAAGACCGGACTCATGAAGTCGATGATCATGCAGGACATTAAAGCAGGCGAAGGATGCTGTTTTATCGATCCGCACGGCTCTGACATCCTCGACATTCTCGCGGCGGTGCCGCCGGAGCGATATAAAGACGTGATTTATTTTGACCCTGCCGATCTCTCGCGCCCCTTCAGTTTAAACTTCCTTGAATACGACTTCTCGAAACCTGAACAAAAAACTTTTATCGTCAACGAGCTCCTTATGATATTCCGCCGGCTCTATGGCGACGTTCCAGAATCGATGGGGCCTGCGTTTGAACAATACTTCCGCAATGCAACCATGCTCGTGATGGAGGATCCGACGAGCGGCTCAACTATTCTCGACATCTCGCGCGCGCTCTCGAATAAAGAGTTCAGAGAGCAGAAGCTCGCGAAGTGTATGAACCCGATCGTGCGCCAGTTCTGGACAGAGATTGCAACCAAAGCGGGCGGTGACGCTGCACTCGAGAATATCGTCCCCTATATCACCAACAAGTTTGACGACTTCACTGCCAACGACTTCATCCGCCCCATTGTTGGACAACAAGAATCCTCGTTCAACTTCCGCGAGGTGATGGATACGAAGAAGATATTGCTCATCAATCTCTCCAAAGGTCGTCTCGGCGAGAAGAACGCAAATTTGCTCGGTCTCATTATTGTCGGGAAGCTCTTCATGGCAGCGCTCTCGCGCGCGGATAATCCTCGCGCGCCTTATCCGCCCTTCTACCTTTATATAGATGAGTTCCAGAATGTGACGACCGATTCTATCCCCGGCATTCTTTCGGAAGCGCGGAAGTATAAGCTGTCGCTCACGGTCGCGCACCAGTTCCTCAGCCAAATAGAGGAGAAGACACGCGATGCCGTCTTTGGCAACGTTGGTAATATGGCAGTATTTCGCGTTGGCGAAGAAGACGCAGAGTTCTTCGCGAAGCAATTCGCACCGATCTTTGAAGCATTAGACTTTGTGAATATAGAAAACTTTAATGCCTATGTGAAAATCCTCGCCGCCGGCGTGCCGCAAAAGGCGTTTGATATGAAGGTTCCTAAATTCCCATCTGGTAATCCAGACCAGATAGACGACCTAATCCACCTATCCTCGCTCACCTACGGCCGTGATCGTGCTACTGTTGAGAATATGATTCGCGAGCGTTACCTCTCGTAAAATATGTCTGAAAAAAACCCATTGTCAGGAAAAACAAACGGAAACGGAGGGCTGAGCCGATCGGAACTTCTAGAAAAGTCACGTGAATTCAAAGAAATAAATGAACGTTTTCGTGCTTCTGAAAATGCAGCTGTTGCAAGTGAAGATGCCGTTGCTCCAGAAGATGAGATTTACATACACAGAGCTGATGCAGGGTCTCTTGTCCCAGGACCAGATGATGAAATTTACAAAGAAAAGCAAGAAGTAACAAGCGATGAAGATGATAAGGATTTGTCAGAAGGTTCTGTGCAAAAGCACTTTTTAAGTGCGCTCGACACAACGCTTGCGGAGATGCAAGCTAAAGGGGAAATCTCTCCAGAAGAGGTTGCCGACAAAAGAAAGAATGCACAGTTGATCGAGAATGGATTTTCTGGAGATGTAGAACAAGATGCTGAATTATTTGCTCATGCGGGTGTAAGTGATGAGAAAACACTGGTTGGGATACTTGAGAAACGTCACCAGGGGAAGAGAGTGGAAAAGGAAGCATCGCAGAATCCGATTGAAAAATCCAAGAAGAATACGACCGTTGGTACGCGAGTCGGTACTTCAGTCAAAGAGAAAAAAGGAGCGCCCAAGGCAACTAAAAAGATAGAAGAGCTAAAGACAGAAATTGATGAGCTTACAGAGCAGGAGAAACATCCTGAGTTTAAAGTTAATGACAGAAGGATTGAGACTACACCCAACACAAACGGAACTGATTTTGAAGCAGAGATTCTTTCGCGTGAAGCGAAAATTAGGGAAATTGAGTCAATAGAAAAAGAAAAAGAAATTCGCGAACGTCTCGCTAAACTAGAAAATGAAGCCAAGCATCCACTTAAGAGATTTATGGTTACTGATAAAAGAATCAGTGCTGGTTCCAAGGATAATCCAGAACAAGAAATGCTAAAACTCGAGAATGAGTTGCGCGGATTGGAAAGAAATAGAAAAGGACTCCTTGCCAAAGAGGAGAATGAAGAAGTCGTTGAAAGTGATCAAAGTAATAAAGGAACACCAGCGGAAGAGAAGGAAAAGCTGAAAAAACTCGTTGAAGCACTCGCCGGCAAAGAAGAAGTAGAACAGAAAGAAAAAATTGTAGAAAATGAAGCAAAAAGTGAGTTTGTAGGGGAGATGAATAAGGAACTCGACCCTGAAAACTTAAAGCAAATGTTAGAGAATCGTTCGGCTGAATTAGATGTTGAGGCGAAGAAACTCGGTATAGAGGGCTGGTTCCGTCGGCAAGGTGAGGCATACAATAAGCTGAATTGGAAAACGAAACTCGGAGTCGGTCTTGCTCTTGGTGTTGGCGCCACCGCGTTTTCAACTGTGTCCGTACCGCTCGCACTTGCTTGTGTATCAAATCTCGCACTACAGCGAGTGATGGGCATGTCGAGCATGTTTATGAAATTTGAGGATAGTAAATACTTCGCAAAATTGACCGCTAACGTGTCAGAGAATCGGAGAAAGGCAGACGCGATGGCCGCTGCCGCACTATTATACTCACTCGGATTTGGTTACGGAATCACTAAGGCGGTCAACTGGGCGGCTGATACCTCAGCGGGTCACGCTGTGCACGATTGGCTGAGTAGCCATTGGCCGTTTGGCAACAGTAGTCCAATCACCGGGCCGAAGGTAACAACCGGAGGGGCAGCGCGTGAAGCAGTCATTCACCACCCATCATCCGCGCCAGCGGCATATGAGGTATCGGTGAAAGCATCGCCTGGGCACGGCTACGAATATATGACAAAGCGCTTGTGGGAGCAGTTGCAGGGCAAGGGTCTCGACCCGAATAAATTTGCTCCAGATAGCGACATCCATAAATTGCTTACCGCTAACGCTAAATCAATTGATGGGGTTGTGCATCGAATCGCGATGGACTCAAAACATGGCTTCTTTAATGCCGATGGCACTAGTGTACAGATCAATCCCGATGACCACCTCACCATTCTCCCTGATGGTCAGATACATATTGAAAATGACGCGACTGACTACAATCTCCCCACCCATGCGCCCGAAGGCGCGCACATAACACCGGCGTATCATCCTGAAGTACCAGTATCTTCCGTTGTAGAATCATCGACTCCTGATATGTATGCGCAAGTACACGAAAAGGCAGCTGAAGCGCGTGCGAGTTTGCCGAACGATATTGAAGACGCAGCGAAATCCGCGCGAGACTATCAAGCAGCACATCCATCTGTTGAGCAATCTGTCTCTCACGTCGAGACACCTACTACTCCGATAGAGAATCATACTCAAACACCCGAAGCTCCGAATGTTCCTGAGATGCAGACATTTGTTACGAGTGTTGACCATGTTTCGATTAGTTCAGAGGCACCGGCAATTTATCAAGCACAAGCACCCACGGGAGAAACATACCTTGTGGCCTACGGTGGTAGTGATGAGGCACGATACAATTTCATTCAGGATTTCTTGACTCACCCAGAGAATCAAGGAAAGTCTATACGCTTTGCACACACTGTTTCTTCTCTGTTTGGATCGCGTGTTCAGGTAGATGAGCTCGGTGCCCAGACGGCCGCGGGGCACACCTCATGGTTCACCGGTTTCTTCTCGAAGCCGATTGAACTACCAGATCCGAAGAATTTTGAGAAACTTATTAAATAACCATGATATGATATCGCCTATGCAAGACGAA
>Ga0172379_10003784_pt1 | contig 23460 bp, 21 predicted proteins | sample GrowelOW334metaG_FD_119756 | JGI IMG/M metagenome (GOLD analysis project Ga0172379, IMG submission 119756) | Groundwater microbial communities from an aquifer near a municipal landfill in Southern Ontario, Canada - Groundwater well OW334 metaG | ecosystem: Environmental > Aquatic > Deep...
ACCACAATTATCATCTGGTTGATGGAGACACTTAATGCCAGCGGTCTTAAATTGCGCTGGTTCAAAATGTTTACTGCCTATATTCGCTCATTGTTTGGTGTGCACCGAAATGTCGATCTTTCTGCCAATGTTAGTGAATTTCTTGGTGTTGCCGACGGTTGTGTTTCAAGCTTTCCCATGGTCGGAATGGGGATGGATGAGTCGGATGGAGTCATGGCTTACGATCCCAAGACCAAGTCTCTTAATTTGCGCATGCCAAGAAAAACTTCAGAGAAATTTTTTGACGGCGTGCGAGCCAAGATGAAACTGATGTCTGAGTCACTCAACGCTGGATTATTTTTAGACTATCCAAGTTGGTATCTCAGTAAGACTGTGACAGTTCACCCACTTGGGGGATGCCCAATGGGTGCGACCTGGGAATCTGGTGTGGTTGATACTCATGGTGAAGTTTATAACTATCCGAATATGTTTATTGCCGACGGGTCTGTGATGCCGGGTGCAATTGGACCAAATCCGTCCCTCACCATTGCCGCTGTGGCTGATCGTTTTTCAGAACGTGTAATAGAAAACTGGCGCAAAGCTTAGTCAGACTAAGTCTTGCGCCAGAGATATAAGCGAGGAAGGGTAGGTAATGTGGTTAGAGAGCTAAGGGTTGGTAGCTCTCGCTTGAGTGCTAGCGCTTGGCTTAACTTGCGGTAGCTTCTTTGGGAGTGAACTCAAGGCAGAAGTGAATGACAGGCAGGCTACCCACATAGACTTTTCCAAGGTAAAAGTTCTTGTCTACGAGACGAATTTCGTCGCGGACGAATTTGGCCAATAGAGAAGTCTTTGAATAGTCTAGAGCGATGCAATCTTTTTTATCCATCCAGCTGGCATCTTTGTAGACCTTTGCTACCACTGCATTGACACCGAAAGGCAGAATGCGATTGATTAATACGCCTTTGGCGCTGTCAAAGGTTTTCCCTTGCCATGCGAGGAAACGCACGAGCTTGGATAGTCCGAAGCCGCATGGGGAGCCTGGAGCAATAAGAGCAGTTCCTTTTGCAATGCCGTCCGGAACTTCACCACTCTCACTCTCGTGAAATAGTTCGTCAAGTTCTTTAGGTGACATATCGAGTAATTTGTCTGCGTTCATGGAGGTACCTTTACCTTTGGGTGGTCACAGTCTTGAGCAAGCGCTAGACTTGCGATTGCATGACTAGACAGAGCTGAGGTAATTTGGTTCCCACAAATTTCTATTTTGGATTACTTATGGTCGGAAGAGTATAGGTAGACCTGTCTGCCAAGGCTGATTCAAGTTCCGAGTCTAATTCTGACACTAGGCGCACTAACGAATCCATTTGCTGTCCTATGGCCTCATGATTTTCTTGGAGAGACGCTTCGCTCAGCTCTTTGCAGAGTTTAACGATGATAGCGGCCCCAATGATTTCACAGCAGTCTTTGAACCGATCAAGTTTTAGCCTGAAAGTCGTAAATTCATTGAGGCTTTGGAGCGATTGAATTTCTGCTAAGTCTGCCCGGCAGTTTTCTCTAAATAGGCTGAGAATGCCCTTTAGTTGTGTTTCTGTGTACGTTTGTCTCAGCTTGCTAAAATTGGCTTGGCGGCAAACAAAAGTACTACTGTTAAGACGATTTACTTGTGTCACTCTAGACGGTGTGTATCGAGGTGGCGAATTGCCTAGCCAATTGGTGACAACTTTTTCTAGTGAGTCAGGATCAATTGGTTTGCTTATGTAGTCGTCCATTCCCTTTGCCAGGCATTCTTCCCTTGTTCCTGGCAGCGCGTTGGCAGTTACTGCTATTAGTGGTACAGCAACGCCACGTCGAAGTTGAATTTCTTTGATTATCGCTGCAGCTTCGAAGCCGTCGAGTCTGGGCATTTGGCAATCGAGAAAGACGAGGTCGTAGTGCTTTTCTTTAAACGCCTGCACGGCTTCAATGCCATCGCTCACTAAATCTGTTTCGAAACCTAAGTCGCTAAGGAAAAGAAACGCTACCCTTTGATTGAGCTTATTATCGTCGGCTACCAAAGCTTGTTTCTTCTCTCCTCTTCTAAGCAATGCGGCAGCGGCTTTGACACTGGCAAATGCTTCTAGCCCCGGGGTTGTGCTTTGACTGGCTCGAATAGCGTCTCGGCCTTTTTTATGGTTTCTCAGCTTGCCTAAGCAATCAAATACACACTGTCTGCGCATTGGCATCGCAATAGTTTGAGCTTGCGGAAGATCTTTTTCTTGGTTCGCTACGGTGATTTTTTCTTCTGCCACGAGTTCTATTTGTTTTACCGACTGCAGTAATTCAGAATTCTTTAGTAGCAACTGCATGCGCTTGCATTCGTCTTTCGCTCGCACCATGTCTAGCACTACCACTATCGAATTTGTTGTGCTGGTAGCAGTCGCCGCCAAAATAGCAAATGCTTTTTGGGCCGAATCGGCAGAACGACATTGCAGGTCAAAGGTATTGAGAACATTAGTGATTGAAGATTCGCCATCGTAGGTTGGCTCTAAAACCACTGCTACGAGATTTTTAACTAATTGACTGCGGTCTTCTGCCTGGGAAGTATGTGACGGTAACGAGCTATCGGGGCGACTCCACAGTTTGAGAATCTCTGGATTGGCTGTTTCTTCTTGAGGTAAGGTGAATCCAAAAGTTGAGCCTACTGAGATTTTGCTCTCAACAAATAGTTTGCCCGACATGAGTTCTACTAGCCGTTTTGAAATTGTGAGTCCTAGGCCAGTACCCGGAGTGTGGTTTTGCTCGGCATAAGGGCCTTGGAAAAACGGTTCAAACAGGTGTGACATGAGTTCTTCACTGATTCCGGGGCCGCTGTCAGAAACTGTAAACAGTAAATGTTTGGAGCCGTTTGCTTGGTGCATTAAGGTTACTTTCAGCAGCACCTGTCCGCTGTCAGTGAACTTAATTGCGTTGCTACAAAGATTGAGCAGTACTTGCCTAATTTTTTTTGCATCGCCGACAATTGTTTCTGGCACATTTCTTTCTATGCAAGAAAGTATGAGAATGTCTTTTGAAGCGGCTGCGGGAGCTAATATCTGGGCTACGCCCTCAACAATTTCGGCCAAGTCAAATTCTGCTGATAAAACTTCGAGTTTACCGGCTTCTATTTTTGTGAAATCTAGAACGTCATTGATGATGCTCAGAAGCGAAAGGCCAGCATCTCGTAGGGTTAGAATATAATCGCGAATTTCTGGATTAAGTTCTGAGCGAAGGATCATCTCGATCATTGGCAGCATGCCATTTAGAGGGGTGCGCAGCTCGTGATTTACATGGGCAATAAACTCAGTTTTTATAGCGAGCGATGACTTAAGTTCGCTGATTGCTTCTTCATGTGCTACTCGTTCAGCCTCTAACTCTTGCTCTAATTTTTCTAGATTAGCGAGGGCCCGAGCCAGTTGTTGCTCTAGATTTCGCTGCTCACTTTCATCATTTTGCATAATTTTCAGCTCGGTGAAGTGGAACGCTAATCCGGTTAGTAAATCGCGTCAAATTACTGGCGCGCAGTGTTCAAGGTTGAGCATGTGCTTAGAAGCAAACAGACATGGTTGACCGCTGTCAATAGATGGTCAAGGCCAGATGGCCTCATATCACTAAATTAAACCCCGTTCATTAATCGTATCTGCCAGCCACCGGGCTGTCAAGAAAACCGGGGGCTATTGTTACCCTCTTGCAGTGGCTAAATCGGCGATTCGTATTCGCTTTAGCAGATCGTTTAATGCGTCTTGAGCTGACGATGTTTCGGGCAAGTTAGTGGCATCTGCTGAGTCTTCAAGCATTTCTCGCAGGCGTTCATACTCTTCTTGGTGAAATTTCCATTCATTGGCTTCAAGAGTATGACCAGCTTCGGTAGCGCCGTCGCGCTCAAGCAATTCGTCGACATAAGAAAGGACAAAATTTTGGTTGAGAGCAGCAAAGTTTGATTCTATTTCGCCAGTTTGCATTAGATGGGTGCCGGTCAAAAGCAGGCGGTAAATTGAAAACAGATGATTGACCTTTGGTAGTTCCTTCTGTTCGCAGGCTTGCATGACTATTTGCCATTTGCTATCGGCATAGCCAAGATAGTGATAGCAATGTAGTCGAGTGACACAGTCTCTAGCGATTGATTTCAGCTCTTCATGTTCAGGGCTAGTTTGCACCACCAGTGGTGAGTAGATTTGCTCAAGCACATAACCGTTGTCGCGTAGCATCAGTGCGAAAAACTTCTTTATGTCTTGGCTTGAAAGTTCTATTTGCAAACCTTCGGCATCAGGTCTGAGCTCAATCGTCTCTTCGTCTATTGTTAAGCCCAAAATCTGTTTAGTGGGCAGTACGTGCGCTCCGCGTATTTCATAAGGCGAGTCTGCTGCCGAAAGACCAGCAAGGTGGGCACCACATACAGTGGCGAAGACCATGGGGTAGGTTTGTGACTTTAGTGCATTCTCAAGGGCCGCGGGAAAATTCATGTCTGTACCTGTTTACTTACGGACAATTTTACTTACGTACAATTTTACCTACGAACAAATTAAGCGTTCGAAAGGGCTCGACTGCTGTAATTATCTCTAAAGTGGTGGGTCCATACAAGTAGATTTCTCATGCTCCTCTCGTACCCTCTTCTACTCCTCGTACTCCTCGTACTCCTCCTACCCCTCCTACCCTCTCGTGAGTGCATTGCGCCTGCAGATCAACTTGAGAATGTACTCTTGGGTGTAAACTACATGGCTAGCGAACATTGCTTACATAAGGGAGGGGTTTGTGACTGACGAAAGCCTGGAAACACCTAGTGAAACTCTAGAAAAGGCCGACGCGCCCCCTGAAAAACCTGCCAAAGCTGCTAAACCTGTCAAAGTTGAGCCGCTCGTCTATGCTCTTTATCGCGTCTCGCGCTGTCACGGTTGTGACCGCAAGCTTGAAAAGGGTGAAATTGTCAGGCTTGAGCAAGGGCTTGAAGAACAGCGCGCCTTTTGTAGTAAGTGTGCCGGTATTGAGGGCTTAGAGATACTCCCCAGCGGCAATGCCAAAATTACCAGGCTGGTAAAAAAGTATTCGCAGAAGTGCTTCATTGTTATGCGCTGGTCTGAAGTATGGAAAACCTATGAGCGCCAAGGTTTGTACGTCGAGCCTGAAGCTATTGCTCAGGCCCGTAGTGAAATTGCTAAACCGACTGCAGCTGCTAAGGTTTCTGGCAAAGATCCTAAGTGACCTTAATAAAAGTTCAGGGAGATCTTCGGCTCGGCCGCTTCCAGTATTATTAGCGGTCCTTAAGTATCTGGAGATGCCATGCAAACGGTTAGTCGCCCCCCGGCACCGGAATCCCTTGCTCATGTATCTATTGAAAGTTCTTCTGAGCTTGAGGCAATAAATTTGGCGTCTACCGTTGAACCTGTGCCGGTCATATCTACTGAAATGAGTGGACCGTCCCGTTGGCATGTGCTGATAGCTACCTGGCTTGGTGGCGTTTTCGATGGCATGGATTCATCCATCTTCGCTATGGTTCTCTTTCCTGCGTTGTCTGAATTACTGCATACCCAGTCACATTCGGTGGTGGGGCAATATGGTTCTTACATAATCGCTTTGTTCATGTTGGGCTGGGCTCTCGGCGCCATGATTTTTGGTGCCATGGCAGATCACATCGGTCGAGCCAAAACTTTGAGCATAACTATATTGTTGTACGCCATCTGTACGGGGCTCTGTGCTGTCGCTTCTAATTGGTGGGAGTTAGGTATTTGTCGCTTCTTAGTTGGCGCTGGTATCGGTGGCGAAATGGGCATCGGAGCAGTTCTTCTCTCTGAGTGCTGGCCCGCCAAGTCTCGCGTGTTTGCTGTTAGCGCATTGGCAACTTCGCTTGGAACAGGCTACTTGCTCACTGCTTGGCTCAATCTCTCGCTCGGACATCTAGGTTGGCGTTATCTATTTATGGCTGGCATTGTGCCTGCTTTTCTTACTGTTTATATGCGTTTCAAATTGCGCGAACCTGAAGAATTTGTACGCCTACAAGAGGCTCGCGATAAAGAAAGTGCTCGCACTGGTGCCTCAGTGTGGGGCACTATTACTGCTAATGCTAGTGCCTGCTTCAAAGAGCTTTTCACCAAAGAAAATTGTCAAAAGACTGTGTCGGTAGCTGCTGTTGCCAGTGTTGCTATCGTCTGTTGGTGGGCTGTTATTGCCTGGATTCCTGCTTGGATCAACCAGCTTACTGGCGACTTGGCCGTGGAACAACGTAGTCATGCCATGTTTACCAAAGACATCGGTATGATTTTGTCTGGATTGTTGGGCGGAATTTTCATTAAGAAGCTCGGCTACCGCTTGGCGCTGGGCTCCTCGTTTCTACTCGCTTTTGTTCTTTCTTATGGCATGTTCAATACGGTGCATGAGTTTGGCCCGGCTTTACTCTGTTGGTTGGTGGCACTGGGCTTCTTTGCTCATTTGCCGTTTGTGATTATGTGGACTTACTTGCCTGAGCTTTATGAGGCAAAAGTACGCAGCACCGCATTTGGTTTCATTTATAATGCAGGACGTTACGCCGCAATAGTGGCTGCCCTCGGCAGTGGCGTGCTTATCCAGACATTTGGCGGCTCGTACGCTATGGCTGCTTCAACGGTTTCAGCCGTCTATCTTCTGGGCGTGGTCGGTGTCTTCTTTATTCCCGCCAAAGGTGAATACTTAGGAGCCGTTGGTCATTAGATTATCTGAACCGGTAATGACGCCGTCAGTCTTTTTGTTCGCGCTTGACTGCATCAGCGGCTGTAATACCGCCGTTGTTTCCGAATTGACCCTGCTGCCATAAGGTTCCTGCTGCTTCATAGCGTAGCACTGGTTGCTTGGGTTTGAAGGCACCGATTTTACCGAAGGCTCTTTGAGTGTTGCTGCCTAGGGGCCCAGAGATATAAAAGTCTTGTTCAATGTAACCGGTGAAGCGCTCGTCCACGGCTTTTCCATCTGAATATTTCCACACTGCTTCCATCTGACTGCGATAGGGTGGAATGTCTTTGCCGATATCTAGGCCAACTTTGATTCCCAGCATTTCTTCTCGGCTTAATGGCTTGTCTGGCCTGAATGTACCGTCTTTATAGCCAATCGAATAACCAGCGTTTGCAATAGCTTGAACATATTTGTAAGCCGGGTGCGAAGCGGGTGTGTCGCTAAACTGTTGTGTGGCCTGCGGAGCAAAGCGCAACTGCTTGTCTGGAGTTTTTATAGCGTTGAAGGCACGATAGAGCCAAGTTACATATTCGCCTCTGGTAATGGCCTGAAGCGGTTTGAACTGTACATCTCCTAGCGACTTATCGGTTGCTTGAGACTTGTCTGTTGCTTGAATAAGGTCGTCAAAGACATGCAGCTTGTTCAGATCTTCGATCATTTCTTTGCTGGGAATATCGGCAAGATCGCTAAATTGTAAGGGTGCTGATGTGCCCATTTTGACACTGTCGGCAGTGGCAACTGTTGCTTTTTCTTCTGGCGCTTTTTGTGGAGGAGCCATATTTTTTAAACTGGCAAGCTCGCTTTTTAAGACTGAAGCTTCAGATTTGACTTCTGATAACTCGCGCTTGAGCTCTTCTTTTTCTTTGTCAGCACTCGAGCTGCAGCCTGTTAAAAGTATAAGCAGGCTGCCACAAATTAATTTGAATGACTTTGCCATCTGTTCCTCGAGTGCGACAGAATACTAATTGGTGCAGCAAGCGGTATTCTTGTGACACCTTGAGGGGGAGTATGGCATATATTTCGGCTCGCTGTCAGCCGGAAAATGCCACAGATGTCTTCTGCCTTCCCTTGGCAAGCGGATTGCAGTGGCCGCGTCATCCTGTAAACTTGATTTGTCAGATTCGATATTGTCTATTTGGATAATTGATCTGAATAATCTCATTAGGAGGAATCACGATGGCCAAAAAAGTAGATACCGATGCGCCACCCGCTTTGATCATTGAGTTCAAAACCACTTCGGGCGAAATATGGGGCACCATCAAAGCCGACGGTAAAGAATTTAAGACTGGTTCCACAGGCTTCTACGCCAACGGCAAGATCAAAAATCCTAAAAATGGTTCGGCCTACCAAGTCGGAACTAACATCATCTTGATTGGCAGCAAAGAATCAGAGCCGTAGGCTACTGCTCTATTTGTTGGCAGCCTTTCTTAAGCTTGGTGATAGCTCGGTCAAAAGCACTGGCAAAGCGCTGTTTGTCTTTGTCAGTGTATTGTTTTGGACCGCCGGTTATATCGCCACTGTCTCTCAGATCGGTCATCAAGGCCCTGACTGAGACGCGCTCACCGATGTTCTCTTCAGTAAAGGCGTGACCGCGAGGGTCAATAACCACTATTTCTTTGGGAACTAGCAGGGCTGCCAGCAAAATATCTTGCGTTATTACTAAATCGTCTTTCGTCGCTTGGTCAACAATATATTGGTCTGCTACGTCGGCACCTTTAGCCACTTGCACGAAGCTGAGGTGGGGAGAGAGCGGCAGGGCTATGACTTTATTGGCCACGAAAACAGTGCTAATAGCCAATTTGTGACCGGCTTTGATTACTACGTCTTTGACCGGCACGGGGCAGGCGTCTGCGTCGACCCAAATTTTCATTGTTCACTAACCATGTGAACACAATATCACAAGCGTCACAAATAGCTATGAAGCCTGGGTGAGGGCGCCTTAGCCAGTATAATGAGATCCTATGCCAGTTGCTATTAGTTGCCAGTCCGTTACCAAATCATTTAGTGCACGACCACTATTTCGCGATATTTCGATCACAATCGATGACCGCGAACGGGTTGGCTTAATCGGACCTAATGGCTCCGGTAAGTCCACTCTACTAAAAATTATGGCTGGCATCTATCAGCCTGACGACGGTGCTATCACCACTCGCAAGTTTCTCAATATTGCTTACTTAGCTCAAGATAATCCATATCCGCCCGACGCGATCTTGCGTGATGTGGTGGCGGCGTCGTTGGATGGCCAGTCAATCGATGAGACTGAACGTATCAATCGTGCGGAATATACTCTGAGTACAGTTGGTTTTGAAGACCTCGGCGCTACTGTCAGTTCTCTTTCTGGTGGCTGGCGCAAGCGCTTAGCCTTGGCTGCTCAGCTCGTTAAAGAACCTGATTTCTTACTTCTAGACGAACCAACGAACCACCTTGATCTTGAAGGTGTCCTGTGGCTTGAAGACTTGCTCAAGTCGGCACCATTTGCATTTATTTTGGTAAGCCATGATCGCAACTTCTTAGAAAATTGCACCAATCGCACAGTCGAGTTGAATGCCGCCTACAAAGACGGTTACTTGAGCTGTAAGGGCCCTTACAGCGATTATCTGGTGGCTCGCGCTGAGTATCTATCGGCTCAGTCAAATGAACAGCAGGCTTTGGCCAGCAAAATGCGCCGAGAAGTCGCCTGGCTGCAACGTGGTGCTAGAGCGCGGCAAACTAAGTCGCAAGGGCGTATTCGTGAGGCCGGTAAATTATTTGACGAGTTTGCAGAAGTTAAAGCTCGCAATAATATGAACAGCTCAGTCAACATCGATTTTAGTTCTTCTGGTCGTCGCACCAAAGAACTATTAGTGGCAAAAGATGTCGTCAAGTCTATGGGCGGTCGTGAGCTATTTTCTGGTCTTGACCTGGTCTTAACTCCCAAGCAGAAACTAGGCTTGGTCGGTACTAACGGTAGCGGTAAAACAACTTTGTTGCGCATACTAGCAGGGCAGATAGAGCCTGATAGTGGCACCGTGAAGCGAGCAGATCAGCTCAAAGTGGTCTGGTTTGATCAAAATCGCGAACAACTCAATAAAGAAATTACTCTCAAGGAAGCTCTCTGCCCTAGTGGAGATTCTGTGGTTTATCGTGATCGGCAAATTCATGTAATGAGTTGGTCTAAGCGTTTCCTATTCCGTCCCGATCAATTGCCTATGCCTGTCAGTTATCTCTCAGGCGGTGAACAGGCGCGAATTTTAATTGCTCGCTTAATGCTGCAAGAAGCTGACATATTGATTTTAGATGAACCTACTAACGACCTTGATATTGCCTCCCTTGAAGTTTTAGAAGAGAGCTTGCAAGACTTCCCTGGAGCCGTCGTTCTGGTTACTCACGATCGCTACATGATTGATACCATCTCGACCAATATTCTGGCTCTAGATGGTGATGGTGGTGTTGAATTCTTTGCTGATTATTCACAGTGGGAGTCTAATAGATTTTCTAAAAGTGGCTCTAAGAACAAGAGTGCGGTTGGGAAATCTGATAAGGCTGAGAAGATTGAGAAATCGGGCAGCAAAATTGGCAGCTCCACTAGTGGTGGCGCTACTAGCCCTAGCAAAAAGCACCTTAAACCACTATCTAATAATGAGCGTAAAGAATTAGACTCAATCGGCAGCAAAGTAGAAGAGGCAGAAAGTGCCCTTCAAGCCGTACGCAAGCTGATGGAAGACCCAAAAGTTGCCGCTAATCACGTTAAATTGGCTGAAATGATGGACGATTTTCATAAAGCCGAGGCCGCCGTTGCCAAGGTGTTTTCTCGGTGGGAAGACCTTGAGGCCAGGCGTTCTGCTAACGAAGCCTGATCGCTAAAAAGCCCCATTTGCCTGCCTATTTTTTGCTTGAAACTTTCTAGTGGACCGACCGTCTACTAGTTTGTTCGTATTGAATGGACTATCACATGGAAGCCTCCAAGTTACCTTTCGCCCACATGGCCCGCTCGCTTTCGAGCCGCAATTATCAGCTTTATTTCTCTGGCCAGCTGGTCTCATTGATAGGCACCTGGATGCAGCAGTTGGCTTTGAGCTGGCTCACTTATCGGCTGACATCTTCGCCCCTACTGCTTGGGGCCGTAGCATTTGCTAGCACAGCCCCAAGTTTCTTTCTCGGCCCTTTTGCCGGAGTTCTATCTGACCGTGTTAACAGACATAAGCTTATTATTGGTACGCAAATAGCCGCCATGTTGTTGGCTTTCACTCTTGCTGCTTTGACTCTCTGGGGTCACATTCAACTGTGGCAAATTCTAGTTCTGGGTATTTTCACTGGCTTGGTAAATGCTGTCGATATGCCTACTCGTCAGGCTTTTGTTACCGATATGGTCGAAGATCGAAAGGATTTACCAAATGCCATCGCTCTAAACTCGTCTTTAATGAACCTTACTAGGCTAATTGGACCTGCCATTGCCGGTGGTGTTATATCGACTTTAGGCGAAGGTGTCTGTTTCTTAGCCAACGGTATTAGCTATATCGCTGTAATTGCAGCGCTACTCTGTATGCGCTTCGCTCCCAAAGCCCCAGTTGTGAAGTCACAAGCAAGCGTTTTTTCGCATATGAAAGAAGGCTTTGTTTATGCTTTCCGATCAGGGCCAATTAGATCGCTACTTATTGTTTCGGCTATAACAAGTTTAGCCGGAATGCCTCTAAGTACTCTGATGCCTGCTTTGGTTAAGCAAACCTATCATGGTGGAGCTGATGTACTGGGCTGGCTCATGTCAGCCTCAGCAATTGGTTCATTGGTAGGAACTGTTCTCTTAGCTTCGCGCACTAGTATGAAAGGAATAGGTCACTGGCTTTGCGCCGCCATGGTGATTTTCTCTGGCGGCTTGATGATCTTTGCCTTCACTTCTAATTTCTATGCTGCGTTGTTTTTGCTAGCGCTAATTGGGTTTGGAGTGATGTTCCAAATGTCAGCTACTAACACTATTTTGCAGACCCTGGTAGAAGAAGACAAACGCGGGCGCGTGATGAGCATCTATACGATGTGCTTCATGGGTATGATGCCAATCGGCAGTTTGATTGCTGGAGCTTCCGCCACCGCTATTGGTGTACCGGTGACAATCTTTATTAGTGGCTTGCTGTGCTTAATGTTGGCAGCATGGTTCTTTGGCTCACTGCCAACATTAAGCATACAGGCACGGCCAATAATGGCCGCTAGACTGGCTGAACAAGAATAGAGTTAAATACTCTATTTGCTCAGTTGCGGCATAACCACACCATCTAGAACGTGTATTACACCATTTGAACAAGGAACATCAGTGGTCTTAATTAGGATTTCATCAGCATAGAGGTCATTGCCTTTTTTGCTTAGTTTCAATTCGCGACCACCTAGAGTTTTCACTGAACTCATCATGCCCAGAGCCTTAGCATCAAATTTTCCCGCGACAATGTGGTACTGCAGTACTTCTTTTAGTTTCTTTTTGTTGGCCCAAAGACGATCTCGGTCGTCAGCAGGGATTGTTTTGAAGGCCTTGTCGCTTGGTGCGAATACTGTGAATGGGCCTTTGTTTTTCAAAGTACTGTCTAAAGAGAAAGCTTGATCTAGACCGTCCAAGAAAATGTGAAAGGCTGTCACTTCATTATCACTAAGGGTGTTGATGATGTCTTTGGGCTTACGCTCGAAGCCTTGCTTCATCTTGAACTGTTCGGTATTTGCAGCGATTAAAACTGTATTGCTGTTGTCTTTCGCTTGAACAGCTTGGGGAGCAGTTAATGGTAGTGCAGACAACAGAGATACCAGTGCGAGAATTTGAATATTCTTGAGATTTAAAATGTCCATAAGTACTCCGTATAGGGCGACGACCGCCGACGTTAAAGTCGATTGCAGCACAGTGTACATGACAGGTGCTTAATGCTTTCGGTTCCAGTTGTAAATGTTTAGTAGCCGAATTGAAACAATTTTGGAACTTTGGGTAGCAGCTTGGCGTCTAACACTACTACTGCGCAAAAGTTGCCAATGAGAATAGACGTTCATGCAACAGTGCACTGCAGATTCCTAACGGTACGCTGGTTACGGCGGGAGAGTACTATGATAAGTCGAACTCAAAGAACACTGAGCATGTGTTGCATGGCTGTTGTTTCACTACTTCAATCGGTGAGTTCAGTGGCGGCGCAAACCACAGTATTAAGTGGCAAGGTCAATTCAAATGCCATGCCTCAGCTCATTAGGCAAGAGCCGCAATATGATCGTATACAAGTGCAAACACCGGTGAGCGTCCCCGCTGTTAATCCTTCACGCCTGTATCAATCAGGTGTGCAGACCAGAACTGTAGTAGTACAAAAACCTGTATATAGAGAAGTCTACGTGCGAGATAATCGCACCTATTTCCAGCGCCATCCGAAGGTAAAAGCAGTTTCTATTGGTGCCGGTGTTGGAGCTGGAGCCGGTGCATTGACTGGTCTTGTGGCTGGCAGCGGTGTGGTTCGTGGTGCAGCTATTGGAGCCGGCAGTGGTGCTGGTGTTGGGCTTGTTAGAAGCAGCAGAACCATGAAGCGACATCCAATCATTCGTGATACCGCCACTGGTACGATCGCCGGTTTGGGTTTAGGCGCAGCATCTAGTCGCAACAGCAAACGAGCCTGGCAAGGGGCTGGTGTGGGTGCGGCAGTTGGCCTCGGTGTAGGCCTGTTTAAGAACTTGAAGTAATTTTTCTGGAGATTTCACATGTTTAAAGTCGCTGCAATGAGACAAATGAGACAAATGAGAAAAAGGTATTCCCCGCTATTGGGTGCCATTGCTCTTACTTCTCTTACTCCCTTGATACTGGCGAGTTGCTCGATGAGCAGCCCTAGCGACTTGCGTAGTCAGGCCGATCAATTGATCAAGAATAATAATTTGCCAGAAGCCGAAAAAGTTCTTAAAAAAGCTCAGGCCGATCAGGAGCAATCAAAGGGTTCTAACGATGTGCAACTTGCTCCTACACTGACAGCTTTAGGCGATCTTTACAGCCGTCAAGGCAAGTATGCAGAAGCGGCATCACTATATGATCGAGCTACCGATATTCAGCAGAAGGCAATGGCTCCGCAGTTAGTTGCCCTGACGGCCAGCTTAAACGGTAAAGGCCTTGCGCTTATGGGCCAAGGAAAGTATCAGGCTGCAGAACAGGTTCTTCAACAAGCTCTGGCTATCCGCGAAGACAACTTGCCTGCCGGATCTCTGGCCATTGCAGAGAGCGAAAACAGTTTAGCCCAGCTATATTTCCAGACTGCTCACTATCCGCAGGCCGAGGCTTTATACAAAGGGTCTAGCGCAATCTATGAGAAAGTAAAAGGGGCCGAGAGTGCTGAAGCTGCCAATGTGAGAAACAATTTGGCCAGTTTGTACTACGCTCAAGGAAAGTACCAACAAGCAGAGCCGATCTTCAAATGGTCAGTGTCTGTCTTTGAGCGCACCTCGGGCAAAGACAGTATCGATGTCGCCAACGCCTGCAACAATCTGGCCGAGCTGTTGCGTGCGCAAAAGAGATATGCCGAAGCTGAACCTCTCTATTTGCGCTCTCTAGCTGTTTACGAGAAAGCTTTGGGCAAAGACAGTGTTTCAGTGGCCACAGCTTGCAACAACTTGGCTATACTCTATCGCGCCCAAGGCCGATTTGCTGATGCTGAGCCGCTCTATAAGCGAGCTATAGCCATCTATGATGGTAGTACAGGAGTCTCAAATCAGCAGTTCGCCAATGTTCTTGATAATTATGCCGAGTTACTGCAGGCGACTAGTCGAACAGAAGAGGCTAGGGCTTTGAGATCTCGTGCTAGCGCTAAAATTGCGCAGAGTTAGGGCTTAAATGAGTGTGCGCTTATTTTAATAAGTGTACAAGAGCCTGCAATTTCACACAGAGTTCGCCTTATTCCAGTAAGCTATTGATGGAAGCCGCATGTCAAGCGCTCCTGCTACTAATTTTGGAAGTCCTCGAAATAGCTGATGCGCTGGCGATACATAGATAATCAATCAGAAACAGAATTGCTTTATCGAAGGCGTGTTCTCGATCAAATTGAAATCTGGTGGCAACAATTTTCAAAGCGATCGAAAGAGTTTGAATCGCACATTCGCGGTCGTCGTCCGCTGCCTATCGACGAACTGGCCAACTGGGTTGATGACGGTCTAACCAAGATCAATGACAATTTACTCTGGGAGCTGTGGCCAGGAGACAATGATGTTTGTCTCTTCATAATCACTCCCGAGTTAGATCACTTCAAAAGACCTTTGGTGAAAACGATTATAGAGATGGCACCACAGCTTGAAGGGTGGTCATTCTTGCCTGTCAGACCGGCACTCAGTGTCGATGTGCTCGAAAATATCTTTGAATCTCGCACCGGTTTAAGTATTCCCGAGACAAAAGTTTCGTGTGCGCGATCGAGCCGTAATGTCGTGGATGTTACCTTTTTCTCTGACTCATTTAGCGGCGCCAACGACAGGGATGATATTGAAACGGCTTATTGTCTCTGCGAGTACTTATTGGGTGAAGACACCCTTAATAAGTGGATAGGTAATATTTCCACTGAAGTAATTAATACCAATGCTAGCCGCATAGTAAATCTATTTGGTCGGGACAAACAGCTAGACATTTCGCACACCAAATCATTGTCAGAGTTTGCTCAAGCTGTCGATAGAGTTGTCCTCGAAATCAAGGTGCAAATTGATGACGAGCCGCTGCGCCTACAAACCTTGGTCACACCCACTCTCATATCTTTTAAGGATGAAGAGTTGCAACCGCTGCGCCGCACTTTTGTCACTTCTAAGCGCAACATCATTGAATCGATTGTCCTCAACGGTATCTTTTACTCAGAACGCTTTACTAAGCACGGCGAGAAGTTCTGTTATTTAAAAATAGCTGAGACTGAGCAGTTAACTTCATTTGCGGCCTTTGCCGCTTTGCGCGAAACCATTGATGAACAGCTGCGGGCAGAGCAGTGCGGTTGTGTATTTGGTTGGGGTGCCAGTCCAAAATTTGAAGGGCGGTCATCTGCTTCTAGTCTGGGAACGCAAGGTCTATCGCAGAATGATTCTAGTTATCTGTTTATTGATTTGTCTCTTGAGAAAATTGAAGAAGCTATTGCCGTGCTGCGCTCTGTGGCGCTACGAGAAAAACTTTCCGATAGTTCATGGCTTCTCTTCTTTGACACAGAGTTAGAGCAGGAGTGGGTTGGTTTACTGCCCGATACAGGGGCACCCTAAATGGTTGCTACTAAACCACTTTTGATACTCGACTTAGATGAGACTTTGATTCGCGGGGCTACTGCTGCACTTGATCGGGCACCAGAAATGGTGCTGGCTCATTATTTCGTGTATTTTCGGCCTCATGTCACTGAATTTCTGGCACAGGTAAATGAGAATTTCACTTTAGCCCTTTGGTCGTCAGCGACTATGGCATATATTGCGCCCATAGCAAGGGCTGTCTGGAAAGGGCTACCCGACCCGCTTTTTGTCTGGGACCGAAGCTATTGCACTATTCGCTATGATTTTCATCAAGGCCATGAATATTACATCAAAGACCTGCGAAAAGTGGCTGCCAAAGGCATTGATCTCGGTCAGATATTGATGGTTGACGATGAGCTGCGAAAAGTATCCTATCAATATGCCAATGCAATTTGCGTACGGCAGTTTTTAGGTGAGTCGGACGATCGAGAATTGCTTGATTTGGCGTCTTACCTTGAAACAATTAGAGAGTTTTCTGATTTTCGCAAGATCGATAAATCAAACTGGAGGCAGTCTCTTAATGGCTAACTTGAATATTGGCGAGGTATTAGACCGGCACGAGCTATCTGAATTTAGAGGGCTTTTTGACCAAGCCTTGCCATCAATTCGCCTGTCACTTAGTAAAGATGAAGCTGAGCATAGTGTCTCTCGGGCGGGGGGCCGACCACTGTTACCGATTGGCTTTGAATGGCCACGTACCCGGTCGAAAATACCAATGGCATTTCTTTGTCAGATTGATTTGTCTGCTAAGAACTTTAAGGCTTTCCCCAATCTGCCACCACATGGTCTTTTATCGTTCTTTTACGACGCCTTTGAAGGGCCTTGGGGTAACCGTTCGGAAGATCGCTTCGGCTGGCGTGTCGAGTATTTTGAAGATATTGCTGTGCTTAAGCATACTGATTATCCTAAAGAGCTGCCGCCTAGTTCAGTATTTGCACCATGTGCGGTATCGTTTACCGATGAGCATTCTTACAATGCCATTACTGTAGAAATGGCCGCCGTAAGCGAAGGTGGCTATGGCTCATACGAAAACTACCTTGAGGCAGCTAGCGAGATTTACAGCGGCCCTGTAATTCACCGTATGTTTGGCTATGCCCAAGATATAGCAGGGGATTTTCGCCTGGATTGTGAGATAGCTAGCCGCGACCTTGACCTGGGAGACGATTTCGACTTTGGCAGCAGCGACGGCGAAGCTCTGGCAATAGAATCTGAAAAATGGATACTTTTGCTCCAACTAGACAGTGATGCCCTGGCAGATATGATGTGGGTCGACCAAGGTAGGCTCTATTTTGCCATTCGTGAGGAAGACCTAGCTGCTCGCCGCTTTGAAAAAGTTTGGATGATTTGCGAGACCCAATAGTTTTTGCGGTGTAGAATCAGATTGTTGCGGAGGAAACGATGAGTCTCGGTTTGTACTTAAAAGGTCAGTATGCTCCTGGGCGCCACTCGCTTGACCAAACTCCTGTTTTTGACCGGCAAAAGCTTGAAGAGCTTGAAACTTGGCTCACCAATGTTGCTTTCGATGAGCTTGAGTGGAGCCAGTGGACGGAAGATGATGAGGGTAACCCCTGTTTAATGGTTCTACTCCATCCCGGGGCCGAACCAATTATGCTTTCACCTTGCGAAGATGGGGCTCTCCTTGTGGCTGCGGCAACTTCGTCGGCTGGCCCCGGCTATCATATTTTCGTTTGTGACCTAGTGCGTAAGTTATCCCAAGTCCACGGTATTGAGTGGGTCGCCGATGACGAAATTGAGTATTTCGACGAAACTGGATATTTTGAGACTGGAGATAAGGTTCGACTATATAGTGAGTTTGAATCTTGGATTGGCGCTCTCACTAAAAGAGTGAAAGAGCTTTCTAAAGATGGTGCCAAGTTCCATCTGGCAATGCCCTTCGATGGCCACCAGTTTGATGTGCCAGAGCCGATTTTGACACAACTTGGCCCTCGCTCTATGGATTGGCTCGAATCCGTTTCTGCTGAGCCCATGAGTGGCCGCGATATTTTTCCTTGGTGGGAAGATGGTCATGGTGCGGAATATCACCTCGGTCGCGCCCTCTGCTACATGTGGAACACCGTGCGCTGGCGCGAGCCACTTACTGAGAAAGAAGCTGAGCTTCTAGAGCGCATCATGGAGCATCTTGATAGTGCTTATAGCCTTGATCCTGATTTAAAATATCCCTGGAAAGAGTGGGCACAGGTAATTGAGTTTCTGGGCTGTGAATACGAATTAGAAGATCAAATTGAGACCATGGCGCAGAAGCCTATGGCAGCCAAGTTGGTGGGCTACCGCCGCCAAGGTGTGCGTAAGAATCTTGGGGGCGGCTGGTCTGTAGCTGTACCTGGTAACTTTGTCGAAGAGCTTGAAGAAGGGCAAACATTTCTTGCCTTTGATGAAACTCGCAATGTGCGAGTTACCTGCATGTCAGCAAGTGATAGTGCCGGCAATAGCTTAGATGCTTTAGATATACTGCAAAAGATCAAAGTACTAGATGATCCACTCACTTACGAACACGGGCCGGTGCACGGTCGAGCATTTTTTGAGAGAGTGGCGGATGAAGACAGCGCATTCTGGATGCTTCGCGGTGTGTCGGCGGCGCATGGCACATTCTCGCAAATTACAATTTGCTTTGAGACCGAAGCTGAACAGCTCTGGGCCATAGAAACTTGGAAATCTCTCGATCACAGATCGACTAAAGGTGGTCAAAACAGTGGCAAGAGTATTAGTCCGCCTGATAGTGAAACATAGTAATGAGTAAGCGCAATGCTACTAAAAGACGGTTGCGTAGGCGTTCTTTGCATGCACAAGCGGCTGGCTCTGGCCCAGAAAATGTCATTTTTGATCCGGAAGCACCGCAATCGCATGTTAGCTTTATTGCCTACGATGCAAACAAGGTGCTCGAAGAGGCAGATAGCGATCTGGCATCAATAGCGGCCAATTTGGGCAAGTGGCCGGTACTCTGGGTCAATGTAGAAGGCTTAGGCAGCCCCGATATCATCAAGGGTTTGGGTGAAATCTTCAATATCCACCCTCTGGCGATGGAAGATATTATCCACTTGCATCAGCGCGCTAAGTTTGAGCAATACGAGGAGAATTTCTTTCTTGTTGCCCACATGATTGAAGGTAAGTGCACCAACATCTCGCATCACGACGCCCAAGACATGGTGGCAACCGAGCAGATTAGTATGTATGTCGGTAGCAATTTTGTCGTCACTTTTCAGGAAGGACCTGTTGATGCTACAAAGCCTGTCCTTGAGCGCTTGCGCAAAGGTCGAGGCCTATTGCGCAGTCGTAGTAGTGACTACCTCACTTATGCCATCATAGATAGTATCATCGACGCTTACTATCCAGTGTTAGAAGTCTTTGGTGAACGGCTTGAGGTAATCGAAGACCGTATTTTAGAAGAGCCCACTAAACGCCTGGTTTCGCAAGTGCACATTGCCAAACGCGAGTTGTTGGCTTTGCGCCGAGCTTTGTTTCCACTGCGCGAAGCGCTTGGTTCTATTTTGCGCACTAGCCCTGTGAATTTTACCGCCGAAACTCTTTTGCACCTGCGCGATTGCTATGACCATGTTATTCAGATTACTGACTTAATCGAAACGTACCGAGAGCTTTGTTCTGACTTGATGGACGTCTATCTCTCAAGCATTTCCAACCGCCTCAATGAAGTGATGAAAATGCTCACTGTTATCACTACAATTTGTGCTCCGCCAACTTTGATTGCGGGCATTTACGGTATGAATTTCCATACCGATTCACCCTACAATATGCCTGAGCTAAGCTGGACCTATGGCTACTTCTTTGCCTTAGCATTAATGGCGATTTCTTCCACCGTGATGTTGATCTTGCTTTTCCGTTCCGATCGGTTTTCGCCGCACGAAAAAACAGACAAGGCACAGTCTAAATCACAACCTGCATCTTCTGACAAAAGCTAGCTTCAGTTATTTGAAGCCTTTGCTGCTGCTTTAGGATTACTCTTAGCACCCGGAACGCTTGTGCTAGCGGCTGAGATCTCTGGCTTTGGATTTTCTTTGCCCGTTGCCACTGCCCGACGCTCTGATTCGGCAATCATTGCTTCGACCAAACCGACAAAGAGTGGATGCGCATTGTCGGGACGACTCTTCAATTCTGGGTGGAATTGGCAGGCGACAAAGAAGGGATGGTCAGGTAGTTCAATCATTTCTACCAGTCTTTGATCAGGTGAAAGGCCAGAGAAAATTAGACCGTGTTTGCTCAGTGCTTCGCGCAGATCGTTATTTACTTCATAGCGGTGTCTATGACGTTCAGAAATCTCAGTGCTACCATAAACTTTGGCTGCTACACTGCCTTCTGCCAGGACGCAGGGGTAGCGTCCCAGGCGCATGGTGCCACCTTTATGTGTGACATTGTGTTGATCTGGCATCAAGTCAATTACTGGGTAGGGAGATTTAGCATCAAACTCAGTTGAGTGTGCCTTTGCCATATTAGCCACGTTGCGAGCGAACTCAATAACAGCAATTTGCATACCTAGACAGAGGCCCAAGTAAGGAATTTTCTGGGTGCGGGCATATTCGGCAGCCATAATTTTGCCTTCAATACCACGATCGCCGAATCCACCTGGAACTAAGATGCCATCAACATCGGTGAGATACTCTTTGGCGCCGTGTTTCTCAACGTCTTCGGAGAGGACCCACTTAATATTGACTTGGCAGCTATGTTTAGCGCCTGCATGTTTCAGTGATTCAACAACTGATATGTAGGCATCAGAAAGCATTACATACTTACCGACAATGGCTACGGTGACTTGTCTCGAAGGACGCTTGACGCGCTCCACAAGCTCTTTCCATGCGTGTAAATCGGGTTCGGTGTTAGGCAGGTGCAAGCGCTCGAGCACACGGCCAGCTAGACCTTCTTGCTCCATGAATAGTGGCACTTCGTACAGATGTTGAACGTCTTGGCATTGGATAACACAGTCGGCATCAACGTCTGTGAACAGTGACAATTTTTCTCTAACTGATGAGGGTAAATTTTTCTCAGTACGACAAACCAAAATATCTGGTTGAATACCGCGACTTCTCAAGGTGTCGACACTGTGTTGAGTCGGTTTGGTTTTTAATTCGTTGGTAGTGCGCAAATTGGGAATAATCGTGACGTGGATATAGCAGACATTGTCACGGCCAATGTCTTTACGCATTTGGCGAATCGCTTCTAAGAAAATTAGGCTCTCAATGTCACCAACTGTGCCGCCCACTTCTACAATCACCACATGGGCTTTTGATTCGGTGGCGCCCTTGCGCAAAAATGTTTTGATTTCGTTGGTGACGTGCGGAATCATCTGCACAGTTCCGCCGAGATAATCACCGCGGCGTTCTTTTTCTAATACGTTCTTGTAAATTGCGCCAGCCGTGATGTTATTCATACGGCTCAAATTGATATTGATAAAACGTTCATAGTGACCTAAGTCAAGGTCGGTCTCGGCACCGTCTTCAGTCACAAAAACTTCGCCGTGCTGATATGGGCTCATTGTGCCGGGGTCAACGTTTAGATATGGGTCAAGCTTGACGATACTTGTGGACAGTTGGCGAGCCCTAAGAAGTCGACCGAGCGAAGCCGCTACAATGCCTTTCCCCAGGGAAGAAACCACCCCACCAGTGACAAACACAAATCTGGTGTTCATATAGCTTCCTCGCTTTCTAATTTAAATGTATTTCCATTAGCCATAGGTTTAGGTGGGGGAGTTTGACCGTCACTCGGCCCCTCCTCCAATCTTCGTGCTTTGTTTTTCATTGCTAGCTATTCCCCAATCCTGGGAACTTTGAAGAACGCGCCCTCTTTCAGGGGGGCATTTTCCATGAGAACTTCTCGACCGAGAGAGCTTATGACAACATCTTCCCGCATTACATTGAATACTGGAATTGGATGCGACATGGGTTCGACACCGTCGGTATCGACTTGGTTAAGCTCGTCAAAGTAGCCAATTATGCGGCCCAGCTGCTCGGTAAAGCGCTGGCACTCATCATCGGTCAGGCTCAGCCTGGCCAATTTCGCAACATGTTGGACGTCTTTGTCAGTAATCATCTACTTACTATATTAGTTTGCGGCGCAAGTTTCTATGTTAGGCAACGAAATCAATCTTCTGGTATTCTCGCAGAAAGAGCGATAGGTGTGAACTGTGAACTTCGGGTTCGTTATAGAGATAGTTAGTTTAGTTTTGACTTTGGTCTTTATTGTCGCCAGCGCAGAGCTCTTTACAAATGGTATCGAATGGCTTGGACAGCGCCTACAGCTTAGTGAAGGCGTAGTTGGTAGTGTACTGGCCGCGGTCGGTACGGCCCTCCCGGAAACCTTAATTCCGATAGTTGCCTTAATCTTCTTTAGTGGTCAACATGGGGTGGAAGTCGGCATCGGCGCCATTGCCGGGGCGCCTTTCATGCTCAGTACTTTGACCTTAGGCCTCTGCGGCATTGCTTGTCTGGTGTTCACCGCCACAAAAAGGCGGAAACCTGGATTAGAGATAAAAAAGGCTGTAATAAAGAGAGATTTGAAGTTTTTCATACTTGCATACTCTCTCGCTTTACTCGGTACTTTGCTCCCGGCGGTTCCAGTTCTTCGTTATATTCTAGCCGCCGCTTTAGTGCTCATTTATCCCTACTATCTATTTATCTGCTTTCGCCACGAGGGTGAGGTTGGTGAATGCCCCGAATCACTTCACTTCGATCGGTTGTTTAAGTTAGGCTCAGAACGACTAACTTTGATCATTCCCCAAATATTTGTGGCCTTGGCTGGTATTCTCAGTGGTGCTTACTTTTTCGTCGAGTGTATCCAAAATCTTTCAGATGACTTCAATATTTCGCCTCTAGTCCTCTCCTTGATTGTCACTCCCATTGCCACAGAGTTGCCTGAGAAAATCAATAGCGTTTTATGGTTGCGTGGAAACAAAGATACTCTTGCCATAGGGAACGTCTCTGGTGCCCTCGTCTTCCAAAGCTGTTTTCCTGTAGCCTTTGGGGTGGCCTTTACTAACTGGAATCTTGATCACGGAACCTTGCTTTCTGGCTGTGTCGCTGTGGTGTTCGCCAGTATCTACTTGGCTTTGCTCAGCTTTGGTCGTCTCAAGCCCGAACATCTAGTGTTCGGTGCCATTGCCTACGTAGCAACAGTGTCAACAATTATCCACATTGCTCCAGTGATGCCACCGCGCCTTCACTAAGCATTTTGTCTGATTATCGATATTCCAACGAACCTAACTTAACTTGGGTCTAGATCTACATGAACAGGTCTTAGCACAGCGGGTCTAGTTTACAGTGGACCTTTGTTGCACAGGATCTAATTGCACAGGATCTAATTACACAGCAGGTCGAATTGGACTGGATCTTAATTACACAGGATCTTAATTAGACAGGATCTACTTTTTCCTGTTCGACTTTATCTTGTTCGACCTTAATCGCATCAAGCTTGGTCGTAGTAGCGCGAGCTAGCTCTACATCGTGGGAAGGCAGGTTGCTTTTGCTGCCGGGATGCGAACCGTCGGCTGGATACAAGAAGTCTAGAATCTCTTTGATCGAAGCTGCC
>Ga0172379_10003785_pt1 | contig 23458 bp, 19 predicted proteins | sample GrowelOW334metaG_FD_119756 | JGI IMG/M metagenome (GOLD analysis project Ga0172379, IMG submission 119756) | Groundwater microbial communities from an aquifer near a municipal landfill in Southern Ontario, Canada - Groundwater well OW334 metaG | ecosystem: Environmental > Aquatic > Deep...
AGTAAGTCTATGTATTCATATCTATGATACAAATTGAAGCTCATGTATTGCAATTATGGGCTGAATAATAAAAAATTTTACTTTTATGAATCATAAAAATCTCAGTCCGACAGGCTCCTAGGCGCTTGCCTGTTTTTGCGATTGTAACGTGGGGATGCTGACCAACTGCGGGACGGGTGAATCAAGACGAGTTCACTAAACGGATATGGATATTGCCGATGGCGCCGGGGAAGGTCGCCATTGCCGGGAACACTTGTTTCTGAACAGATTCGGTAAGCTGCTTAAAAATGCCGCAAGGTAAAAAATCAATGAAAGCACCGGTCAAAGCCGTTAGCGGACAGGAGTTGTAATTTATCTTTCAGGAGAGGAGCTTTTTTATGTGGATAACGACCTGAATGATTGGTCGCCACATGACCCGTGTCCGGCATAGTTCGCGATAGAGACATCTGGCAGTCAAATGGAAAAGCCGACTTCTAATTCCGAGAACCAGGATTAAAAAATCGTGACTTTTCAGGCAAAGCTTTTGTGAAAATTTCCTTTTGAGCTAAATGACTTATCTGCAACATATAGCAGTACTTTCGCGCTTGCTGAGAGGTTTTTGATCCAGAATCGCCATCTCCACTTTTTTACCCCCTGCGAGAAAAGAGGACATAATAGGGACAATGAGGACATTCCCTCAAATCATTAGAGTAACTCTGAGTTAGAAAATCCATGTGATTTTTGAAAAACTACTATCAAGAGAGTCAATGCTATAATATGGTGAAAGGATACCAGAGAGCCTTCCGGCTGTCGTGCAGACTGATCAAAACGCCGTCGGCAGTGGTATTGACATCGGCTTCAGGAACGGCGCCGATTATCCATGCATATTCAAATGAAGCGGGACAGGGCTCCGGCATTTCATTCCCGCCACCACCGCGGTGAGCTTCCCATATATCAATCAAGGCCATAGTATTTATTTCCCGTTAGTGTTAAATAAATTCAAAAATCGATCATCACTTTAACGACGCCGTCGCGATAGTTGGCAACGAGGTCAAAGGCGGCGGCGGTGTCGTTAAAATTAAACCGGTGCGTCCGCATGATGTTGACATCGAAAATGCGGTCGCGGATCATGTCCAGCGCCGTCTGACAGCAATGGTTTTGACGCCGGATGTTCTGGATGCAGATTTCCTTGCGGCGCATCAGATCGACGCTGAAGCAGTATTTCTCCTGTGTCGGCGGAATACCGATCAGAATCAGCTTGCCGCCGGGTTTCAGCAGCGCGAGCGCCTGGTCGACAGTATCCTGTTCTCCCGCGCATTCGAAGACCGCGTCGAGCAATAATGGTTCGGCGGCGGTAACGGCCTGGACAATATCCTCCTTCAGCGGATTGCCGGTCCAGGCGGCTCCGGCGCGGCACGCCACTGCCAGACGGGCATCGATTTTGTCAGTCACATAAATTTTCGCCGCACCTCCGGCCAGGGCCGGCATCAGTACGCTCAGGCCGATTGGCCCGGAACCGAGAATACCTATTTTCGCGCCCTTCAGCGGTATCGACTGTCTGACCGCATAAACCCCGATGGCCAGCGGTTCGGAGAGCGCTGCTTCGTCGAACGTCATGGAGTCAGGAATCGGGAAACAGCTTGCTTCCGGCATGACCAGATATTCCGACAGACATCCTTCCGCCTGTCCGGGGCAACCCAGAAAGCGCAACTTGCGGCAGGTGTGGGGCCGGCCCGCCAGACATTGATCACACTGATGGCACGGCATTGCTGGTTCGATGGCGATCCGGCTTCCCGCCTTAACCCTCGTTACGGCCCTGCCGGCGGCGACGACGATCCCGGCCCCTTCATGGCCGACGGTGAAAGGATACTGCACCACCTGTGACCCGATCTGGCCGGATTCGTAATAATGGACGTCGGAGCCGCAGACCCCGACGCATGACATTTTGATTAAAACATCAGTGTCATTTTGAATTTCCGGAGTTGGAACGTCCATCATCGCCATCCGGCGAATCCCGGTAAGTTTACAGGTTTTCATTACAGTTCCTTATAGTTAATTACAAATCAAAAATTTTCCCCGGATTCATGATATTGTTCGGATCGAAAGCGTGCTTCACGGTCCGCAGCATGTTCAGATATTCTTCCGAAACCACTGTGCGCATGTACTTTTTGCGTTTGGAGCCGATACCGTGTTCGCCGGAAATGCGGCCGCCCAGCGCGGCGGCGGAAAGGTATGTATCTTCGAGGATTTGCGGCAAGGTTTCCTGCCAGCGTTCGTCGCTCCATTCCGGCGGACAGATCAGCCGGGCATGAATATTGCCGTCGCCGGCGTGGCCGAAGCACGGAACGATGATGCCGTACTTCTCTCCGATTCTCTGCAATTCGGCGACCATTGCCGGAATTGCGGCGGGCGGCACCACCAGATCCTCGCCGCTCTGGCGCTTCGAGTAAACGTTGTAGGCTTCGCCAATATTGCGGCGGATACGCCAGATGCGTTCGGTGGTGGACGGATTATCCGCCACATACACTTCGTAAGCGCCGTATTCCTGACACTTTCTGCCGATGGTTTCATATTCGGTGATGATGGAAGCCTCTTCCGCGCCATCGACCGAAATCAGCAGCATTGCGCCGCAATCCTGATACGGTATTTTTTCGTTGAGGTAATCGCACGCCCCTTTGACGGCGAGGCGGTCCATATATTCGATCGAGGTCGGGATGATCCCTGATGCAGTCATCAGCCTGGGCACGGCGGCGACCGCGTCTTCGCTGCTGCGAAACATGCAGAGCAGATCTACCTGATATTTCGGCAGCGGAATCAGTTTCAGGATGATTTTGGTGAAAATGCCGAGCGTTCCTTCCGAACCGACCATCAACTGCACCATGTTGTAACCGGTGACATCTTTAATCAATTTCCCGCCAAGTTCGACGATTTCTCCGGCTGGCGTGACCACTTCCAGACCGAGCACGTAACGTCCGGTGACGCCATATTTAACTGCTTTGCCGCCCCCGGCATTTTCCGCCACGTTGCCGCCGATAAAACAAGTTTCCAGACTCATCGGATAACCGGCATAGAACAGATCGTATTCCCTGATCGCTTCGTTGATTTCATTGGCAATGACGCCCGGCTCCACCACGATCATCATATTGTCGCGGTCGATCTCGATGATGCGGTTCATGCGGTCAACGCTGATGACAATGCCGCCGTGAACCGGCACCGCGCCGCCGGAAAGCCCGGAGCCGGCGCCGCGCGGCGTGACCGGAATCAGTTCGCGGTTGGCCAGCTTGACGATTGCGGCGATCTGCCGCGCATCCGCCGGACGCACCACCGCTTCCGGCATCGCGCGATATTTGGTTCCGGGAATTTCATCCCGGGAAAACGGCTCCAGTTTTTCGGAGTCGTCGTAAATGACGTACTGTGCGCCGGCGATGCCGCGCAGTTCTCCGGCTATCGCGGGCGTGACCGGATTATACTTTCTCATTTCGTCCATGGCGTTTTACCCTCCTGTATTTCCCTGAGCAGCGCCGGAACAACGTCGAACAGGCTGCCAGCGATGCCGAAATCGGCCACTTTAAATATTTGCGCTTCGGGATCGGTGTTGACGGCAATGATTGTCGCCGCCGTCTGCATTCCCGCCAGGTGCTGGATCGCGCCGGACACACCGAGCCCGATATAGAGTTTCGGGGTCACCGTTTTACCGCTCAGTCCCACCTGGTGCGGATAACTCAGCCAGCCGCGGTCGACCACCTCGCGGGTTGCGCCCAGCGAGGCTCCCAGAGCGGCGGCCAGATCACGCGCCAGTTTGATGTTATCCGGCTTCCTGATGCCGCGTCCGACCACTACCAGACGTTCCGCGTCCTGAATGCCGCAGTCGTCGGCAAGCGGCGTAAAACCGGTTCTCCTGATGCGGCTGACCGGCAGTTCAGGATGAATACGGACGATTTCGCCGTTACGGCCCGGCTGCGGCGGAGCGGGACGGCATGATTTAGGCCGCACCGTGGCCATCTGCGGCTGATATCTCGGACATTTAATGGTGGCCATGATGTTGCCGCCGATTGCCGGACGCGTCTGCAAAAGCAGACCGGTTTCCGGTTCAATGTCCAGTTCGGTGCAGTCGGCGGTAAGCCCGGCGTGGGCAGTCATGGCTGCATACGGCAGCAGGGTCCGGCCGCTGGAGGTGGCCCCGGCAATGATGATCTCCGGCTTTTCAGACCGGATCAGGCCAAGAAGCGCCGCCGCATGGGATTCAAGGTCAAAATCCGCCAGTTCAGGGGCGTCAACGGCGAGAACCCGGTCAGCGCCGCAATCAATTAATTTCTGCAGTTCGCCATCCGGAATTCCGGAGCCGAAGATAACCGCACTAAGCCGCGCCTGACGTTTCCCGGCCAGTGCAAGCCCGCGCGTCAGCAGTTCAAACGATACGCTTTGCAGTTGTCCGTTCCGCTGTTCGGCGATAATCCAGATATCAGGAGTCATTTTCAGATCCCCTCCCTAGTTTGGAGAAAATTATTGAGTTCGTGGCATGCGGCTGAGGTTTTCGCCTCGTCCCCGGCAAAAACCAGCCGGCACTGGCGGGTGATTTTCGGACGGAAGATTTTCACCACGCTGGTCGGAGAACCTTTTAGACCGATCTCGTCAGGATCAATCTGCAGTTCACTTTGGGTCAACACCTGGATATCGGTTTTACGGGCGCGTATTTTACCGTCGAGCGTAGGCAGACGGGGTTCGGAAATCTCCTTGACTACAGTAATCAGGACCGGAAACTTTCCGGCCAGTTCTTCAATCCCGGTTTCGACCATGCGGCCGGCCTGAAATTCATTGCCTTTCACGTCAAAACGATTAAGGTAGGTAAGTGCCGGCAGCCCGAGCGCCGCCGCCAGTTCGGGCCCGACCTGGCCGGTATCGCCGTCGGTGGCGCGTTCCCCGCAGATGATTAAATCAGCGCCGCCCAGATGACGGACCGCCGCCGCCAGAATGCGGGCGGTGGCCCAGGTGTCGCTGCCAGCATAGGCTCTGTCGCTGATGAGGACCGCCCGGTCAATGCCCATGGCAAGAGACTCGCGCAGCGCAACCGCCGCCTGCGGCGGCCCCATTGATATGGCGATGACTTCTGCTCCGTGCCGCGCTTTCAGAGTAAGCGCGGCTTCGATGGCGTACAGATCGAGCGGATTGACGATGGACGTCACCCCTTGACGGATGATCGTGCCGGTTTGCTCATCCATTTTTACTGCTTTGGTTTCCGGCACCTGTTTGACCGGTACTATTATCCGCATGATTCAATTCTCCGTGATATTGCTTTGATCCATCGTTATGGTATGGCGTTTCGTCCGCCGTCCCTTTCCGGGGGCAGCGTCAAGCTTTAAAAGCCGCTCGGCACATTCCGAGTCTACGATTAAGCTGTTAATAATTTTCCCTCTGATTGCCGCGGCAATCGCGTCCGCCCGGTCACTGCCGTTGACAACGCCAAAAACTAACGGTGTTTTACGCAATGTATCGAGCTCGATGCTGATTGTCTTATCCTTGTAAATCGTTGAAACTTCATTGCAGTCACTATCAAAAAATCTCCCGCAAATTTCTCCACAAACGTCGCTAATCTCACGGCTCGGGGTGAATACCGGCGCATTAAATTCTCGTCTTGATATCTTCGTTCAAGGAACCCTGCCGGTAGCCTTCCAAATCAAGCAGAACGCCTTTGAACCCGCAGTTTTTGATGCCCTGAATGATTTCCGTGCGCATAGCGGCGACATCAGCGATGTCATTGACCGAAGTCTCTATCCTGGCGCGCCCGTCCAGATAACGCACCCGGCAGCCGCGGAAGCCGAGACTGAAGAGAAAGCTTTCGGCGGAATCAATCCTCTTCAGGATGTCAGCGTCAAGTTCCGTATGGTAGGGGATGCGTGACGCCAGGCAGGCGGCGGCAGGGTTGTTCCAGTTCGGGAGATTATATTTTTCCGCGAGGGCGCGAATCGCCTTTTTCCCCATTCCGGACTCGACAAACGGATGGCGGATGCCCAGTTCGTCGGAAGCCTTCATGCCGGGCCGGTAATCGCCGAAATCGTCGGTGTTGGTGCCGTCGGCGACGGTAGATATGCCGCGGAGCGCGGCTTCCTTGATTACGATGCTCATTACGTGTTTTTTGCAATAATAGCAGCGCTGTTCGTCATTTTTACGGATTTGTTCGTTTTCCAGCGGATTAAGATGCACTTTCAGCAGATTACAGCCTTCGCCGTCGGCCCATTTTTCCGCAAAAACGCGCTCCGCCTGCGGCAGCAGCGGCGAGTCAATGTGAACCAGCAGCACATTGTCCCGGCCCAATACTTTATTGGCTGCCGCCGCAAGCAGCGTGCTGTCGGTGCCTCCGGAATACGCGATGGCCAGTCTGCCGCAGGCTTTTAATATTTCGATAAGTCTGGCTTCATAATCCATTTCGTTCATTTTTTCTCCCGGAGTTGTTTAAGGTATTCCTGTTCCAGAACATCAGCCATATAATGCCAGTCGAACTTTTGAGCGACAAATTGCTTGCCGTTGCGTCCCATCTGTTCCGCCAGCGCGGGATCGCCAAGTATTTTCAGAACTCCTTCAACCACGCTGTCAACGTTTTCAGGCCGGGCCAGAAAACCGGTCTGGTTGTCAAAAACCACCTCGGGCGTGCCGTCAAGCGCAAAGCCGATTGCCGGCTTGCCGGATGCCAGCGCCTGAACCACGGCGCGGGGCAGGCCTTCGTGCAGCGACAGATGGAGCAGGATGTCCATTTGCGCGATGTAGCGGTAAACCTGATCCGGCGGCACCAGCCCGGCAAAATGAAAACGGTCAGCCAGTCCCATCGACTTGATCTGCCGGTCCAGCTCTTCGCGCATGGAGCCGTTGCCGACGACCAGAAAGTGGGTGTCCGGATATTTTTCGACAATTTTGTCGGCGGCAGGAACGAAATATTCATAGCCCTTCTGCGGGAATAACCGGGCGACAGCGCCGATGACTTTGACCTTTTCCGGAATCCCCAGTTGCTTGCGCAATTCCGGTTCCGGGGTGGAATTCAGAAACTTTCCGATTTCCATCCCGCTGTACACCACCTGATACTTTTCCGCCGGCGCGATGCCGGCCTGAACGCACTGGTCAATCATTGCCTGAGCCACGGCATAGATGCGGTGACTGTGCCTGGCGGCCCAGCGCTCCGAAGCTTTATAGATGTAATTTTTCCAGGGTTTCTCGTAAGGGTGGAAAGCCTGACCGTGAACCGTATGCACGACCAGCGGAACTCCGGCGTTCCAGGCCGCGACCCGGCCGATGATGCCGGCTTTTGAACTGTGAGTATGGACAACATCGAACTTCCGCTCCCGGAAAAACTTTTTCAGCTCAAAATATGCTTTGATATCCTGTATTGGATTAATTTCTCTTACCAGCGAGGGAAATTCAACGACTTCAAACGCGGGGAAGTCCGCCTTCTTGAGCAATTCCCCTTCCGGACCGGGCGAGGGGCCGGTGACAAGCACCACTTCGTGCCCTTTCTGAATGTGCCCGATAATGGTGAATAACGTATTTTCCTGGGCGCCGCCGACAATCATCCGGGTGATAACGTGGCAAATCTTCATTTTCTTTTCATTTAAAGACATATTTCTTCGCCTCCAAAGCGCTGCTGTTTTGAATCGGCGCCGAAATTTCACTGTAGCCTGCAACTTTAATTTTTACCATCGAGGCTCCCGGCTGAGTTTCAGCAATCTGCAGACTTATATTAAAGTCTCCCGGCGCATATTCAAACGTCCAATCGTTGTTTTTTAAAACAAGATTCATTTCCGAGTTGACGCAATACCAGTTGCCTGATCCCGGCCAGCGGATTGCAGTCCTTTCCGCCGGACAGGTTTTCAGCAGAGTGGCGAGGAACGCGGTTTTGGCGACAGTTTTTTCCGGGACAATCTGGTTGACGTCTATCGCGGATAGCAGAAAAGCGGCCCCGGCGCAGGCGTCTTTCCTGGAATTGGTGAGAATCAGCCGGTCAATCCGGGTGACGCCGCGAACTCTCAACGTATTGACAATGGCCTGGGCGGCTTCCCATGACGGCACATTGATTACCGTGGCGCGTTCGCCGCCCGGCGGGCAAATGACGACCGCCGGGGTCTGGCTGCCGCCGCCGCTCATGACCACGATTTCGGGCGGCAGGAATCGCGGCAAGGCATGCCAGATAATCAGAATGGAAAATACCGCCGTCAGCGCCGGAAGCAGGACTTTCCTCCGGGATGAAGTTATCAGCAGCAACAGTGCGGCGTAAAATATAAGCAGCGACCACAACGGCGGTTTGATCATGGCGGTATTTTCAAAATAGTTGTAGAAAAAAGTGCATACGCCGGTCATGCCGTCCAGCACCAGTTCAATGATTTTACCCGTCAGCGATCCCATAAAACTTAGCGGAATGAACATGAATTTGACGAAAACCAGCAGGTATAATACAGAAACAAACGGAATAATAATGAAGTTGGCGATAATGGAAAGCGGAAAATAAATGCCCTGATAATAGAGGGAGATGCCGCTGCTGACCATCCATGCGATGACGCAGCTTGCCAGTGCCGCGCATAATGCAGCCAGTTTACGCAGGCGCAGCATTTCCAGGGCCGAACGTTCTCCCGGCGGAATCCAGCGGTTTTTCTCCCCGGCGGCGCCGGCCCATTCCATTACGGACTCTCCTGACGCCAGCAGAAAAATCACAATGATGAAAGAATATTGAACTCCGATGTCGGAAATATAAAAGGGGTTGACGCCGAGAATGATAACCGCCGCCAGAAAAACCACATTCAGGTTCGGAGTGTAATACAGAAATGCGCGGCATACCGCCCAGAGCGAAATCATCAGCAGTGATCTTACTGCCGGGGCCTGCATGCCGGTGGCGGCGACATACGCCAGCATCAAAGGCGGAATCGTCAGATACCTGATCCGGAACGGGAACGGCCGCAGCAGCCATAGCGTCATCGCCGCCAGAATCGCCACGTTTAAGCCGCTGACCGAAAAGATATGGATAGTGCCGCTGCGGATGAAACTGTTTCTGGTTTCATCGCCAAGTCCCTGACGGTAGCCGAAAAGCAGGATTGCCAGCATGCTCTTCGATTCGGTCTTTTCCATGCCTTCGGTGCTGGAGGCAACCAGTATATTGCGCAAATCCAGCAATTTGCCGAAAAGGCTGAACTGTTCATATTCATGCAGAACTGCCGCTTCTGAAGCATGGTAAGTTCTGACAATACCGCGCGAAAGCAGATATTTCTGAAAGTCAAAATTGCCGGGAATGCTTCTATGCAGCGGCTGCTTTTCAGGCGGCCGTCCGGATTTTTCCGGAAATACGGTCTGGCTTTCTTCGAGTATTGCGGAATCCGCTTTTCTGAAAACGCCGTGAAGCCGGAGGACGTCGCCGTAATTTACCGGAACATGGTCTTTCGGCAGAAAGACGGCCGTTCTGCCGGAAGTTTTCCGCCATTCACCTTCCCCGTTCAGCCGGATTTGGAGGATGTCTGCTCTGAGTAATGGCGGGTTCTGCATCCACGGCACGGTGACTCCGCCGCAGGAGGAGTCGGATATCCGGACTATCGTTTCGGCACCGCAGTCGCGATCGCCGGTTATGGCCAGAAAATCATCATCCAGCGTCCGGATATAAACTTCCACGGCGGCAATGCCGGTCAATGTCAGGATGGCGAATGCCCATGCCCTGGCCCTGGGCAGCAGGATAACGAGCAGCAGCGCGGGCAGGCAGTATAGAATTTTTTCCTGCGCCGGCTTATCCGGCATGACGGTCATGGGCAGCAAACCGTTAATGAGGCCGCAGAGCAATACCAGCGCGGGATATTTATCCGTCAGGCTTTTGATCTCACGGCGAACCGTCTCGACAATAGACAGGATGCTGGAATCCGCTGTCATTATAAATCAGGGGTAATAAACCCGGTTGACGCGAAAGACGGCGATCGGCTCACAGGGCGGCGGCGTTGACAGTACTTCAATATTGCCTTCGCCTTTTTTGCCTTTCCAGGTGAACGAATATTCGGATTCATCGGAACTGTGGCTGATGGCGGGCGCGGAATTGTTTATGAGGTCAATTTCAGCATCAGAGGCGTCAGACAATGTTTCCAGAGCATAGCCCCTGGCTTTTTCGATTGATGACCGGGGATCGTTCATTTCCGCAAACTTCTGTTTCATTTCCTGCGTGAACGCATCTTCCCTGGCCGCGCTGGAACATCCGGAAACGGTCAGAATGACTGGAAGAACGAGTCCCGTAAAAAGCATTGACATCCGCAATTTGCTGAACATAAGATTTATTCCTCTTTCAAGTCCTTGTTACTGGTGTCTGATTGCTTTAATATATATTTCTTTGCGATTTCTAAAAGCGGCTGAAGCAGATTTTCCGGAACATCCAGACCGCCGAAGCCGGTTCCCGGCATGACGCCGGGGCTGTTTTCGCCATGAAAATCACTGCCGCCGGACAGCGCCAGATTGAATTCTTTAGCCAGTTCGGTCATAATCCGCGTCTGGTTGGCATCGAATTTTGAATAGTAGGCTTCCACCGCATCAAGGCCTTCAGGCGCAATCTTTCTAAGAACGCGGCGCACCCATGACCTTTCGTTCTGGTTACGGTAAACCGGGTGTGCCCAGACCGCAATCCCGCCTGCGGCGTGAATGGCCTTTATTGCTTCGGCGGGCTGGGGCAGGACGCGCGGGTAATAACCGGGGGTGCCTCTTTTCAGGCAGTTTTCAAAAACATCCTGAAGGGTGTTGAACGCATATTTTTCCCTGATGACCTGCGCAAAGTGCGGGCGTCCGATGATTTTGCCGCCGGAAACGGCTGTTACTTCATCCATGGTGACCGGGTATCCGGCCCCTTCAAGTTTTTCCACCAGTTTCAGGTTCCGGTCGTGGCGCTCCCCCTGAATTCTTTTTATGAAACCGATCAGTCCCGGATTATGATGGTCTATGAACAAGCCGACGATATGAACTTCGCGCCCGTCAAACAGGGTTGATATCTCAATGCCCGGTATCGTCAGCATTTCCGGATGCGCCCTGCCGGCGGCCATGAACTCATCAATGCCGTCGGTGGTATCGTGATCGGTTAAAGCCACTGCCGCCAGTTCCGCCGCCGCCGCCGCGGCCACAATTTCCGCCGGCGGGAAAGTTCCATCGGAAGCTGTGCTGTGCATATGCAAATCTATCTTTTTCAAAACGTCTCCAGTTTATTTTTATTCTTTGAAATGTAACTTGCAAATCTACTTTATATTTCAGCAGTTCGCAAGATGAAATGTTTGAAAATTTCCGGATTAATGCTAAATTAAGGTTTCCCAGCAGGTTTTTATGGTTCTAAATCTTAAAAAGTGAAAAGTGAAAGGTTAATATATGTCAAACCTTAAAAAAGGCGACATCCCCCGGTTTACCGGCAAGAAGAAGAAATATTACCAGTCGCTGATTCAGTCCAGAGACATTGTTCTAGGTCAGATGCAGTTTCACCGGGACGAAGCGCTGGATTGCTCAAATTCCGACAAGAAAGGCGTTACCACCCACATGGCCGACATGGGCAGCGATAACTCCAGACATGAAATGGAGCTCCACCTGCTGACGGAGGAAGGCAATGTGCTGGAATTGATTGAAGACGCCCTGCAGCGTCTGGCGTCCGACGACTTCGGCAAATGCCAGGACTGCGGCGAAGAAATCTCAGAAGCACGCCTGGATGTGAAGCCTTATGCCAATTACTGCATCAAATGTACTACGGTTCGCGAGAAAAACGGCGGAATAAACCCTAATCTTGAGTAGATTTTTAAAAAAATCGAATCCGGGCAGTTCTCACGAAAAAAAAGTATTGTTTAATGCGGCAACGCTGGGATGCCTGTTGATTCTGATAGATCAGGTCTCCAAGATCGCGGTCGAACATTACATTGCCCGCAGTCAGCGGATCCCGGTCATTTCCGGTTTTTTCAATCTGACTTTTATCACCAACAAAGGCGCCGCCTGGGGCATTATGCACGGCTACGGGTGGCTGCTCCTGACTATTGCAATTGTCGTTATTATCGCCTCTTTCTTCTTTATGCGCTGGCTTACTGAAGGCTGGAATGAACGTTATTATGCTTTGTTCATCATTATCAGCGGCGTAATCGGCAATTCCATTGACCGCGTGTGGCGCGGCGAAGTAGTTGATTTTCTCGATTTTTACGCGCTCGACTGGCATTGGCCGGCGTTCAATATTGCCGACAGCGCCATCTGTATCGGAGTCGGGCTGTATTTCCTGTCGGTATTTCTCCGTCCCCTGAAAGAAACCCAGCAAATGAATACCACGCCCAAAGACAGAATCATCACCTGATTAAATTCCCTGAATCGCTATAATCGAGGCCATTTATGAACTGTAATTCCAAAATTATGGTTATCACGGGACCGACGGCAAGCGGCAAAAGCAGTCTCGCGCTTAAAATCGCCGCGGAATTCGGCGGAGAGATCATTTCCGCCGATTCGATGCAGCTATACCGGGGCCTTGATATCGGAACGGCCAAACCGGCGCCCGATGAGCGGGCCGCGGTTCCCCATCACCTGATTGACCTCTTTGACTTCAGCATCCGCCTTGACGTGTACACCTTTTTGAAGCTGGCCGAAGCCGCGATTACTGAAATCCAATCCCGCGGGCGTCTGCCAATTATCGCCGGCGGGACCGGAATGTACATCCGTGCGCTGCTTTACGGCATTGACCCGCTGCCCGGCGATCCCGGACTCCGCGCCGGGCTGGACCGGCTTTACGACAATCCAGAAGGCTTTGAAAAGCTAAAAATCCTGATGCGGGAAAAAGACCCGGTGGACTTTGAGCGCTGGCACATGCATAACCGCAAACTCATCCGCGCGCTGGAAGTATTTGAACTAACCGGCAAATCCATTACCGAATTGCAGACTGTAAACAAACCGCAACTACGGTATCCGGCAATCGTCTGGAACTTATCATGGGATAGAGATGTCCTGCGACGGCGGATCGAAGAGCGCACTGCTCAGATGCTGGCTGCCGGCTGGATTGATGAAGCCGCAGCCGCATTGAAAAACGGCATTCTGGAATCTCCGACGGCGCATCAGGCAATCGGCTACCGGATTATCGGCGAATATCTCGCCGGAAGACTTTCCAGTGATGCGATGCGGGAGCAGATTATTACCGTCACCTGGCAGTTTGCCCGCCGCCAGATGACATGGTTTCGCCACCAGCATCCGGAATCCACGGTTATTTCAATGCCCGCTGAATATCCGGAACTTGCCGCAAAATTGCGTAAATCCCTGGGCCGATGAACTTTTTGTTGATGAAATGGATGATCGGATTGAACCGGGCTGGAGCGGCTGGCGCTGATACTGCTAAAAAAGTAGGAAGGCGATCAGATTCTTCAAATAACCATGTTTAATACACTTTCCTATTAACTACGACCTTCAACTGATGTGATCGCCTTCCAGGCGTCTGCCTTCATTTTTTGTAAACCTTCAATTAGGTGCTTTTTATTCCTTGCAGACCCTACTAAGGATTATAATACCGGAAATGCGATTTGTCAACTCTTTTTCATAATCTCACGGCGGAGCGTTTATGCAGAGATGCCGATAAATCAGCATAAGTGTTTAATGTATAAGATATTACTTATTTCTAAAGATACGGATTATTCAGCCGCTCGCTGCCGACAGTGGTGGCCGGGCCGTGTCCGGAATAAACTTTTACGGAGTCCGGCAGTGCAAGTATCTTGTTTCTGATCGAATTTAAAATTGTCTCCATATCGCCGCCGGGCAGATCGGTGCGTCCGACGGAACCGGAAAAGAGTGTATCCCCGGCAAAAAGCGACTGAAGCTGTTTGAAGTAAAAACAAACACCGCCAGGGGTGTGGCCGGGTGTCTCCAGAATCGTAAAATCTGTTTCAGGCATGGCTGAAACCGGGACCGGCAGATTTTTGGCCCGCGGAACAAACGGCATCAGATGATTATCCGGGCTATTGTAAAGCCCGATGTCTGCCGGGTGGAGATATACGGCACTGATCTTTAAAGCGTCCATTACCCCCCGGATTCCGCCGATATGATCAACATGCGCATGGGTAAGCAGGATGACCGCATCGTCAAAATTCAGCTTCGCCGCCGCCCTGATGATGTTGTCCGGCTCCGCGCCGGGGTCTATGATGTAAAGTCTGTGACCGTCCTCGATCTGGACCAGATAGCAGTTGGTCTCGATCATCCCCACGGCTTCCAAAATAATTCTGGACATCAAAAATCCTTTCGCGGTTTAAATCAGTCGCGGCCGCCGCCGCCGAAAATGCGGAGCAGCAGCAGGAACAGGTTGATAAAATCAAGATACAGGGTCAATGCCCCGAAGATCGCGTATTTTCTGGCGCTGTCGGATTGTTCAATGCCATCCACCGCCATGCTCATTTCCTTAATTTTCTGGGTGTCATAGGCCGTAAGCCCGACAAAAACCGCAATGCCGATATAAGTTGTGACCCAGTAAAGCATGCTGCTGGCCCAGAACATATTGACAACGGAAGCAATAATCACGCCGAAAAGCATCATCATGCAAAGGTTGCCGAAAGAAGTCAGATCGCGTTTGGTCATATAGCCGTACAAGCTCATTACTCCGAAAGTGCCGGCCGTGGCAAAAAATGTCGTCGCCAGCGATTCCATGGTAAAATGATAGAAAATGACCGACAAAGTGAGGCCGTTAAGCGCCGCATACGCCAGGTATACGCCGGTTGCCGCCGCCGCCGACATCTTATTCAGCCGCACGGCCAGAAATCCGACCGCCACCAGTTCTAATATGATCAAGCCGAAAAACAGAATCCGGTTGGAAAGTATTGTATTCATCACCGCCGGCGTCGAAGCCGCCCACATGGCAACCAGGGCGGTAAGAACAAGTCCGCCGCACATCCACCCGTAAACGCGGTTTATAAAACTGCTCTGCGCCCTTGCGAACGCCATCGTTCCGACATTGCCGGCGGCATTTTCCATTCTGTAACTATCCATAATTGCTACCCTCTGTTTTCTATGTTGAAACATGCTATAGAATATATATCCTGCCGCCGTAAAACCAAATCCGATAGGTTAATTTGAGACGAATATGTGAGATACATCGCCGCCGGAGCGGCTTTGCCCGTACGGCTTTCCGTCCCCGGTTGGCTTACCTGTTTTCCGGCATGGAAAGCATCGCCGGTTTTTTAATGGACAGAAAAAATTTCTGCTAAAAGTTCTATAAGGTCTTGACTTTTTTTCAAGCATGCCTTATAATACCTTACAGAACCTCTGAAATGTCATGATCAGGATTTTAAGATTATGGAAACGCTGGAACTTAAAAAAGATAAAATTTATCTTGGACTGAAGCGGGATATCATCTCCGGCAGACTGCCCTCGGGCGGAAAGCTGCCGCGGGAAACTGATCTGGCCCGGGAACTGGGCGTGGGCAGAATAACGCTGCGGGCCTCGCTTGACCGGCTGGAAAATGACGGGTTCATCAAGCGTATCCACGGCAAAGGCACGTTTATATATCCTGACGGCGCAACTCCGGATGTGGCTACCATCATGGTAATTCACGGCGCGGACAGCGGTTTTGAGCTGCCATGGCATTATATTGTGCCGGAACTGACCCGTTGCGCCACAGAAAAACAATTGAAGGCATTTATCACGACCAATACTGCAATAGATATGTTTTCCGAATCCGATATCCGGCAGTTTGTCAAATCCAACCATATCGTCGGGATTGCGAATGTGACGAACAGTTTCAACGGGGATGAACCGTTTCTGACAAAAATTAAATCTGCCGGGGTTCCGGTAGTTATTACTCACGGCACAATGGATGACGCGGAAGTCACCGGTTTCCCCTGTATCGCTGTTTCAGAAAAGGACGGATGGGAAGCGGCAATCGCATATCTGGCCGGGCTCGGACACCGGCAAATTGCGATAATTGGCCATACCGACAATGTCAGCACCGGTTTACGGGATTATTCTCTGACGGAAACTTTACAATTGCTGGAAAAATATCATGCAGTCCCTGACAAATCGCTGATTCGTCTAACTAAATTTGACCGTCAGGAAATTATCGGAACCGTCAAGTCTTTCTGTTCAAATCCGGTCAAACCCACAGCAATCCTGTGCTTTTCCGACTTTTACGCAATTTACGTTTATGACGCGCTGAATGAATTGAAGCTCCGCATCCCGCAGGATGTCGCAGTGATGGGCACCTGCGGCTACCCCGATGCGCGAATGCTGAATCCGCCGCTTTCAACCATTGATTACGGCTATGCTGAATTCGCCAGAATGGCGGTGGAAATGCTGGAAGAACCGGAAAAATGGTTTGATCCGGTGACCGGCAAAGGCAAACTGCGCTTGAAACAATGTAAATTAGTAAAAAGACAAAGCACAGAACCAAAATAAACCAAATAAAGGAGGTTTAGAAATGAAAAAATCACGTTTTACACTCATCGAACTCTTGGTTGTGATCGCAATCATAGCCATCCTGGCCGCCATGCTGCTCCCGGCGCTGAACAAAGCGCGGGAAAAAGCCAGAACCACGGAATGCGCGGGAAATCTTAAGCAACTCGGACAGGCATTCGCTTTTTACACCAATGACAACAATGACAGTCTGCCGGTTGGAAGAACTTATTGTTCTCCGTCGCAATTCTGGAACGGATCGGTAAAAGATGTGGGATTTCTCGTCCCTTATCTTCCAGCAACGCGTAATGCATCATTATATTATGGCATTGTAATGCCTGACTCCCGCAGTCCGATGTCCTGTCCCACGCAGGCTAATTATTCGGTAAATGTATATACCTACGGCTATAATGATGCTATCGCCAACCCCGGTGTAGGAGGTTCAGCGCCTTATGCTATCACCAAGAATATTTTAAGGAAGATAAGCAGATTTAAGAAACCGACTGAAACACATTTAGTTGCTGACGCCAATAGTTCTATGGGTTCTTACACAAGGCAGGATGCTCCAGTACTCCTGCCAAGCGCCGGCGCTTATCCGCTAGGTTATCGTCACGGCGGCAAAAGCATGTATAATAACAGCACAAATGTAGTATTCTGCGACGGGCATCTTGAGAACAGAACTTACGGCAAGGTGCCGGACGCCAATTCCGGCGGCGGCTGGACTGCACAGTTCACCAGATCCTATTTCTGGAGCCCGTATGCGATAGATCCGGCCAACGTCGCGCCGTAAAACAAATCTGGCAGGGGTATGCGTTATTGCGCATATCCCGCCCTCATTAAAAAATAAACCAAGAAGGGGTAATATTTATTATCTTGCAGGTTTTTCGCGCCGTAAAAACATGAAACACAGGGAGAAAATAGAAAATGAGAGAACTCAATGGACTACTGCCGGGATGTTTTATTGTCATTATTTCATGCTTCAGCCTCTTCGCCGACCAGCCGCACCTTCAACGCAGCGGCACAAATCTGGTAACCAATCCGGACATCAGCGGTTCAACCAACTGGGTAATCCGCAACGGCATGTATGATTCTTCCGTGTCGCGGGACGCCGGCACCGGTTCATTCAAAATGACCATTCCCTACCCGACAACCAATTACAGTTATATTGAATCCGCGCTTATCCCTGTCACTCCGGGAAAGACTTATACATTATCATATTATATGCGCAGTGACATTTTCCCGCCTGCCGGGCCGAGTTTATATCTCGGTTATTATAATTCCAGCCAGGTTTTTGTGCGCAACTCTCCCGGCTCCGATCAAAGTGTCACCGCTTCAGGTTCCTGGCAGGAATGCGTCTGTCTGCTCCGTCCGCAACCGGGCGAGGTATATGTCAAAGTAAAGAATTATTTTATGTTTCAGCCGCTTGGCTATGCCGGCTCCGTCTGGATAGATAACTTTTATTTAGGCGAAGGCATTGGTTTTGAGCAGGCGCCGACGGCAAAAACGCCATTTAGTGGCGCAGTCACCAAAGTTGACGAACTGGGAAATGTTGAAATCTATAAAAACGGGGCGTGGTGCCCATTTTTCCCGATCGGCATTTATGCTGACAACCGCCGGGCGGACTGGACTGTCTATTCTGCGCAGGGTTTCAATACCCAGATGTGGGCGAGCGCATACGATGCGATTCAGCGGGCTAAAGACGCAACCTCCACTTTTAATCCGGACGGCATGATGTCAGGATTTCAGATTGCCAATTATACCAATACCGGCGGGGCTGATTATGGCAACCTTACCCTGCTGACTGCCAGGATCAACGAAATTAAGAACAATAATCTGATGGGCAGCCTGCTGTGGTATTACTGGGACAATGAAAACAGCTACAGCGAATGGGATAATCCGTTGTCCGTGATTAACAAGATTAAAGAGCTTGATGTGGATGCGGGCAGCAACCGGATGCATCCGGTCTACGCACTTGAGGGCAATGAAGGTATTGCGCGCAAATATAACTGCGGCAATGTTGTCATGACCGATATTACCGGTGATTATATAACCCAGGATACCGCTGCCTCATATCCGGATGAGACTCGCGGCGCGCTCGGGATTGTCACATTGTGGAATGTCGAGCAGCAGAAAAATCCGGTGGTTACAGCCCAGCTTAATCATGGTGTTGGAATGCTGTTCCGCCCGCGGGTATTTACCGCGATTGCCAAAGGCGCCAAAGCCATTGGATTCTGGAAAGATGATATAGACGGCGGTTCGCAGAGCAGTGATGCCGTTCCGATTGAGAACCAGCCGTGGTGGAATGATCTGCCGAATATCCGGCGTGAAATCGACCAGTTGCTGCCGGTCATCCGGATGCCGCACTGGACAAGCTGGAGCCTGAGTTCAAATAATAGTCTGATTGATTTCGGCGCCCGCGATTATCAGGGGGATGGTTATATAATCGCTACCAATGAACAGAGTACCGCCCAATCCGTCACTTTCACCATCTCCGGACTGCCATATACCGCGACAGCGGCAAGAAATTTCTTCACCAATGAAATCGAGGCGCAAATCGTCAGCAATCAGTTTACGGTGTCAATTCCGGCATACGGATCAAAAGTTTATGTTCTTGAGAATAATATCGAAAATATGCTGACGTTAAAACTGCTTTGCAATGAAAATGGCGGCACTGCCGCTTGTGATGCATCGGTGTTTGCCAGTAACGGCACATTATACGGAAACGCCGCGCTGTCAGGCGGGGTTCTGTCGCTTGACGGTTCCGGAGATTATGCCGATTGCGGCAATAAATCAACCCTGGAAATGGGCAAACTGGATTTATCCATCGTCGCCAGAGTAAAAATCTCCACTTCCCAGTCAGGAACCTATGCCGGGATTGTTTCCAAAGGCGCGGCAAGTCTGTCTCCGTCAGAGATCGGCTATTCCTTCGTGTACCGCACAGATACTCAGAAGATGGTGCTGGTCCTTTGCGACGGCAGTTCAAGACCGTTTCTGACTGCGCCGACAGCGTTCAATTTGAAAGACAATGCATGGCATACGGTCGGTGTTTCACTGACCCGCGGCGGCAACGCGGAATTTTACGTGGACGGCGTGTCCAAGGGCACGGTAAGCGCTTCGTCAATGGCATCGGCGGACATTACCAATACTGCTAAAAATTTGACCGTCGGCTGCTGGGCGGCCGGAAATTACCTTAACGGACAGATGGATAACATCCGCATCTACAAAAAAGCCCTTTCCGCAACGGAAATGTCCGATCTGTCCGGAAATATCATTCTCGACATGCAGTTTAATGAAACGTCCGGCAATCCGTTCGACTCCGGCATTTACAGTAATAATGGAACCCTGCTGAACGGCGCGTTGCTTGGAAATGATGTGCTTACGCTTGACGGCACAAATGACCGGGTTGGCTGCGGTCATGACTCCAGTCTGGAAATGGGGTCCAATGACATGACAATCATTGCCAAAGTAAAACTGGACGCGTCACAGGGAACTTATGCCGGCATCGTTACCAAAGGGGCGGGCAGCCCCGCTGATGCCGGTTACGGTTTAGTGTACTACAACGGCGCGTTGATTTTCATGATAAGCAATGGCACGACCCGGTTGTGGTTAAGCTCCAACAGCAATCTGGGCTTGAACGATGCTGCCTGGCATACAGTGGGGGTTTCGGTAACCCGCAGCGGGAATGCAGTATTCTATGTTGACGGCAATTCAGCCGGCAGCGCAAGCGCAAGTTCGCTGGCCGGTGCAAATATTAGTAATGCGGCCCATGATTTGATGATTGGTTCATGGATCGATTCATGGCCTCTTCGAGGCCAGATTGATTCCATTCTAGTCTGCAAGCGGGCACTGACCGCTCAGGAAATCCTAGACCGCAGATAAGTTTTATTGTAATAGTATAAACCGTAGAAAAGTAACCGTACCGCTGATAACAATAAAATGATGCATGAAAAATTAAAGATTAAGTGAAGTTAAACTTAATAATTATTAATGATACATGTCTTGAATTTTAAGTCATTAAAGCCAAATACCATAAATTACAAAATGGAGAGATTATGATGAAAAGACTATGGCAATTTGTTATAGCGGTATTTATTTCGGCTTCAGCAATAAGTTCATTTGCGCTGCCGTCTTACAACGATGTTCTGCTGGTGATAAATGACAAAGCGCCTTCTTCGGTGGAGATCGGGGCGTATTATAAAACCGCCCGCCAGATTCCGGATATCAATGTTGTGCATGTTTCCATGACCGACCAGCAGGGTACCGGCAATGAATTCGGGCAGGCGACCGCAACTGAGAAAAAGGCCATGCTTGACGCCATAAAAAACCATATGGCGGCCAACAACCTGACAGACAAAATTAACTATATTGTCTTAACACGCGGGATTCCGCTGTATGCCGCGAGCCCGGAATTTTCAAGCGCCGGCGCACCGTTCCATGTTACTGACATCTATGTGCTGTTCGGTTTGTCCGAGTCCGCGGCAGACTACGGCATCCCGGATATTTTCAGTAAGAATAAATACTTTTACTATTACAACTCCGACATTCTTAACAAGGAATTCTCTTCCAAGAAATTCGGTTATTATATCGTGTCGCGGCTGGACGGCGCAGGGTTGAATAATATCAAGAAAATGATCGATGACACCAGCGCCCCGGCGTATGCATCGTACAAGCAGAACGGCGGGAAAGCCAAATTTCTTACGCTGCATCAGCAAATTTCCGCTATGGTGAAAAACGAATTGAAGAAACGGAATATAGAACTGGTGCAAGTTCCGGCGAATCCGGCCACGAAGCAGTTGACCGCAACCATGGATACTGTCGCCAAGGGCCTGATGTTCGCTTTTTTTAATAACGTTGAAAATTCGGGCTATGGCTATGCCGATTTACCGGTGGATAACAATTTCTATTCAAGCAGTGACATCGTCAGCCAGTATCCGTTTATTTACCGCGGCGCGACATTCATCCCCGGTTCTGTTGTCACCTGCTTCCGTTCACACCCGTCGCGGCTGATGAACCGGGACAACGGCGGACTGCTGGCAATAAATGCCGATACCGCCACAGTCACCGACTACCAGAAAGCTTATGACGGCAGCGACATTAAATTCCGGCACCAGACCTGCGTGGCCTATGATCCGGTAAACAATCAGATCTGGTGCGGTACCGGCGAGCCGGCAATGAATGTGAATATGTATTTCGACGTTCGCGGCACCGATGAGTTTCACCGCGAACACATGCGCAATGAAGGCGGCGGCATCGCCGTCTATGACGCGGCAAACGGCAATATCCTCAACTGGATGAACGCCAATGACATCAACAGTCCGCTGAAAAATAACCGCGTAGTCAAGATGGTTTATGATAAGGCATCAAAACTGATGTGGGTGATGCATTATAAAGGGGTTCAATATTTCGACCTGGTCAGTAAAGTCTGGCATGATGTTCCCGCGCTGCAGAACGACTTTGCGGCCGGCTGTTCTATCTATCCTGATCCATTTGACAGCGACAAAGTGTATTTTTCTTTTTATTACAGCGATGACGGCTGTTACAGTAAAGTTTCCTCCAGGCTTACCGGCGCTTCAAACAGTATTTATGAATACAGCAAAAGCGCTCAAACGGCCAAAGCTTATACTATTGACACCGACAGCGCGGTTACCGGCACGGCCCCGCAGATGGTAAAAACGTCCAATGACACGCTATGGGTTGTCAAGGGGCGGTATGCCAAAGGGTCCAGGCAAATCGCGCTCATCAGGTATGACCTGGCTAAAAGTGCAATAGTGGAGAAAATCATCATCAGCGATCTGATTCCGGAAATAAAAAGTCCCCCGGCTGACCTGAAATCCATTCTTCTTCAGCCGCCGTATGCTCTGGTGTCCGGGCCGAATAATACCATTCTGGCCCCCGTCGGCTGCGGAATGACTTATACTGCGGCAAGAACCAGTCAGGACGGCAAAACAACCTATATCGGAGAGGCCAAGAATTATCTTGTCCGGGTCACCGAAAAATCCGGAGCCGCCAGCATAACCGAAATTATCAATGATCCGGTACTTAACGCAACCCACGACTCTATCGCTCCGGCTTATTATGGCCGCTCACTGATTGCTGATCCGCAGGACAGCAGCAAAATATATATGGCGTTGTCCTGGCCGTACGCTTCTCCGTGGATGCTGGCAAAATCAACTGACGGCGGTAAGACCTGGTCCAAACTTTCAAATTCATCAAAATTTAGTAATGTTTATGATCTGGCGGTCAACAACAAAACGATTTACGCCGTGCGCGGTTATCAGACTGCGCAGAATCTGCTGTCCGACTTCATGGCGTTCGGACTTGACGCCTTCGGCGGCGGCATGGTGCATGATAATATGATATACAACCCGTCACGCACTACGCCGCGGGATTCCAGCTTCCAGGAGTATGCCAGAGGCCCTGAAGATATATATGCGGCCACGATGCAGTCCATTTCCTGGATTAAGGACTATTCTGATACCCAGGGGAATAGCTATCAAACCTGGAACAGCCTTAAAACCTATAAACTGGGCGATTCGGTGACGGACAGTACATCTGTGTACGTCAGCTTAAAAGGCAATAATACCGGAAATCCGCTTACTCCGGCCTGGCAGGTGGTGGATATCAGCAATATCAGCGACTATTCATCGGGCGTCGCATACGGAGCATATGCTTTTGTCAGGTATAACGGAAAAGTATATATGAGTACCATGAATAATAATACCTATACGCCGGGAATCGGAATAGGAGTATATGTCTGGCATGAGACAGATATCAGCAATATCGGCGATTACTCAGACTCCATGCAGTACACCTATAATGATCTGGTACAGTACAACGGCGTTTATTATCTGGCGCGGCAGGCCACAACTGGCTCCACCCCGGGTGTTGTGTTCTGGCAGAAAACTTCCACGGCGGTGACTTACGAAAATGCTCCGATCTCCCAGAGCGAACCAATGATGTTTATGTGTACGGACGGATTCAATGTCGGAGAAGCGCGTTTTGCCACCCAGTCGCAGTATCCCCAGGAGGGCGGCGGCGGCTGGACCGGCCACTTCCTGGTGTTTGATCCGAAATGCGCCCCGTTCGCCCCGCGGGTGGATGAGGA
>Ga0172379_10003786_pt1 | contig 23455 bp, 19 predicted proteins | sample GrowelOW334metaG_FD_119756 | JGI IMG/M metagenome (GOLD analysis project Ga0172379, IMG submission 119756) | Groundwater microbial communities from an aquifer near a municipal landfill in Southern Ontario, Canada - Groundwater well OW334 metaG | ecosystem: Environmental > Aquatic > Deep...
CGGCGCCAGCATTCCGCGACTACTTCCGCGAATCTGATTTTATGCCCATCTATCGCGAACTCGCCGCGCGAAGCGAGCATTTCCTTAGACGGCGCTCCACCCGTTATCAAAAGTTCGCGCGCCACGGAGAAAATGCGCTCGCGCAGCGGGGTGCAGGCCTCGATAATCGCGTTGCCGGACATTAAAGTCGTCCTGCTTGCCACCGTAGGGCCGGAATCGGGAACGCGGGAAGTGTCCACTTCCGTCATGTCCACCGAGTCGAACGGAACGTTGAGCGTTTCCGCGCAGATCTGGCAAAGCACGGTCAGCGCGCCCTGCCCCATTTCCACATTGCCGACGGCGACGCGGACGGACCCGTCCTTGTTTATAATCACGTTCGCGCCGGCGCGCTCAAGATACTGTCCGCGCGCGCCAAGGCCCACGCCGTAATAGTTTACGGACATGCCGACGCCGTATTTTTTCGCGCCGGACTTTGGGGCCTGTTTTCGCTTTTTGTCCCAGCCGGATTTTTTGCGCACTGTTTCGATAACGTCGTCCAAACCGGACAGTTCGATGGTCTGCCCCGTAACGGTTTTGTCGCCCGTTTTTAAAATGTTTTTAAGCCGCAGTTCAATGGGATCCATGCCCAGCTTTTCCGCCAGTTCGTCAATAAGCGACTCGTTGGCGAAAGCCACCTGCGGCTGGCCGAAACCGCGGTAGGCCCCGCAGGGAACCTTGTTCGTGGCAACGGCGAAAGATTTTATATCCACGTTCTCGATATGATAAGGTCCGGCGGCGTGCACCGTGCCGCGCCACAAAACAACAGGCGACATGGTGGAATAGGCTCCGGCGTCCAGGATATATTCGACCCGGGCCGCCGTTATGCGCCCGTCCCGTCTGGCGGCGTAGGCTATTTTGGTGCGCGAGGGATGGCGTTTGCTCATGGACTGGAAATCTTCAATCCTGTCATAAACCAGCTTGACTGGCCGGCCCGTTTTCCACGCGCACAACGCGGCGTGCGCGGCGACTATCACGGGCACTTCCTCTTTCCCGCCGAAACCGCCGCCCGTCGTGCGCTGCACCACCCGCACGCGGCTGTGCGGAATGCCCAGCACCTCGGCAACGCCGTCCAGAATATAAAAGGGGCACTGCATGGAACCGTAAACCGTAATCGCGTTATTCGCTTCAGGGAACGCTATCATGGCCTGGGTTTCAAGGTAAACGTGGACCTGGTAATTCGTTTTGAAATCTCGCTCGACCACAACATCGGCTTCTTTAAACGCGCGGTCCGCATCGCCGCGTTTTATAACGAAAGAAGAAAAAACGTTATTCTCGCCGTAAACTTTAACGGAGTCCTGAGCCATGGCTTCAATAGGGTCTCCGGCGTAAGGAAGTTCGGAGTAATCCAGTTCGACCAAAGACGCGGCTTTAAGCGCGGCCTCGGGCGTTTCGGCCACAACCAGAGCGACGGTTTCGCCCGCGAACCGCGCCTCGGAATCCGGCAGGTACGGATAATCGTTTATAACGAGCGACCACTGGTTTTTGCCGGGCACATCCTCGGAAGTCACCAGGGCAACGAACCCTTTGACCTGCGCCGCTTTTCCAGCGGAAATACGGTTGATTTTTATGTGCGGGCGCGGACTGCGCACCGCGCGCGCGTAAAGCATGCCGCCGTAAGAATAATCGTCCGTATAAAGCGCTTCGCCGCACGCTTTCGAAAGCGTGTCTTTGCGGCGTTCCGACTTGCCTACGCAAAAGAGTTCCTGCGTGTCCGTTTTCTTCATGTTTTACCCCGCTTTGGCGGTTATGGAATTGTGCCTGCCGCTTTTGCCATAGGCCAGTTTAAGAATTTCAGCCAGCACCGAAACGGCGATTTCACCCGGCGCTTTTCCGCCCAGGTCAAGACCCACCGGAGAATACACCCGCGGATCCGTTTCCGGGTGCAGGCCGACTTTATTCAAATTAGCGAAAACCTTGGGCACTTTGTTTTTTGAGCCGATCATGCCTATGTAAGGAGCATTTGTTTTGAGCGCGGCCTCAAGGCATTCCTGGTCAAGCGAGTGGCCGCGCGTTACGATGATGATATATGTTTTTTCGTCGGCGTTGGGAACGGCCTTGTGCGCGGGCTCGAGATAAATGCTGTGCGCGCGCGGAAAATTTTTCTCGTTCGCGAATTCGGCGCGGTCGTCCGCCACGCTGTAGCTTATGCCCGCCACGGAAGCCGCCTCCGCTATTTTCTGCCCCACATGCCCGCCGCCTAAAATGAGCAGTTTCAGCCGGGAAACGAAGACTTCGATAAAAATTTCGGCCGTGCCGGAACACTCCATGCCGATCCCCTCCGGCGTAAGTTCATAGGTTTCGCGCCGGCTCGCGCCGTCAGCCAGCGCCTGCCGCGCGGAGGATATACACAGGGCTTCTATTTTCCCCCCGCCGACGGTCCCTTCAATGGACCCGTCCGAAAACACCAGCATTTTTGCGCCTGTTTCGCGCGGCGTTGACCCGGTGGCGCTTATTATGGTGACAAGCGCGGTATCGCGCCCGTCGTTTATGCAGCGGCTCAGCACGGAATAAATATTTTCAGGAACCATTGGTCAATTCTCCTTTAAGCTTTCGATAGTCTTCGGGCGTGTCAATGTCGGAAATAATGCTCCGGTCCGAAAAATCAATATCCCGCACGGTAACCGACGCGTGGTGCGTAACCCAGTGCAGGCCCAGATTGTCCGGCCCGGCAAAACACAAAGGGAAAACCGCGCGCGGCAGAACTATGGGATGGCCCCGTTTTTTGCCCAGGTAACGAGGAATAATAATGTCTCCGGGAGTTTCCTCATGCGCCCCGGCGACGATTCTGAAAATATCCTCCGCAATCGCGGGCTGGTCAACCAGCGCGATAAGCGCGCCGGACGCGTTATCAGGCACCGCCCGCAAACCGGCGCGCACCGAGGAAATCATGCCGCCTTCCGGCGCGGGGTTGGGGACATACCTTTCGCCAAACCCGGGCGCGGCGCGCCTGATTTCCTCAAAATGCCGGCCCGCCACAACCACGATATCCTTCACGCCCGCCGCGGCAACCGCCGCACAGATGCGGCAAAGGAAAGTCCGCCCTTCATGCTCGAGAAGGGCTTTGGGCGCTCCCATGCGCGAAGAATCTCCGGCTGCCAGAATAATACAAGTCAAGCTGTGCATTTGTAAATGTTCACATTATTTATTTTAATTTAACTAATATCAAACTCTTTTTCAAGGATAAAAAATGAAAAATGCCTTTTTGGCGGCGGCCGGCCTTTTGTGCATTGCCGCGTGCGGCAAAAGCGAACCGCAGCAATTTATAAATCCGGCGATTTATCCGGCTTATGAAAAGACGCACCTGTCCTGCGTTAAAACTCTTGACGAAAAAACGCCGGACGAGGAAAACGCCAAGGCCTGCGCGGCGTTCATTAAAGAGAAAGAGGCCCGGGAGCGATGCCTCCGGGAAAACGGCTCCTGCCCCGATGACGAGCAGTGGTATGACATGGTTTCAGCTATGGGTTTCAAAAATTCGCTCCCGCCGCTGCGCATCATGGTGAAACTGCCCGACGCGGAACATAAGAAAGCGCTGGAAGACGCTTCGCTCTACCGCGCCGAAACCGCGCTTTATAAAGCCGTCCACAAGCGGGACGCGCCTGTGGAAATCATGCCCCAATAACGGAAAAGGCCGGCTTCAACGCCGGCCTTCTTCATTTCAGAAAATAAAATTTACCGGGCGGCGAACTGGTGCAGCAGGCGCAAATTGATGATGTTTTTCCGGACCGGCTCCGAAGAATCGAGCATAACCGCCGCAAAAACAAGCTTTTCTTTGCCCTCGAGCATACTGGTGTTGGCTTTTTTCAGCATGGCGTTAATGTCCGCAACCGGCACGCCGCTTAAAAACGACAAAACGGCAAGCCGGCTTTTTATTCTGGAGTCCATGCAGTCAACCGCCTTGAAAGATTCATCCAGCTCGTCCACGGATTTTCCGGACACCGCGCACAGCACTATCAAAAGCTTCTTGTCGAAATTGCTCGGCTCGGAATTGACGCTTTTTAAAATCCCGTTCATTTCGGCCATTGATTTGCCGGAAATCACTGCGCCGACCACTTCCATATCCTTATATTCGGCGAAGACGGTATCCGCTTCCTTGTACATTTCATTAAGCTGTTTCGGGCTTTTTCCGTACATGACCGCCAGCGAAGCCATAAGGGCTTTGTGCTCCGCAAACACGGAACCGCTCTGCTTATACGCCGCCTCCAGCAGTTCGGGCGATTTGCCGGTTAAAACCGAAACGAAAGACAGTTTCTTTTTCGTATCCGCGTCCGCGATGCCAGAAAAAGAGGACCGCAGTTTGCGGAATGTTTTAATATCCATCCCCGAAAGTACGAGAGTTACCAGCAGGTTGGTGCGGTTGTATTCCGCGTCCGTTGAGATTGTCCGGTAAACCGCCTTCACTTCGTCAACAGACCGGCCTGACAGGGCCGCCGCGATTACAACGGCGGTTTTATCCTCAAGTATGGCCATGCCGGTGGAACGGAACCAGCCGTTAACGGTGTCCATCGAGTCGCTTCTCACCTCTTTTACAACCGGCTTTGCGCCGACGTGGGCGGACCGGACGATCTTCGGCATTGACTGCCCGCCCGAAGAATCCCAGTTGACCTGCGCCTGGACGCTGGCGCAAAACACAAAACCAGCCGCAATAAGAAAACACTTTTTCATGAAACCCTCCCTTATATCCTATGTTGCCCCCGGCTAAAACCGATGGCCCCTTATACCCCCGCGCGGCGGTACAGCGCTTTGGCGGCTTTATTATGCTCCCGGGTCAGGGCGCGTTCATTAACGTTAACGAGTTTTTCGTTTTTCACCACCATTTTCCCGTTGACGAAAACGTATTTTGCCCGGTGGCTCGCTCCGCAAAAAAGCAGGGCCGCGGCGGGATCGCTCATGCCGCCGGCGTAATCCAGCTTGTTCAAATCGAAAACGGCGATATCCGCTGCTTTTCCGGGCTCGATCGAACCGATATCGGTTCTGCCCAGCACAGCCGCGCCGCCCCGTGAAGCGAGCCGGTAAACGTCGCGGGCGGGCATGGAGCCGACGTCCCCTTTCACGCGCGCGACCATCATGGCCATGCGGGCTTCGCCCAGCATGTCGGAAGAATCGTTGGACGCGGACCCGTCCACGGCGAGACCGACGGGCACGCCGTCGTTTAAATAAGTCCGTATCGGCGCGATGCCGGAACCCAGCCGCAAATTGGAAACGGGGCAGTGCGCCACGCCCGTTTTTGTTTCCGCCATGCGTTTGGACTCGGCTTCGTTAAGCCACACGCAGTGCGCGAACCAGCTCCTTCCGCCTTCCAGCCAGCCGACGGAATCCATGTAGTCCAGAGGACGCATTTTCAGAACGGACTGGCAGAAATCGTCCTCATCTTTCGTTTCGGCGAGGTGGGTGTGGAGCCGCACGTCCCACTCCTTGGCTGCGACGGCGGTCAGCTTCAGAAGCTCCGTGGTCACGGAAAAAGGAGAACAGGGAGCAAGCGCGATGCGGAGCATGGAAAACTTCGAAGAATCGTGATACCGCTTAACCAGCCGCTCGCAGTCTTTCATTATTTCGGTTTCGGTCTGGACAACGTCGTCCGGCGGCAAGCCGCCGTCTTTTTTGCTGCGGGACATGGAGCCCCGGCACGGATGGAAACGGATGCCGAGTTCACCCGCGGCGCGGATTTCCTCGTCAATCAATTCGCCGCTGATTCCCTTGGGGAAAACATAAAAATGGTCCGAAGCCGTGGTGCAGCCGGTCAAAAGCAGCTCGCCAAGCCCGGTTTTCGCGCTGGTATAAACGTCTTCCGGGGTGAGGTGGCGCCAGATTTCATAAAGGTAAAGTAGCCAGTCGAACAATTTACTGTCCTGCACTTTTGGCAGGTTGCGGGTGAGCGTCTGGTATAAGTGATGGTGCGTATTCACCATGCCGGGAATAACCACGCAGCCGCGCGCGTTGACAACTTCGTCGGCCTGCACATCCAGTTTCACGCCGACCCGTTTTATTTCCGCGCCTTCGATATAAATATCGCCGTTTTTAATTTCCGTGCCCGCGTCGTCGCAAGTGACGATAACGCCGGCGTTTTTGATAAGAATAGTCTTGGCCATAAATCACTGTCTCCCTTTTCTCGCTTTATAAACATTATAAATAATCAGCAGAAGCAAAAGCACGCCCGCCAGCCACACCCCGACAATAAACGAAGGATCGCGGTACTTAAACACCGCGGTATGTTGTCCGGTGCCCATGTAAACAGCCAGCTGGCGCAAATCGGTGCGGATGACCGGCATTTCCCAGCCGTCCACATAAACCTTGAAAAACGGATTATAGGCGAAATTGAGCGCGACCGGCCCGCCCTTTTCGGAATCGCTTTCCACGGTGATGGTATTGATTCCGGTTTTGCATTTCAGGCCGTCCGAAGAATTGTCCTTGACGCGGTAGGCCATGGGCAGGGCCGAATCGTCGGCGTAAACGGAGCGGTTCTCGTCAGAAAATTTAAGCGTAAGGCCGTTATCCAGAAAGCGGCCGCGGTATTGCGGGTCCTGAGCGCGGCTGACAATGTAGCGGTTTACCCCCCACTGCCGGAGAAGCGGAAGGACATTGCGCAGTTCCCCGGGCGGCAGGTCCACCACCGCGCTGGAGTCCATGGTGCCGGTTATCTGGCTGTTTATATGGGGCACAAGCGGCTCATAGCCGCCGAAGTGATAAAGATTAAAAAGAGTGGCGTAGTTGTAGGATAAAAGGGCGGCATCATAGGTGCGGTCGGAATCCTGATGCTCGCCGATGGAAAAAATCCGTCCGCCGGACAGGTCGCCCGCGTTGCGTTCAGCCAGAGGAAGATTCTCCAGCCGGACCGTGAAATTGCACCGCGGCGACACGGCAAAAAACACCAGCATCTCCGCCACCTGCGCGAAAACCAGCAGGCCGAAAATATTTTTGGAACGGAGCGTTCGTCTTGACCATTCGTTAATGGACGCCAGATTGACCGCCGCCAGCAGAACCAGAAAGAAATTAGCGAAGACCAGCAGTTTGAACGAATAGCGGAAATTCCTTAAAACGGGCACCAGATGGATAAATTTGTCGTACAGGCCGAACGACCACAGAAGAAAAAACACGGCCAGTATCGCGGAAACGAAACCGTACCGCCCGTCCGCGGCCTTTTTGGGCCGGAACCAGAAAACGCAGCACAGCGCGGTCACGGCGTAGCCGAGATGCGCGAAATAGGGCAACAGCCGCACCAGTTTGCCGGAATTCTCGATATAATCGCTGAAAAATCCGGCAAGAAAACCAGTCCGCACCGTGTCCTCGGAAAAGGGCCAGACCAGCCCCCACACCCACATCAGGGCGCTGTTGGCTCCCACATGTATCATCTGCGCGAGCGGGAGCCCGCGCCCGCCTTTCATTATCGAAAGCTCGACCTGCTGAAACATCGGCAGCAAAAGCGGCATCGAAAGAATGAAAGTCAGAACGTAGCTTACGGCATAGCGCGTTATGGCCGCGCGGTTGATTCTGCGGTCCGCGCGGACAATTTCGCGCAGCGCGATAAACCCTATCTCGGCAATTACGGTATACAGGAAAAACTGGAGATGCCCGCAGAAAAAGAAAACGGTGCGCAGCCCGCACAGCGTGAGCATGGCGCGTTTTGACGGGGAGTCAATGACCCGCGCGCTCCACCGCAAAAGCCAGGGCAGAAACGCCGCCACCGGCATGATAAACCACCAGGAACTGCCCAGAAAAATAACGCAGGGATTGAGCATCCACGAAATCGCGCCGAAAAACGACACCCGCTTGGTGAACCCCAGTTCCCGCAGGAGGAAAAAAAATCCGTAACCCGCCATTAAAAGGTGAAGCGCGGCCCAGATGTCGGCGGCGGCGAAGATATGCCCGAACAGCAGATAACTAAGGCCGGCTGAAATATAGGTAAACGGATAAAGAACGCCGAAAATCCCGCTTGAAAGAACCGGCACGCCCAGATACTGGTGAAAGTTATAAAGGGCCAGCGTGCCCGACTGCACCGCCCGGACCAGATGCGCCATCACCGGAATAAACTGCGCGTGCGTGTCATCCTGCAGAAAGAAAAAGGGGTGCGCGCTTTCCGCCGCCGCGAAGAACAGGCCAAGAATCAGAGGGATATAAAAATAGAACCGGGTTCTATCCCAGAACCGGCTTAACCGCTCCCGGAGCGTGGCGGGAGGTTTCTTTCTGATAAGGTCGGCGTATTTGCTCCGCATATTAAGATTATAGATTAATTGGAAGCCATCTCATAAATGACCATGGAAGCGAAAGCGCGGGCAAAAAGCGGCGCGCGCAACCCAAACGGTATTTATGAAACGGCTTTTAGAACGCGAATTGAATTTTGGCGCCCAGAGGATTGTCTTCCGGGTCAGCCAGAAAAGAGGAAACGCCTGCGGCTATGTCAAACCAGGTATGCGCGGCGATAACTTCCGACAGGGTGTAGTTTCTCGCCCTGTACCGCAGTCCGAAATACACGCCCGCCGCCGCGGCGAACCCGGCAGAAAACCAGGAATCTCCGGAAGACGGGTCCGCGATATGCGCCAGACCGAACAAAGCGGACGCGGAAAGCAGGCCCGCCGTATCGCCCCATTCACGCTCCCACTGGGACTGGATGATACCGCGAAACAGCATTTCTTCCGACACGCCGGCTCCCCAGCTTAAAACCAGCCAGTGCGCGCTTAAAACAGCAGTTCCCGTGTCGCGGTTGAAAGAGTTGCCCAGATAACTTATACCCGAAACGCCGCTGTAGCCGCCGTGTTTCACATCGCTTTTGGCGATCGCGAAATTTAATCCGGCTCCCACAGCCAGCGCGCCTAAAACCCAGGGATTTAGCAGTTCCCGCGAAAACGGAGCCGCCGCAAGCGTGCTTAGCGGCGCAGGATCAAAACGGCGGTTATATCGGGCAAGGCCGGAGTCCATATAAAGGGAACGGTAATTGTCATATATACCGATAATGTACAACTGCTGGGCGTAAATAAGCGGAGCGTTCAGCTGGCCCGAATCCTTTTTTACTTCCGAATAAATGCCCCAGCCAAGCAGACCCGCCGTTCCGGCAGAGAACAAAACCCCTTTCCCGGTTTCGCCGCGGGAAAATTCAGCCGCGCCCGGCACAAACCACTCCCAGGGGGAAATTTCGCGGGATTCATTCCCTCCGCAAAAGGCGCTCCCGCCCAGCGCCAACGGCAAAACACCCGCAAGAAGCCTTGCGCAACGGCCGAGACAGGCGAAATAAGAATTCTTTGCCCGCTTCCGATATGTTACCATTATCGTATTCTATCATTAAGGAGAACGTGTGAGAAAAACCTTTCTGATGTTAGCAACAACAGCCATCCTGAGTGCCTGCGCGCCGGCGGCAATGGCAGGCGGACAATTAGCCGAGCTTAAAAACTCATTCATGCAAATGAGCGGCAAAAGCAAAAACATAACAGGAAAACAGTTGCCCTTCCGGCAAAGCAACCTGATTGGGAAAGCGGTGGAACTGCTCCGCATGGATATGAACGCGGAGAAAGACAAGTATATGCTCACCGGCCCCGTTCTCACCACTCAAGCGGGCCGGAAAATCCATATCACCTTCTCGCGTGTGGAAAATTGCGCGAAAGGGCCAGACTGCACGGAAGAGGACAAGTATTTCCTCAACTTTCTCCGCGACGATAAAAAGATCTACGGCGCCAACGTGTACGCCATCGCCAACTATTCCATAATCAAGACAGGAAAAGCCGTTTTCAAATTTGACGATAACGCCACCCTTTACACCGTTAAAGTGATGGTAAAGGATCCTAAAAACAGCAAAATAAGCGACGTAAAAATCTGGCAGGATAAAAAAGAGGTTTTTTCCCAAACCATCGAACAGATTTTAAACTCCATGCTGGAACGCAACAAAAAAGTCCAGCTAAAAACGGAATTCGTCTGCTTCACCGGAAGCAGACTCTATCAGGACAAAAACAGCAATCTTATGGTTGATTCCGGCAAATCTCTTGTCTTGCTTACGGCAGTGACGGGCGCGGAATTTTACTATCTCGACCGCGCCGCGCTAACGGAAACCGGCTCGGTTTTCGCGGATCTGGGACGGTATTACGTCTTCAGGCTTCTGAACGGAAAAGACCTGAGCATTCTAAAAACGCAATAAACTACGGCTTAAAACCCCCCGCAGAAACGGGGGGTTTTTTTATTGCTATAATTGATTAAATGAAGATCCCGCCATACCTCATCCTGACAGCGTTTTTAAGCGTTCCGTTGCACGCCGCCGGCAAGTCATGTTCGGAATGCTCTGGGGCAAGCTCAAAAGCGGTGTTTATTCCGGCCGGCGCGAAAACCGCCGTGGTGAGCGCGACGGCGGACAAACCACGCCCCTCCGTACTGCCGAAAGAACCGGCGGAAAAAGTTTTCGGCGAAAAAAACGCCTCATTTTACAGTGAAACCACGGGCAATGATCTCTACGATAATCTGGATACGATTTTCCAGACGCGAGCCGTCACCATAGGAAAAGAGGACAAATCGGTAGCCCCCGTGGGCCGGACCGTGATTACCACAACGCCATACACCCGCGACGCGGGAGACCTGCTCAAAGAGCCGGTCGGCAGAGAAACCGGCCTTAAAAATTTCAATGTGAGGACCTACCGGATAACCCCTCAGGACATAAAGAACGCCGTGCTGTTCATTTACCGCGTTCCCGAATCCAACAGATAAACCGGTCCAACGTTTACAAACAAAAAACCCCTCCTTGCGAAGGGGTTTTTTGTTCCTGCTAAATACCGTTAATGCACTTGGCGCCAGTTTTTGGCAAGGTGCAATGCGAGAATGCCTTTTTGCAGATGCATACGGTTTTCCGCTTCGTCGAAAATAATGGACTGCGGACCGTCAAGCACTTCCGCCGAGACTTCCTCGCCGCGGTGCGCGGGCAGGCAGTGCATGAGCAAAGCGTCCTTATGCGCATGCTTCATAAGATCCGCGTTTATCTGGTAACCTTTGAAATCATGCAGGCGCTTGGCGTTCTGCGCTTCCTGGCCCATGCTGGTCCACACGTCGGCGTAAACCACGTCGGCCCCTTTTATCGCCTCGACCGGATTGCGGAACAGCTCGAATTTCGTGCCGGCTTTTTTGGCGGCGGCTTCGGCTTCCTTATACAGGGCGGGATTGGTGTCGTAACCTTCCGGCACGCCCATCCTGAAATTCATACCCAGCAGGGGGCACGCTTCCATCCATGAATTCATGACGTTGTTGCCGTCGCCTATCCACGCCACGGTAAGCCCTTTCACGCTGCCGCGCTTTTCGATAAGGGTGAACACGTCGGCTAAAATCTGGCAGGGGTGGTGATCGTCGGTAAGGCCGTTAATGACGGGCACGTCGGACGTGCGGGCAAGCTCCTCCACGTCGCTGTGCTTGTAGGTGCGGATCATGATGCCGTCCACCATGCGGGAAAGCACGCGCGCTGTGTCGGATATGGTTTCGCCGCGGTTAAGCTGCAAATCGTTCGCGCCCAGATACATGGGATAGCCGCCCAGCTGGAACATGCCCGACTCGAAGGAAACGCGGGTTCTGGTGGACGATTTCTGGAAAATCATGGCCAGCGTCTTGCCTTTTAACACCAGGGTTTCCTCGCCTTTGCGGAATTTGTCCTTAAGCTCTTTCGCCTTGGCGAAAACTTCCTCAATCTCGGCTTTGGTATAGTCGGTCACTCTCAAAAAATCTTTTCTTTTCATGTTTTTTCACCTCTGAAATAGGGGAGTTTTATCCCCACTGTATGGCCTCATCTTACCATTTTTCCCCCTTTTGTCCAGTTGATTATACTTAACATTGTTTGGTTAAATGTCTTCATAGTCAATCCGCTGGAACACGCGGTAAATTCAGGACACAATATGATTTTTCTGATAACCGGACCGAAAAATTCCGGGAAAACGCTGTTCACCAAAAACTTTTACGCCGAACTGACGGAACTCGGCGTTTCAGCCGCGGGCATAGCCACGGAAGCCGATTTCATAGACGGAAAGAAAACGCTTTACCGCGTGCTCAGCTTAAGGACAGGCAAAAGCGTGAAACTGCTGGAAATAAACAACGGCCCGCAGCCCGACAGGGCGGGTTTTGACTTCGCCGACCAGGTGCTGGGCAAAGCGCAGAATTTCCGCGTTATTTTCGTTGACGAATTCGGGCCGCTGGAAGCCGCGGGCGGCGGTTACGCCGGACGCGTGCTCGCGCTAAGCCGCAACCACGACATGATAATCACGGTGCGCCCTTCGCTAGCGGAGCAGGCGCGGGAAATTTTCGCGCACGCGCAATGCGAAATCCTGTCGCTGGAAAGCTCGGGCGCGCGGGAAATAGCGGAGCGGATTAAAAAATGCCTCTTGAAATAAAGAATCTCGCTTTCCGCTATCACCCCGAAAGCGCGCCGATATTAAAAGACGTCAGCCTGACGCTTAAAGCGGGCGAATGCGCCGGGATAGCCGGGTGCAACGGATCCGGCAAAAGCACTTTGATAGCCGCCGTGTGCGGTTTGATTCCGGGATTCGGCAAGGGCATCCTGTCTGGCGAAATAATAACGGAAAATCCCCCGCCCGCCGCCGTGCTGCAGAATCTGGACGCGCAGATACTAACGGATACAGTGCACGACGAAATCTCGTTTTTCGCAAGCTATACCTCCCGGAAAAACCCGGCGTTCACGCCGGAAACCGTGGCGGAGCGGGCCGGGCTCGGCTATTGCCTGGACAGGAAGGTTTTTCTCCTTTCAACCGGCGAGAAGCAAAGGCTCGCGCTGGCGTGCGCGGTGGCCTCGGCGCACAGCGGGCTTATCGTCCTTGACGAGCCGTCGGCCTATCTGGACGACGACGGCGCGGAAAAACTCTCCGGCATGCTAGCCGCGCTCAAAGAAAACGGCCACGCCGTTTTAATCGTCGGGCACGAATTTTCGCGCCTTAAAAGCGCGGTGGACAAAAGTTATGTGCTGGGCAACGGCGTCCTGTCCGAGTCTCCGGTCGCGGATTCCCACTGCGCTGTGGCAAAAACAGGGCGCGAAAAAACCGCCGGACCGTCAGTCCTGCGCGCGAACGGGATAACTTTCCGCTCCGAAAGCGACGCGGCGCTGGTTAACGATTTGAATTTCGAGATAAAAACCGGACTGATAACGGGACTAACCGGCCCCAACGGATCCGGCAAAAGCACGTTCGCGAAAATAGCGGCGGGACACATAACCGCGCACGACGGAACGATTTCCGTAAACGGGCGTGAAACGGAGCGCGGCGAACTGCTTGAAAAAGTACGGCTCATCAGCCAGAATCCGTACACTTCCCTGCTTTACAAAACGGTCGGCGAGAATCTGGCCCGCGCCGCGCGGGAAGCGAAAACGCGCGCGCCTTACGATATGGAAAACCTGGCCGCCACGCTGGGCGTTTTGAGGCTTTACGGCAGGACGATACAGTCGCTCAGCTACGGGCAGGCCCAGCGCTGCGCGCTCCTGTGCGCGGCGGCGGCGAACCCGGACTTCCTTATAATTGACGAAGCGGTTTCCTGCCTTGACCGCGAAGGGGTGGAAGCCTTCCACTCCGCCATGGATATTTTCGCCCGGGCGGGCAAAGGCGTGCTTGTTATCAGCCATTTAAACAGGCTCACAGCCGAAATAGCGGACGAGCTGCACGCCATGCCGCTGTGCCCGGCGAACGGAGAATTAAAATGATAAACAATCCCGCCGGAAAAATCCGGCTGGCTGTGTACACAACGGTTTTCGGCGCGCTTTGGGGCCTTGCCGAGATGTTCATCGGCAGTTGGTTACACGCGGTCAACTTTCCGTTCCGGGGCGCGCTGCTTGCAGGATTCGGCGCGATAATTTTATGCACGGAACGGACATACACGCCGATAAGAGGCGCGACCTTTTACACCGGACTGGTGGCTATTTTACTGAAATTCCTTTCCATCGGCTCGGTTAAAATCGCGCCCGCCGCGGGCATATTCATTGAAACGGTTATCGCCGAAGCCATCCTGTCCGCGCTCGGCACGGGCAAGGCGGGAGTATGGCTGACTGTTATGGCGGCCTGTCTGGAAGGAATTCCGCACTTTTTCGTCACGAACTGGCTGATGTACGGAACCGGCATTTTCGGCGCGTATCTGGCTGTGGTGAAGGGGATGCAGGAGTTTTTCGGGCTGCCGGGCAATTCCTGGAAATTCATCGTGTTGCTCTGGCTGGCTGGCCACGCGGCTCTGGGAACCGTTTATTCGGTGCTGGCGGTGCGCACTTTAAAATACCTTGAGCACAGGGACCATGGCTAAAAATACCTATCTCGCCGTTCTCGCGGCGGTTTTTCTTCTATCGCTATGCCTGCCCTGGGCCTGGACGCTTGGCGGCCTGCTGGTTGCGCTTATCGCTTTTAAAGACCCAGCCGCGCTCAGAAAAATAGGCGGGCTTGGTTTTTGGGCTTTTCCGACGTTGTTCGTCCTCCTCTCGCCGTTCATGGCGGGCGAACCGGACCGCGCCGTTTTAACTCTGCCGTACAGCATGCCGCAGCTACGGATTAACATGTCTTTCCTCATGCACGCGTACTGCTTCACTGTTTTAATGTCGTATTTCGGACGCAATTACACGCTCGCGGAAACCGCCGGGCTGGGCGAGAAACTGGGGCTTAAAAAAACCGGCCTTAAAACGGCGATCGCCCTTTGCTCCGCAAAAAAACTGCGGCGCATGATAATTGAAACCGCGCGGACTTACGCACGCACGCGGCCCGCAAAAACAGACAAGGCGAAAGACCTGCACATTCTCCTTGGCGCGATAATACGCAACACCGCGCTGACCGCGGAGGAAATCTCCGTGCTTTTTTATATAAGGAAAATTGAACTATGAGAACCGAACTGAAAACTGTAGGCGTCGTCGCAAACCCGGTAAAAAACCGCTCGGACATGAAAATAGGCGGCACGGTTTCCGTGATAAAAATACACCCGAGTTTCAAGCCCGCGCTTAAAGGGCTGCAGGCCTGTTCGCACATTTGGGTTTTATGCTGGTTCGACAAAGCGGACCGGGACGTTCTGAAAGCGCGGCCCAGAAAAATTTCCTCCACCATGGCGGAGCGCGGCGTTTTCGCCATGCGCTCGCCGGACAGGCCGAACCCCATCGCGCTCACCTGCGCGAAAATCCTGAAAATACGCGGCCTCACCATCGAAGTGGACAGTCTTGACGCCATTGACGGCACCCCGGTGCTGGACATCAAGCCCTATTCGCACGGCATTGACTGCGTGCCCGCTGCCGGCATAAGCGATTTCAGCGCCAAATACCGCGCCGCGCAGGACAAGCAGTTGGCTTCTATGCTCGCCAGAATAGCCCTCAACCACACAGAGGAACTGACCCCGGAAGTTTTAAAAGCGCTGGCATTAACTTTCGCTTATGTCCGCAAATCCGGCCTTGCGCCCGGCCGCGCCATAACAGGCATCGCAGCCAGCGTGAAAGGCGCGGGGCTTGACGCGCTTTACGCGCAGTTCGGCCTGCGCCCTTCTGACTGGCGCCTTTTCCGCTCGGTAAACACGGCAACTCCCCAATTGACAGTGCGGCTCGGCAACAAGCGGATAACAGTCAAAGCGGGCCCTGCGGGACTTAAATATTTCCGTTCGCTTTTAAGCTGAGCGGGTTTTGTATAATATAGACATAATGAAATCATTTTTCCTTGACCTGTGGGGCAATAAAACCCGTAGATATATTTATCTGTCCGCTTTAGCCATAACCCTCTTAATCGGAGCCGGCGCGGCCGGCCTGCGCTATATCCTGGCGGGACTGCCGTCAATTGACAATCTGGAGGAATACACGCCGTCTTTGTCCACCAAGGTTTATGACAAAGACGAACAGCTCATAGCCGAATTCACGGTTGAGCGGCGCGCGCTTATTCCGCTTGATAAAATACCGAAAAACCTTCAGAGCGCCGTCATCGCCACGGAAGACGACAAATTTTACACCCACTGGGGCATTTCCATAAACGGCATGGTGCGCGCCGTGCTGAGCGATTTGCGCCACGCGAAAGCCAAACAGGGCGCGTCCACAATAACCCAGCAGCTGGCGAAAAACCTTTTCCTCTCGCCGGAGAAAAAAATCGTCCGCAAGCTGCGGGAATTAATCCTGTCTTTGCAGATCGAACGGCGGTTCAGCAAAAGCGAAATCCTGCAGCTTTATCTCAACCAGATTTATTTCGGCGAAGGGTCCTACGGCGTGCAGGAAGCCGCCAAACGCTATTTCAACAAGCGCATTGACGAGCTTAACCTGCAGGACTGCGCGCTGCTGGCCGCCATGCTCAAGGCGCCCACGCAGTTCAGCCCCTTCACGTTTCCCGCGAAAGCCAAACAGCGCAGGAACGTGGTGCTTATGCGGATGTACGAGGAAAAGTATATAACGAAAGAGGAAATGGAAGCCGCCGCCAAAACGCCGGTTCCGCGGGAGAAAATCCCGATCGTGCAGACGAAAGCCCCCTATTTCGTAGAATATGTCCGCCGCCAGCTGGAACCGAAATACGGCGTCAACACGCTGTGGAAAGGCGGACTCAAAGTATACACCACGCTGGACCTCAACGCCCAAACCGCGGCGGAAACCGTGATGGAACAGGCGCTGCTGAAAATTGACAATGAAGTGGCCGCGGCTAAGGGCCAGAAAGTGGAGGTAAGTTCGCAGACCGACTGCGCGCCCTCGACCGACGAGTGCGACCCGGACGATCCGGACTGCGTGGTCGAAAGCGTGGACTGCGGGCCGCTGGTCGAACCCAGCAGCGGCGCGGTGCATATTCAGGGCGCGTTTCTGGCGATGGACGTAAAAACCGGCGGCATCCGGATAATGGTGGGCGGGCGGGACTACAAGGAAACCCAGTTCAACCGCGCCACGCAGGCTTTGCGCCAGCCGGGCTCCACCTTCAAACCGTTCGTCTGGCTGGCCGCACTGATGCACGGCTTCACGCCCGCCACGCTGGTGGATGACACGCCCATGACCTTCTATTTCGACGGGCGGGACTGGCGCAAGTTCGACGACAATTCCGGCACCTTCGCCCTCGACCTCGCCACCCAGACCTTCACCGGCAACAAGGATTTCAAAATCTGGGTGCCCAACAATTACGATTACCGCTCCCTGGGCCGCATAACCCTGCGCCGGGGACTTGAGCTTTCCAGAAACCTGGTTTCTATTTATCTTATAGACAAGCTGGGCCCGACCGTAGTGGCCTCCATCGCCAACAAGGCGGGGATACAGAGAAGACTGTCGCCCGTCCTGTCGCTGGGACTGGGGACCTCGGCCGTCACAATGCTGGAAATGGTCAACGCCTACGCCACTATGGCTAACGGCGGAATCCGCGTCCAACCCTACGCGATTGAGCGCGTTGTGGACAACAAAGGAAAAGTGCTGGAGGAAAACGTCACCACGGAAAGCGAGCAGTTTTCCCCCCAGTACGCGTTTCTGATGATGAACATGATGCGCGGCGTGGTCGAACAGGGCACAGCCACCAGAGCGCGCGATGTTGGCCGCCCGCTGGCGGGCAAAACCGGCACAAGCCAGGACCACCGCGATTTATGGTTTATCGGCACCACGCCGGACCTGACGGCGGCGGGCTGGGTCGGCTATGACGATTTTTCCACTATCCAAAGCAAGGACTGGACCGGCGGCGGCACCGTAGTGCCCTGGTGGACCGATATAATGAAAGAAGTGCTTAAAACCGCGCCCGTGCGCGATTTCCAGGTGCCTGAAGGAATCACCTTCGTGCAGATTGACCCGCGCACCGGAAAACTAGCCCTGCCCAGCACCCGCAAAAAATTTCAGGAAGCGTTTATAAAAGGAACGGAACCGCGCAGTTTTTCGGAAATGGATGACTAATCCCAAAGAGAACCCCTTTCCCGCCGGACTTCTGACCGGACTGAACGGCACTGGCGCGAAAGCCTATTATCTGACCAAAATTCTGGACAGGACGGACACGGCGGTCTACATAGGCCCGTCGGAAGAGGAACTGTCCGAAATCCATTCGGCGATAGACGGCGCGCTCAGGATTTTCAGGCCGGACATCAAGTACGTTTCCGTTTTCTTGAGCCAAAGCCGCCTGGACAGGACCTCCGCCCTCTATCCCCTCGCCTTGGAACACAAGCGCGAAAAAACCATCGTCATAGCCACGCCGGAAGCCTTCTGCGCGGGCATGCCTTCGAAAAAAGAATACCTCGCAAAACTGATAACGCTGTCCGATAAAACGGAAATTGAAAGGCACGCGCTGTTATCGCGCCTCGAAAAAGCGGGCTACGAGCGGACCGAATTCGTGGAGGAACCCGGCGAATACGCCGTGCGCGGATCCATCGTTGATATTTTCAGCCCGCTGGCGCAAACGCCGGTGCGCGCCTATTTCGCGGGCAACACCGTGGAAAACATTCGCGCTTTTGACATAGACACGCAAAACACCAGAACCCTGCTGGACAAGTTCACCGCGCTTCCGCTCGCGTTTGAAAAGGAAAACGCCACCGCGCTCGACTGGCTGGGCAAAAAAGCTTTCGCGATTATAGACCGCAGCGTAAATTCGGACACCGACTTTTCCATTCTGCCGCAATTCCCTCAAAGCGCGGTTTTGCTCCCGCCCGAACAGACGGGAACGGAAAACGCCGCAAACCTCGATTTCACGCGCAACGTCAATTTCCGGCGCAATTTCAAACTCCTGGAAAGCGAAACCGCGCGGCTTCATAAAGACGGTTACGAAGTCATCATAAGCTGCCTAAACCGCGGCGAGCTGGACAGGTTTTCGGAAATAACCGCGAACACCACGATACCGGAGCAGGCCCGCTTTGAAATCTCGCCGCTGGCGGAAGGTTTTATTTTCAAAGACGGAAAGACGGCCGTTATTACGTCCTCGGAAATCCTGAACAGGAAATACGCCGCCTCCTCACTGCTCGCGAAATACGACCGCAGCCGCGCCAAACGCATCCGCTTTAAGGATTTAAAAGCGGGCGACTTCATCGTGCATGAGGATTACGGCATAGGCCGTTACGTGGGCCTTAAAACTTTTTCCTGCGACGACGCGCCGCAGGAGGAGATCGAGTGCCTGGCCATAGAATTCAAAAACCGGCACAAACTGTATGTGCCGCTCTACGATTTCAAGAAAGTCCAGAAATACGTGGGCGGCGAAGGGAAAACGCCGCGCCTGTCCCTGCTGGGCGGGAAAACCTGGACCGAAGTAAAAAACCGCGTCAAGGAAAACGTGCGCGAAATCGCGCAGGAACTTTTGAAAAGCGAAGCGCTGCGCGCCGCCGCGAAAACCGACGCGCTGTTGGGCGACGAGCATATAGAAGACGAGTTCGCCGCCTCCTTCCCCTATCAGGAAACCGAAGACCAGACGCGCGCGGTGCGCGCCATTTTATCCGACATGGCGCAGGCCACGCCCATGGACAGGGTGCTGGTGGGCGACGTGGGCTTCGGCAAAACGGAAGTCGCCATACGCGCGGCCCTGCGCGCCGCGCTGAGCGGCAAGCAGACCGCCGTGCTGGTTCCCACCACCGTGCTGGCGGCCCAGCATGAAAGAACCTTCAAGGAACGCCTGGCGGGGTTTCCGGTGAGCATAGCCATGCTGTCCCGGTTCCAAACGCAGACGGAACAGAAGAAAATAGTGGCGGATATGAAAGCCGGCGTCTACGATATCGTGGTCGGCACGCACCGCCTTATATCAAAAGACGTCGCCTTCAAAAATCTCGGCCTGTGCGTTATTGACGAGGAGCACCGTTTCGGCGTAAAACAGAAGGAAAAAATACGCCACCTCGCCCGCGGCGTGCACTGCCTCATGCTTTCGGCCACGCCGATACCGCGCACCATGAACCAGGCGCTGGCGAATCTGCGCAGCATTTCCGTAATAGAAACCCCGCCCAAAGGCCGCGTGCCGATAACCACGCGCGTCCTGCCGTGGGACGACGATATAGCCACAGCCGCCGTGCGCGACGAACTGGCCCGTGGCGGGCAGGTGTTTTACGTTCACAACCGCGTCCGCACGCTGCCCAGCCGGATGGAACACCTAAAAAAACTGATGCCGGAAATTAAAATCGGCATGGGCCACGGCCAGATGAAGGATGAGGACCTTGAGCAGACGATGTGGGATTTCTACCACCGCAAGTACGACGTGCTGCTGGCCTCCACCATAATTGAAAGCGGGCTGGATGTGCCGGACGTCAATACCCTCATCGTGGAAAACGCGCACGAATTCGGGCTCGCCCAGCTTTACCAGCTGCGCGGCAGAATAGGGCGGAGCAACAAAAAAGCCAGCTGTTTTCTTTTTTATCCGCAGTGGCTGGATTTAAAGGCAGAAGACATTAAACCCCGAGACACGGAACCGGAAGTCTGGGAAACGAAGGAAACAACAGAAGGGATGAGCGAAGAGGCGCGCCAGCGCCTGTCCGCCCTGATGGAATTCGGGGAACTGGGGTCAGGGTTCCGGCTCGCCATGCGCGACCTGGAAATACGCGGAGCCGGCGAACTGCTGGGCACGAACCAGCACGGGTTCGTAAACGAGGTGGGCCTCTCGTTTTACTGCGAACTGCTGGCGGACGAAATCAGCCGCCAGAAAGGCTCCCGCGCGCATAAAGAGGAAACCGCCACCATTGACATAAGCGTCAAAGCGCTTATCCCGGAAGACTATCTGCCCGACGAAAATGAACGCCTGCGCTACTACAAGCGCCTGCTGGACGCGGACAGCAAAAAATCCCGCGACATTCTGGCGGAAATAGAAGACCTCTGCGGCCCTGTGCCGGAAAGCGTTAGAAACATAGCGGAAATTGTCCAGCTGAGGCGCAAAGCCGGAAAAGCGGGCATCCGCTCCATCGAGCAGACCGACAGGGGCTTTGATATCTCTTTCCGCAAAAACATGGTTTTGCCAGCCGAACTGCCGGGCAAAATAATCGGCCTGTTCGGCTCCTCCGTGCAATTCACCTCCGCGCCGACGGGCGACGGCATACGCATTTTTGAAAGAACCTCAAAACCGCTCCAGTTCATAAACGACGCCGTGGGCTTCTTGAGCAGCATAACAGGAAAATGATAGAGTTTCCTTATTATGAACATTAATAAATATATTGTGCCTGTCTGCGCCCTGGCGCTTTTTTGCGCCTGCGACCGGAAACCGGAAAACAAGGTCCGGCCCGCGCTCGCAAAAGTAGGCGGTTCTTATATAACCACGGAAGAATATAACGCCAAGCTGAAAGACATCTCCTCCACCTACAAAAATTATCTCGCCACAAAAAACGGCCGCAAGCAGTTTTTGCAGATACTCATACGGGAAAAACTCATACTGTCCGCGGCGAAAGCCAGCGATATCCCCTCCAGCCCCGCCTTCCTTGACGAAACGAAAAAAGCGCGCGAAGAAATGGAAGCCCGCTACCGCGCGTTCAACGACTATCTGCTGACAAAACTCTGGCTTGATGAATTGCGCAAAAACGGCACCATTTCGGTAACGGACAAGGAGATTGAGGCCTACTATAAAGAGTTCCCATATGAAATCTCCATGCGCCACATCCTTATCGGCACACAGGCCGAAGCGACACAGCTTTTAAAGCAGGCCAAGGGAAGCCTTGCAACCTTTACCGCGCTGGCGAAAACCCGCTCCATTGACCCGGAAACAGCCGCCGGCGGCGGCTTCATGCCGCCTTTCATGGTCGGCGAATCCATACCGGAAATAGAGCAGACCGCCAACCAGATGGCGGTGAACACCACCGAGGGCGTTTTCAAAAGCAAATTCGGCTACCACATCCTGCACAAGGACGCGGAACGCAAACTACAGCTTTCAGATGTGAAAGAGCGCATCGCGCTCATTCTGGAAAAACAGAAGATGGACAGTTATCTAAAAAATCTGGAAAACAAATACAAAGTGGAGGTTTTGGATGAAAATTATAATTACTAAACTCGTTATGGCGGCGGCGCTGCTGGGCAGTCCCGTCTGCGCCGAAGTCATGGGCGACACGGCGGCGACGGTGAACGGAGAACCCGTTCTGCGCAGCGAATACGACAAAACCGTTTCCGAAATGGAAGCGCAGTACAACAGGGCCATGCCCGGCATGCTTGCCAACGAGAACGCGAAGAAAGAACTGCAGAAAAAGGTTCTCGACCAGATGATTGACGATATGGTGGTGGTCCAGGCGGCGGAAAAAGCGAAAACGAAAGTCCATGAACGGGACATAGACGCCGAGCTCCAGAAATACAGAAGCCAGTTCATGACCGACGAAAACGGCAGCCCCGTGCCCGAAGCCAAAGCGGAAGCGGAATTTAAAAAGAAACTCAAAGAATCCGGCATGCCTTACGAGAAGTTCAAAGACACGCTGAAAAAACGCCTGCTCATGCGCAAATTCATCATGGATTCCATACGCCAGAAAGTCGTTCCCCCGACCGACCCGGAAATCAAGGCTTATTTCGGCAAGGTGGAAAGCGTTATAAACGGCAGCACCGAAGCGCTCAAAGGTTTGGACGCTGATGACGCGCAGGCTTTGGCCGCCGTCGCCCAGGAAATCAAAACCATGACCGCGGAAAGGGTCCATGTGCGCCACATCCTTTTCAAAACCGACAAGGCCATGCCTATCGTTGAGAAAAACGCCAAAAAACAGGCCGCCGAACAGGCCCTTAAGGAAATCAAGGGCGGCGCGGACTTCCGCGAACTGGCCATGAAACTTTCGGATGACAAGGAAAGCGCGGCGCGCGGCGGAGACATCGGCAACATCGTGCGCGGCATGATGCCAAAACCTTTCGAAGACGCGGTGTTCAAGCTAGAAGTGGGCGAAACCGGCGGACCGGTGGAAACCGATTTCGGCTACCACATCGTGCGGGTTGAGGAAAAGCGGGCCCAGCAGGAAGTTTCGTTCGACGACGTTAAAAACCAGCTCGGCCAGTTTATGACCAACCAGCGGATGAACAAAGAAGCGCTTGCCATGATCAAAGAACTCAGAGGCAAAGCGGCTGTGACCGTAAACTAGAACCGCATTTTCGGAGAAAGCAATGACCTTTAAAACAAGTTTTATCCTGCCGCTGGCGTTGTGCCTGGCGTGTCCGGCGTTTGCGGAAGGCCCGTCCCGGAACATAGCCACGGTAAACGGCGAAGCCGTTCTGCGCGCGGAGTATGACAAAAACCTCAAAGACGTGATGGGCCAGTACAGCAAAAACATCCCCGGCCTCGCCACCAACGAAGAAGCAAAAAAAGACATCGAGAAAGGCGTGCTCAACCGGATGATTGACGACGTGCTGGTGATACAGGCGGCGGAGAACGCGAAAATAAAAATCCGCCCGCGCGAACTGGACGCCGGAGTGCAGGAAGTGAAAGCGCGTTTTATGACCGACGAAACCGGCGCCGACGTGCCCGAAGCGCAGGGCGAGGTGGAATTTAAAAAGGAGCTGGCCAAGGAAGGCCTGACGCTGGACCAGTTCAAGGAAAGAATAAGAAAGCAGCTCATGGCGCGCAAGTACATAGAGGAAACCATCAAGCCGAAA
>Ga0172379_10003787_pt1 | contig 23452 bp, 25 predicted proteins | sample GrowelOW334metaG_FD_119756 | JGI IMG/M metagenome (GOLD analysis project Ga0172379, IMG submission 119756) | Groundwater microbial communities from an aquifer near a municipal landfill in Southern Ontario, Canada - Groundwater well OW334 metaG | ecosystem: Environmental > Aquatic > Deep...
AAGACAGCTGGGACAGATACGAGGCGGCCAAGTGGCTCACCATGCGCCGATGGCTTGAAGCCAATCCCGACGACGAGTTCGCGAAAGATGTTCGAGCCAAACTAACCTCGGAACCCGAGCGCTACGCCGCTTACACGCGTGAATATCTGGGCTGGGGCGTGTTCGCGCTGATGATGCGGTGATGAGGGGATTACCGGGCGACTCAGAAAGTGGGGAAAATCCAATCATGCCTAACATCAACTCATTCAAGCCGACGCCGCTTCGCGGCGCGGCTTAATTCAGGTGTTCGGCATGGACGGGCAGCGCACTTTCTTCCATGCGTGAGATGAAGAGTTAGATATTGTCTGCCGGGTATAAAAATGACAGCCATGTCGCAGACCCGAGCAAATCATCAATCTTGACAATAGACCTGTTTATGAACTATATTTAGTCATACTTAAGAAGTGGAGGTATCCAATGAAACTGTCCAGCCAGATCAAGCCCATCAGTTACCTCAAGGCCCATGCTGCCGAAATTGTAAGGAATCTAGGAGAACAGCGAGAGGCGCTGGTTATCACCCAGAATGGCGAAGCCAAGGTGGTCATACAGGACATCGAGAGCTACGAGCAGACCCAGGAAACAATGGCTCTCCTGAAAATCCTGGCGCTCGGGATGCGTCAGATTGAGGAAGGCAAGGTCCTGTCTGCAGAAGATGTGATTAAACGTCTGCGCGCACGGCGGGAGGGCTACTGATGCCGTTCGCGGTTTTGCTAACCAACGATGCAGCACGTGATCTCGAAGCGCTTTATGGCTACATCGCTCTGCACGATGCACCTCAAAAAGCGGACTATGTTTTTGAGCAAATCGAGAAAGCCTTCTCCAGGTTGTCTGAATTCCCAGAGCGGGGCGCCTATCCTAAAGAACTGGCGGCGTTAGGGATTCGTGAATACCGCGAGATCTTCTTCAAACCCTACCGTATCATTTACCGAATCATGGACAAGGATGTCTACGTTCTGCTGATTGTCGATGGCCGTCGCGATATGCAGACGCTGCTACAGCGGCGATTATTAGATGCGTGATGCCGGATTTATTAAGGGGGCATTTCTGGGAGGCTGTGAACAAAAAAGGGATTTGAGCGATTATAGCCGAACCACGGCATCCACCGGATCGGCCATAAAGCCGGCCTCCCGATGATGCCTTTCGTTCCCGGCGACTGCGTCGCCGCGGTTCGCCAAACCAAAATGATGCCTTGACATCACGTCGCATGATGCTATGATGTCACTATGAGAACAACACTTACTATAGACGACGATCTTCTGGACAAAGCGAAAGCCGTTGCGGCAAAAATTCGTGCGCCCTTTCGGCGCGTGGTTAATGAGGCACTGCGTACCGGATTGCAGATGATTGAGGATACCCCGCCGCTAACTCGATCCTATCGCACCCACCCTCACAAGATGGGGCTAAAAGCAGGAAGAAATCTGGACAACATCCAGGCGCTTCTATCTCAGATCGAGGGGGAAGATCACCGGTGATCCTCGTGGATGCCAACGTCCTCTTGTATGCCGAAGACCAACAAAGTCCTCTCCATGTGATGGCACGCGAATGGTGGGATGCTCAGTTATCTGGTGCATCGCCAGTGTGCCTTTGCTGGACCGTTCTTGGCGCCTTCATCCGCATCGGTACGAATCCGCGCGTCTTTGAGCACCCCCTGTCTCTTGATCAGGCTCTCTCTCGTGTGCAAAGCTGGTTGGATCAACCCTGCACACGCATCATTCACCCTACCGAACGGCACTGGATCGTCTTTCAAAAAATGTTGATCGAAGGCCAGGCCATCGCAAACCTTGTAACAGACGCGCACCTGGCAGCTCTGGCTAGTGAACACGGCTGTGAATTGATCTCCACCGATACGGACTTCTCGCGCTTTCCTGGGATCAAGTGGAAAAATCCACTGAAATGACTAATATTACGGCGAACCATCGGCGCTATGGTTTGCCATCCGCTTTCTGCACGGTGCGCTTCACGCGCCAGTTATCAAGCGGCTGCAGCGCCGTTCGCCATGTGGAATAAGGATGCCTGAAAGAATAGCGTCAGAACCTTTTCTTGCAGTTGATGTGGAAATTTGTTAGTTGCGAAACATGTCTCTGGTAAAGAAAAAACTATTACAGAAATCATTACAAGGTCTGGCTCTTCTTTTTATTGCATTATGGTCTTCTCAAGGATTTGCCGAGACGCAAATCCTGAATATCCGGCATTGGGCGGCCCCTGACCATACCCGTATCGTTATTGATACCAGCGAGGAGGCCCAGTACACCGTCGAGAAGAAAGACATGATGGTGAGTATCAATATCACCGACGCCCAGTATATGAAAGCCGGGCCACGAACAATCACCATCAAGAAACCGGGCATTGAACGGATAACGCTCACAACCCCCTCGGAAGGAGTTGAGAAGGTTGATCTGTATTTGACCGCGCACACGGAAACCAGGGTCTTTCGGGTAAAAAAGATTGAAGAGAAGCCGGACCGGATTGTAATCGACATCATTCTCCCGGAGGTGGAAAAAAAGGAGCAGGAAGACCGGGAGCGGGTCAAGGTCCAGACCAAGGATAAAATCGTCGTGATCGATCCCGGTCATGGTGGTGAAGATCCGGGCGCCGTAGGCCGTTACGGAACTTATGAGAAAAAGGTTGTCCTGGAGATCAGCAAAAAGGTTCGCGACAAACTGAATGCCCTGGAAGGTTACCATGCCTTCCTGACCAGGGAGGGAGATTACTATGTTTCCTTTAAAAAACGATTAAAGATCGCCCGGGAATATGGGGCGGATCTTTTTCTCAGTATCCATGCCGACGCCGCCCGGAGCCGGCAGGCTTCAGGTACGTCTGTCTATAGCCTCTCTCTGCGCAGCGCGAGCAGTGAAGCGGCGAAAATATTGGCGAGAAATGAAAACCTTGCCGATATCGTCGGCGGCGCCGGGAACGGAGAGGCCACCAGCGACCAATCGGACCCGATCATTCTGAACATGTTTCAAACCAACACCATGAATTCCTCCCGGACCTTCGGCCAGGTGCTGCTGGCGAATATGAACACCGTGAACCGCATAAAATTCAATGCCGTCCAAGAGGCGCCGTTCATGGTCCTGAAGCTTCCCGAAGTGCCGTCGGTCCTCATTGAGACAGCCTATATCTCCAATCCGAAAGAGGAAAAAAAGCTAAAGAGCCGGCAATTTCAAAACGAGCTTGCAGAGGCTATCGTTAAGTCAACCGTCGCCTTCCTGTCATCGCCATCCTCGCCCATCAAGGCGCCGACGGTGGTGACCACGCAGACACAACCGGTTGTGTCCCGTAAAATAGATGATGCTGCGAAGAAAGGAGATGTCTCGAAAAAGGAAGAGATACCTGCGAAGGAGGAGATAGCCAGGAAAAAAGAGCCTGCAGTGGCCGGCGGAAAAACCGTGACCGTCTTCTATATGGTAAAAAGAGGCGAAAGCATTGACAGGATTGCCAGGAGATACCATGTCAACCCGGCCCTGATTTTGAAGATCAACGGTATGAAACCCAAGGACCCCCTCTATGCAAACCGGAAAATAAAAATTCCCCTGAAGAACATTGAGGGAAAGCCGGCTCCTCGGTCATCGAAAACTGCTAAGGCGGAGGCAACGGAAAAGCGGAAGATCACAACGACCACCTACGTGGTAAAAAGGGGTGAGAGCCTCGACAGCATTGCCAAGCAGCAGGGGATAAGCCTCACAGAATTGTTGAAGATCAACCAGATGAAGATTAAGGACACCCTTTATGCGGGAAAGAAGATCAAGATTCCCGCCCCAAGTGAAAATGAGCCCGAGGCGGCGCCGGAGCAGAAGAATGGGGTAACAGAGGTATCCGAAAAAAAGGTTGCCAAGGAGGTCTCGGAAAAAAAGGCTACTGCAGATGCATCAAGATACCAGGTCAAAAGGGGAGATACCCTGGAAATTATCGCCAGGAAGCATGAAACGACCATAACCGCGCTCCTCAAACTGAATAACATGAAACCTCGCGATCCCCTGTACGCAGGCAAGGTCATTAAAATCAGGGAAGGGGAGAAGCCCGGCGGATCTGAAAAGACGGCAAAGAAGAAGGCGGAGGGATCAGCGCCGCGTACGACGATTTATATCGTCAAAAAGGGAGACAGTCTCGACACCATTGCCCGGAAGCACAAGACGTCGGTAAGCGCCTTGAAGGACCTTAATCAAGGCAAGCGTCTGGCACCTCTTTATGTAGATCAGCGTCTTAAGATACCTGCGACCTCAAAAATGTAGTGAAAGACAAAGAAAATAAAATACTTAGGGGTGCATTATCAGATGAAGATATTTGACGGATGTGAGGGTTTCCTCTGGCGACATTATCAGGAAAACAATTGTAACGCCTATTTCATTAACGGAGATAGGCGGATCTTGATTGACCCGGGGCATGAACATCTCATCCAGCATGTCCTGGATGGCATGGAAAGCGCCGGTGTCGGCATGGAAGACGTGGATGTCGTTATTGCCACTCACGGCCATCCCGATCATCTGGAAGGGGTGAGAAAATTCGGCAAGCCGACCTTGTTTGCCATGAATCAGGATGAATATGCTTTCATCTGCAAACTTGCCGGCCATTACTTTCGTATTCCCGCACCGGACTTCTTCTTGACGGCAGGGGATCTTACCATCGGCTCGGAGTTGTTTCAGGTGTTAAAGACACCGGGGCATACCCCCGCCTCCATCTGTCTGTACTGGCCGGCAAAGAAGGCTTTATTCACCGGCGACGTTGTCTTCAACCAGGGGATTGGACGAACGGACCTACCCGGCGGGAATGGAGAGATGCTCAAGGAGAGCATCGAAAAGCTCTCCGAACTGGATGTGGAATATCTGCTCACCGGTCATGGGGAGCCCGTCATCGGGAAAGAAGCTGTCCGGGCCAATTTCAAGGCCGTAAGGGAGCAGTGGTTTCCTTACCTGACCAGATAAAGCTTATTACGGAATTGCCCCCGGGCTTTATCGAGGCATGCCTTCCAGGCCGGACTGAGGTTTAGATTCGGTGTCACGGATGTGCCGCTGATCCCCTGGGCATGAAGGACGTCGAGGGCATCCCTGTTTATTTCGGTCCGGTGCCGGAGCATTTCATCGTGAAAATCATCAACGAGAAGCTGAAAGGGCGCATAATCGATGCCCAGAATCTCATCCATCATTTGAAAAATCTTCTGATTATCTGCCTCCGGTTCCACATGGGCAAGACATTCCTCTCTCAGCAAGGGTGCCGCTTCGGGGAAGGCGTCCCGTTCCTGTTCAATGTTTTCCTTTAGATCCCGAATGGTTAAAGCTCCGTCGCTATATCGCTGAAACCAGCCTCTGACCCTGCTCTTCACTTCCCTGGTGTGGATGGCCTTTTTCTCTTCGTCTGTCAGGGTCAAATTCTTCGTTCTTTCCATAATGAGGTCTAAGGTGCTTTTAATCTCTGCCATGTTTCCTCCTTCCCGCATTGTTCGGGTGCATCCATACCAAAAAGTATGGCCTCTGTCAAAGGCTATGAAAAGCCTTGCATTCTCTAATTGAGGCAGGTATTTCATAGCCACGGAAATGGCGGAATCTTTCTGCATGATGATGATCAAGGCGGAAGCGAGGGAGTTCCATCTTGATCAGGTCATTGAAGACCTGTGGCTGGCAAAGATGTGGACAACCCACGCCGCTGCCATTGTTCCCCGTCCGGATGTCGCCCGCCCAAGCTCGTCAAAGCGGCGGACGCGGCCCTTTATGAGGCCAAGGCCCGGGGCCGAAACAGGGTGGTCTGGAAAATGGTGGGAAATCATGAAATTATCTGTGATCGCTAACAGTTATGGTGCCTATATTGGTAGAAGGGGGCGGTTGGAGCCCGCCCCCGATGAATCACTTGTTGCTATTTTGATTCTTTGCCGAATGCGGTAGATGTTGCGATGATAATTCCCAGCAACATAATCATTTCTGTTGTCCCTGCAGAAAGATGCTTGGTGAAAATCGGCGCCACGCCAAGCGTTAGAAATCCGATTAAAAAGGTTATTTCTCGCGAAGTCATAATTACCTCCTTAAATTTACGATGTCTTGTCGTTTCGTTTCTTTATGCTTACGGCAGATATGGCGGGGTTGCGACGATCAAAAATATTCTTTACTACCACCCCAAGCACATCTACCTTTTCGCCCCGTTTTATTTCTTCCGCCGGCGCCGTAAACATGATGACTCTAATGTCCCCGGTGCCGTCTTTCACTTGGTAATGAGGTCTGTTAAGCCATTTAAAGGAGATATTTTGAACCTCTCCGGTTACGCTGACAACTTTTCCCGCTATTGCCAGGTTGATTTTGCCAATCTTGTACGGTCGGGCGCTTTGGCTGTGTTCGGCTTCCGCTTGGTCAAATGTTCTGCGGCTCATCCATGCCAACGTCATAGGGATAACGACAAGGAGAATCAAGCCGGGGATTGCATAGATTAAAAAGCGGGCATCCCTAACCTGCAAATAATGTATAAACACGGCCGCCGAACATGCGAAAAACGCAATCCAAGCTAAGAGAGACAATTAAACACCGCCGTCAATCTTTGGGGACTTCACTTCTGAACATGAAGAAGTAGACGACGCCAATGAACAAGAATCCCCCCAGAATATTTCCTATGGTAACGGGAATTAAATTCCAGAACCACACATCGGCCCAGCTAAGGCCGTTATTGGCCTGCAATAGACCACCTATTTTCGTGATCGTTGCCGGGTACCAGTCGGTCAAGAATTTTCCGGTGGGTAAAAAATACATGTTGGCGACGCAGTGCTCGAAGCCGGTGGCAACGAAGGCCATGATGGGGAACCAGATTCCGAAAAACTTGCTGATCACATCATCGGCGGTAATGGCGAGGAGGATAGCGATGTTAACGAGGAAGTTACAACCAATCGCCTTCATGAAACATGACCATATCCCTGCCGCGCCAACAGCTTTATAAGTCAAAACCTTACCGGCGGCAATATTTATGGCGTTTATGCCGAAGGCGTTGACGACCATAGCGCCGCTTGCCGTACCGTCAACAAGAGGACCAACGGCCATTAAATAGGCATAAAAAATGGACCCGACGAAATTGCCGATATAAACCCATAACCAGTTTCTCCACACCGAACCCCAGGTACACCTTTTCATCATTGCCGCCATAGGTACGAGCATACAATCCCCGGTAAAAAGCTCCATACCGGTTAGAACAATGGCGATCAAACCGACGGGGAACACTGCTCCCCCGATCATTTTTGCGAATCCGGCGCCGAGGAATGGTGCAACACCGGTTGTACAGACGGTTGCCAGCGCCCCGCCAATACCGATATAAGCCCCTGCCATGAAACCTCGCAGCAGAAACTGAAAAATTGAAAGTTTTGACTTGTAAACCCCTGCGTTGCCGACAAGACCGACCATTTTGGGTGGTGCATTAAAAGCCATATCGATACCTCCATTTCTTTAATAAAATTGCCGTACAAAGAACGCATTCATCGGGTTCGCCAAAAACGACTAACCGTTGGTGAATTTCCTCAAATTAATGACAGACCTTCTGAATTAAGACGACGAGGGAGCAGCAAAAGAACCCCGCCGACTAACTGGCAAATGCCTCTTTGACTTCCTTCTTCCAAATGCAGAGGAGTTTGGAGTTGTGATACTGGCACTGAACCAATTCCCATTCATTATCTCCTTCTTTGTCGAGCATGCCTTTAAAGTGATCAAGACCCTTTCCCTGTAAGTCAGTGACCATACAGTCCCCGGTAAGATCACATTCAATTGCCTCTGGGGGAACAACCTTATCCAGGTCAATAATATTCGTTTTGTAAGTCCAGCGTGGCATTCCATTCCTCCTTATTCAATTTATTTGACAAATCAAACATTCATGACGGGAATCCGTCGCAACCGCCCACCAATTACGTCAAAAAATACGCTCTATTCCCCCTCCCTTCAAGGGGTGGGGGGGAATAGATTGATCGATTACGCCGCTTCCACCTTGACGGCGCATACCTTGTACTCGGGAATCTTGCCGATGGGATCCATGGCCGGATTGGTCAGCAGGTTCACCGCCGCCTCATGGAAGTGAAAGTTCATGAAGATAGAGCCCGCCGCCGATCTTTCCGTCAGCCGTGCCTTGGCCGTGACTTCGCCCCGGCGGGACGATACCTTTACCATCTGGCCGTCTTCAATGCCCAGTTTATCCGCATCGAGAGGATTGATTTCCACAAGACTTTCCGGGCAGCGTTCCATCGCTCCCTTGGAGAGACGGGTCATCGTTCCCGTATGGTAATGATATAATACCCGACCTGTGGTCATGTACATCGGATAGGCTTTATTGGGGAGTTCCGCCGGAGGAATAAATTCGATGGCGTGGAACAGACCAAGTCCCCGGGTGAAGCGGTCCTTATGGAGGAATTTAGTCCCTTTGTGGTCCGGGGTGGGGCAGGGCCACTGGAGACCATTTTTCTCCAGGCGCTTGTAGGTTATCCCGCCGTAACTGGGGGTAACCCGGCTGATCTCCTCCATGATTTCCTGGGCAGAGGAATAATTCATGGCATAGCCCATGCGGTTGGAAATGGAGGCGATGATCTCCCAGTCGCTTTTGGCTTCTCCGGGAGGAGCGAGGGCCTTTCTTATGCGCTGGACCCGTCTTTCCGTATTGGAGAAGGTGCCGTCCTTCTCGACGAAACAGGCGGAGGGGAGAACCACATCGGCAAGGCGCGCCGTCTCGGTCAGGAATATATCCTGGACAACGAGGAAGTCGACATGTCTCAGCGACGCCTCCACATGGGAGAGGTCGGGATCGGAGATCATGGGATTTTCGCCCATGATGTAGAGACCTTTGATTGAGCCCTTATGGGCCCCTTCCATGATTTCCATAATGGTCAATCCCGGTCTTGCCGAGAGCGTTGCCCCCCATGCTTTTTCGAATTTCACCCTCGCGTCGTCGCTGGCGACCTGCTGGTAGGCGGGGTAAACATTGGGCAGCGCCCCCATGTCGCAGGCCCCCTGGACATTGTTCTGTCCCCGCAGGGGATTGACGCCTCCCCCCTCGATGCCGACGTTGCCCCCCAGCATGGACAGGTTGGCGACGGACTTGACGTTGTCGGTGCCGGTGATATGCTGGGTCATCCCCATGGCGTAGAGGATGGAGGCCCTGTTTGCCCGGCCGTACATCCGGGCCGCGCTCCGGAGATCCTCTGCCGGAATGCCGGAGATCTTCTCCACATAATCAGGGGTGTATTTTCCCACCGTCTTTTTCAGGGCTTCAAAGCCTTCCGTGCGGCTCTCTACGTAGTCCTTGTCATAAAGGTTTTCCGCGATCATGACATTCATCAGGCCGTTTAAGACTGCGACGTCTGTACCCGGCGCCTGTCGGAGCCAGAGATCGGCGTATTTTACCAGGTCGATCTCCCGGGGGTCGATAACGATCAGTTTGGCCCCGTGCTGGCGGACCGCCCGTTTCACCTTCATGCCGATAACGGGATGATTTTCCGTGGTATTGGTTCCCGTTGCCAGGATCAGATCGGTAAATTCGATCTCATCGATGGAATTCGTCATTGCTCCACTGCCGAAGGCGGCGGCCAGACCGGCCACCGTTACGGAGTGTCAGAGCCGGGCACAGTGATCGACATTGTTGGTTCCGACCACCGCCCGCATGAATTTCTGGAAGAGATAATTCTCTTCGTTGGTGCATCGGGCCGACGAGAGACCGGCTATGCTGTCGGCGCCGTCCTGCTTCTTGATCTCCCCGAACTTTTTGGCAATGAGCTCCAGGGCTTCGTCCCAAGACGCCTCTTCCAACTCCCCTCCCTTTTCTCTGCGAATCAGGGGTTTCTTCAAGCGATCAGGATGGTTGACAAAGTCGAGGCCGAACCGCCCCTTGATGCAAAGGCTGCCGCCGTTGGGCTGGGCATAATCACGGTTCCCCGTGACCTTGACGATCCTTCCGTTGTTAATATTGAGGTCCATCTGGCAACCGACTCCGCAGTAAGTACAGGTTGTCTTTACCTTCTGTAATTCCCAGGGCCGGCCCTTGAAGCGGGATTGACGGAAGGTGATGGCCCCTACAGGACAGACATCGGCGCATTCTCCGCAGAAGAAACATTCCGAATCAATGTAGTCGGCGTCGAAGGCAGGGCCGACCTTGGCTCGGGAACCGCGCTTGGAAAAATCGAGGACCTCGTTGACCTGTATTTCGTTGCAGGCCCGGATACAGCGACCGCAGAGGATGCACTTGTTCAGGTCCCGGGAGATCATGGTATTGGTCGTTTCCTGTTTGTATTTAGGAAACTGAATACTGAAGCGGGGCGTTTCCAACTCGAGCCAGTAAACAAGATTTTGCAGATCACAATTGCCGTTTTGTTCGCAGGTCAGACAATTATGATCGCCGGAGGCCCAGAGCAGCTCCACGATCAGACGCTGGGCATCGCGAACTTTCTTGGTATCCGTTCTGACAACCATGCCGGGGCTGACGGGCATGCAACAGGAGGCGACGAGGGAGCGAGCGCCCTCGACATCCACCACGCAGACGCGACAGGCACCGACTTTGGTTGTGCCCGGGTAATGACAAAGGGTCGGGATAAAAATACCGTTTTCCCTGGCGACTTCCAGGATCATCTGACCCGCCGCCGCCTCAACTTCCCTGCCGTCAATTGTTATGGGGATCTTTTTTTCCATGTCACACTCCTTAATGTCACTTGAGTAATAAACAGTATATGAGACCTCACCCGCTATGGGAGGTTGATCACAAATTTTCCGTTCTTATAGAACAATTCACCATCCACCCGAATCTCGCCACCTTCCCGGAGGTCGCAGATCATGTCCCAGTGAATGGCCGACTTGTTGACGCTTCCCGTTTCCGGATACCCTGACCCCAGGGCCAAATGAAAGCTCCCGGCGATCTTTTCATCGAAGAGGATCTGGCGGGTGAACTTTGTTATCCCTTCATTGGTGCCAATGGCGAACTCGCCGGCGTAACAGGATCCTTCATCCGTGGCGATCATCTTGAGGAGGAATTCCTCGTTTTTCCCCGCCCGGGCCTGCACGACCTTCCCCTTCGCGAAATCAAGCCTTATTCCCGTCACTTCCCGCCCCTGATAAATGGCGGGATAGGAAAAGCAGACATGCCCCTCCAGGCTGTCTTCGACGGGGCCCGTAAAAATTTCGCCGTCCGGCATGTTGTGACGACCGTCGCAATTGCGGAAGACCCGACCCGCGATACTCAGGCGTAGATCCGTATCCTGCCCTTTGATATGAACCTGCTTCTTTCCTTGCAGCCAGTCGATGATCTTTTGTTGGCGGGCGGAAAAATTTCGCCAGTAACCTACAGGGTCGTTGAGATCGGGCATACAGGCCCCATAGACGAAGTCTTCATAATCGGACAGGCTCATGTCGGCGTCCTGGGCGTAAGCATTGGTGGGGAAGATGGTCACCGTCCAGCGCAGTTCCCCCCGGGCTGCCCGGGCCATGAAAATCTCAAGGATCTCACGACGGCCCTGGCTGCGGAGCATTACCTTGCCGGGATCGACGCCGCTCAGGCTTTTCGTGTTATCAGTACTGGCGATGGAAATACTTACGTCATAGGTTTCCATGATCTCTTTGACCGGCGGGGCCACGAAGCGCAGCTGATCATCCGTGGCATGCCGGTAGAGTATCTCGTCCATGCCGGGCAGGGAAACAAGAAGGAGGGGATGACCTCCCGCCTTCAAGACAGCGGCATAGACTTCCCGCAGGAGCGGCCCTGCATCGGCGCCGCCGTTGATCACTACTTTGTCGCCGGGCTGCACGGCTACGGAATAGTCGACCAGGAGCCCGGCCAGTTTGGATGTGAGTGAATCGCTCATATGTTCAATCAGACTTCCGCGTCACACCGGAGGCAGCGGGCTGCCTCCTTGAGGGCGTCTTCCATTGTGAATCCAAGTTCCACTTCCACAAAACTTGCCTTCCGTTCCGCTCCGTGCAATTCCGGCATCTTGCCCTGGGGCGCTTCCTCGCCCTCCTCGTCGATGATCAGCGGGATATCGATCTTTTCTGCCGCCGGCTCTTCGTAGGCCTCTTCCCCGGCGGCCAGCCGGATGGCGGCGTCCATGTCCCGGGCCGCCTGATGACCAGCGGCGATGGCCCCGATGACCGTATCGGGACCAGTCACGGCGTCGCCGCCGGCGTAGAATCTGGCGTCCGTAGTCTGGGACTTGCTGCCCTTGACCAGATCAAAGCAGTCCCACTTATTGACGGAGACACCGCTGTCTTTGGGTACAAAGGTCAGATCCGGGGCCTGGCCGATGGAAGCCACAATGGCGTCAACGGATAGCGTAAAGGCAGAACCGGGGATGGCGACGGGCTTCTTTCTGCCGCTCCGATCGAACTCGCCCAGCTTCATCCGTTCACAGGTGATCCCGGAGACCTTGCCGTCTTTGGCCTCGATCTTCAGGGGGGCGACGAGGTATTCTAGCTTGATCCCTTCGTCTTCCGCGGCGATTATCTCTTCTACCGCCGCGGGCATATCTTTTCGCTCCCGGCGATAGAGGATCGTGACGTCGGCCCCGAGGCGCAGGGCCACCCGTGCGGCGTCAATGGCCGAATTCCCGCCGCCGATCACGGCGACCTTCGATCCCAGCGTTTTTTCACCTTTAACCCAGGCGTCTTCATGAGCGTTGAAATCCCGGAGGAACTCCACGCCCCCATGGACGCCGGGGATGCCTTCCCCTTCCACGCCCATCTTCTGGCTCTTGTGAGCCCCCGGGGCCAGGTAGACATAATCATAATTCTTATTCAGTTTGCTAAAAGACAGTTCTCTTCCCACCCGGATGTTGCATTTGATCTCCACCCCCAGAGCCGTCACATCGGCAATTTCGTTGGCCAGGATGTTTCGAGGGAGGCGATAGGCGGGAATTGCCCAGCGGAGCATGCCCCCCGGTTCGGAAAGCTCTTCGAAAACCGTAACCTTGTAACCCCTCAGGGCAAGGTCCCGGGCCGCCGTCAATCCGGCAGGACCGGCGCCGACTACGGCGATCTTTTCCTTGCGGGTTACGGGAACGGACTCGATCTTCGGCCGCGGGGCGTTGTCGGTGATGAAGCGCTTGAGGAATTTAATGGCAATTGGTTCATCCATCTTGCCGCGTCGGCATTTAGTCTGGCATTTATGATCGCAGACCCGCCCGCATACCGACGGGAAAGGATTGGTGCGGAGCAGCATTTTATAGGCGTCTTCCATGCGGTTGGCCCGGATCAGGGCGATGTAGGAAGGAATGTCCATTTCAATGGGACAGGTATGCTGGCAGGGGGACTTGAACAGGGCGGTGCAGACCGCCGCGTCGCAACGGTGGTTACGGATGTGATCCTCATATTCCTTCCGGAAATAACGGATGGTGCTGAGGACCGGGTTCGGCGCCGTCTGGCCCAGGCCGCAGAGGGAGGCGTCCTTGATGATGGGGGCCATCTCCTCCAGGAGTTCGATATCCCCTTCCTTGCCTTTGCCCTGGGTAATATTCGTCAGGATCTGGAGCATCCGCTTGGTTCCTTCCCGACAGGGAGTACACTTGCCGCAGGACTCATCCTGGCAGAAATCCATGAAGAACCGGGCCATGTCGACGGCACAGGAATCCTCGTTCATGACGATCATACCGCCGGATCCCATGATGGCGCCCAGTTCCGCCACCTTCTCGTAGTCGATAGGGGCATTGAGGTGCTGCATGGGAATCATGCCTCCCGATGGTCCCCCCAACTGGGCGGCTTTGAATTTCTTGCCTTTGGGGATGCCGCCGCCGATATCAAAGACGATGGTTCCCAGGGTGGTCCCCATGGGAACTTCCACAAGACCGACGTTGTTGACGTCCCCGGTGAGGGCAAAAACCTTTGTTCCCTTACTTCTTTCCGTACCGACGCTGGCGTACCAGGCGCCGCCCCGGAGGACGAGCTGGCCGATATTGGCGAGGGTTTCCACGTTATTAAGGACGGATGGTCGCTGCCAGAGACCGGCGATGGCGGGGAAGGGCGGACGGGGACGAGGCATCCCTCTTTTTCCCTCGATGGAGGTCATCAAGGCGGTTTCCTCGCCGCAGACAAAGGCCCCGGCCCCTTGATAGATTTCCAGATCAAAGTCAAAGCCCGTTCCCAGGATATTCCTGCCCAGAAGACCCATGTCCTTGGCCTGATTAATGGCGATATTCAGGCGTTGGATGGCCAGGGGATATTCGGCGCGGCAATAGATATAGCCATGATTGGAGCCGATGGCCTTGGCGGCGATGACCATGCCTTCAAGAACGGCATGGGGGTCCGATTCCAGGACGCTGCGGTCCATGAAGGCCCCGGGGTCTCCTTCGTCGGCGTTACACAAAACGTATTTGACGTCTCCGGGGGAGGCGGCGGCAAATTTCCATTTCAGTCCCGTGGGGAAGCCCGCGCCGCCCCGACCGCGGAGTCCCGAAGTGAGGACTTCCTGGACGATGTCCGCGGCGGTCATTTCGGTCAGGGCCTTGACCATTCCCTGATAGCCGTCCCGGGCGATATATTCTTCGATTTTCTCCGGATCGATGAGCCCCCGGTTCCTGAGGACCCGTAGCTCCTGAAGGGCGAAAAAGGGGATCTCCTGCATCGTTGGGATAATCTCTTCCGTGGTGGGTTCACGGTAGAGGAGCCGTTCGAGAACACGGCCCTTGATCAGGTGCTCTTCCACAAGTTCAGGGATGTCTTCGGCTGTGATCAGCATATAGATAACGCCTTCGGGATAGACAACCATGATCGGACCCATGGCGCAGAAGCCGTTACACCCCGTTTCTACGATCTTGATTTCTTCGGAGAGCTTTCTTTTGACCAGCTCCGCGACTAATGCCTTCTTGACCTTCAGACTTCCGGAGGCATGGCAGCCGGTGCCGCCACAAATCAGTAAGTGCGATCGGAATACCTTCATTAGGTTTACATCCTCCTTCTATTTTTGTGTTTCCGCGCCCCGGGCCAGTACGAAGGGATTTTGAATTTCTCCTTCCAGAATGTGCCGTTTGAAGACCTGACGCATTTTGTTTGAATTCATGTATTCGTACTTGATCGGGTCCTGGTTGAGGATCTCGACGGTAACCAGGGGTTCTCTGCTACAGAGACCCATACAGCCCGAGGTGGTGACGGCTACATCCGATACCCCGGCTTCTTCGATTTCCCTCAACAGGGAGTCCATGACTTCCTTGGCCCCCGAAGCGATACCGCAGGTCCCCATATGAACGGTGACCTTGACACGCAGGTGACCATCCCGCAGGGCCGTTTCCGCATGGACCCGCTCCTTGATTTTCTTCAAATCTTCAATTGTGATCTTTGCCATAAGGTATCCTCACTTTTTATCAGTTATAAGCATTTAAGATATCTTTGACTTTCCCCGGTTTGACCCGTCCGTGAACGTCATTGTCCACAACAATGACCGGCCCGAGGCCGCAGGCTCCCAGGCAACGGACCGATTCATAGGTAAACTTGCGGTCGAGAGTCGTTTCTCCCTCTTTGACGCCGAAATTTTTTTCAATGGTTTCCGCGAGAGCCTTGCCCCCCCGGACGTAACAGGCGGTGCCGAGGCAGACGCGGACGGTATGCCTTCCCCGGGGGGTCATGGTGAAAAAAGAATAAAAGGTGACGACGCCGTAAACACGGCTTAAGGGAAGGTTCAAACCTTTGGCGATCTTTTTCTGGATGGGAACGGGCAGGTATTCGAGGGCAACCTGCGCTTCCTCAAGGACAGGAATCAGACCTCCTGGTTTGCCCTTGAATTTGGCGATAATTTCTTCCAGCTTCGCTATCTTGGCCGCTGAAAATTCTTTTATTAATTCGTCATTCTCCGCTTTCATGAATTGCTTCCTCCTTCATATGTAAAGCGATGCTTACGCTTCCGATCCGATTTCTTTCAAGCCTTCCGCGATATGGCTTCTGATATATTTAAGTACTTCAATATGATTGATAGGTACATCCTCAAGCTCTTTCTTTATCTCTTCCGTGCTGAGCAGGTACATTTGATCTCCATGCTCATGGGCATACGTAAAATCTATGTCCGGATTTCCGGCGATCAGGGTTACCATGGATCCGGCGGCATCGCCAAGGGGCTGGCGGTCAAGATGCCGGAGTCCGAAGGTCACCTTGAGTTGCGTCCCTTGGCCCGGTTCCGAACTCAGGATCAAATGTCCTCCCGCGCTTTCTGCCGCCTGGGCCAGCATCGGCAGCCCCAGGCCCACCCGGCGGACCTTCTTGGTCGTGTAAAAAGGGTCGAGGGCCTTTGCCAGGGTTTCCTTGTCCATGCCGGCGCCGTCGTCAGTGATCTCCAGGGTGAGGAGGTCATGTTCGGGGTCTTCCTTTAGACGTATATCCACATGCCTGGCCCCGGCCCGGGTGGAATTCTCGGCGATATCAAGAATATGTAAGGCCAATTCCAGCATGTCAGGTCCCGCCGATTATATGTCTTCCCGCCTCGCCACGGAGGGCCAGGCGCAGCTCTTGAAAGCTTCCCTCCGCCATCCACATCTCAGTATAAGTCTTGCCGATATCACGAAGGAAATGGGCATCAGAGGAGGTAATAAAAGGATAATTGCCAAGGTCGGGAAAGGTTTCTCTCGCCTTGGCCAAGCCCAGTCGGGGAGTGACCTCCAGGGCATCAAAGGCGAAGGTAGGGTCGATGAAACCCAACTGCCCGATGACGCTGAAGCTTTCTCTGTCGATATGGGAGGCAATGGCGAGTCCCCCCAGACGGTGAATATGGTCAATGATTTCCTGGAGAGATAGAGAAGTCGCACCAATGAGGAGATGCTGATTTAATCCCTCAACTTCGTCGCTTTCATTTACGATGGCCTGACATCCGAAAAAATTTTCGTCGTTTTCACCTGGCAGGTTATCGTAGATGAGTTTCTGGAAGTGTTGCAAACGGGATATATTATCAAAGAGCGCCAGCGTGTGCACTTCCTCCCTGCTGGAGACCTCCATGCCCGGAAACACCGTCAGGGGATGGCCGGCTGCCGCCTTCTGAACGGAGGCGACATTCTCTGAGGAATTATGGTCGCATATACCGATAACATTGAGTTTTTCCTCACGAGCCTTCTGCAAAATGGCCCGGGGGTACATATCCAGCTCAGCGCATGGCGACAGGCAGGTATGGATGTGAAGGTCACAACGAAACGCCTTCATCAGGGGCTGAACCTAATAAATGTAAAAAAGGCCATGATATCATGGCCTTTTCATGTGGAAGGGTCTGGACCCTTCTTAGTTGCGATCATGTTGTATACCTTGCCGATAGCTTCAAAACCTGGCATATCCGTTACCATAATCGGGACGCCTTCCTTACGGGCCTTATCCAGTGTATCGGCAGCCGGGTTACAACCCTGAATCAGGATGATTCCGGCGTGGTCCTTCAGGCTGGCCACGGCAACGATGTTCTGATGAGTCTGCCGGGTGATCCAGAGATCGCCTTCTTTGCTATTAGCCATGACATCGCTCAGCAGGTCGCCGACGTACCCCCCCAGAACCTCGGCAGTGAGCCTTTCCTCACCGGAGACAACCCTTAGATTAAGTGCTTTAACGATGTCTTCTAAGTACACGGTAAATTAACTAAATCCCATCAAAATCTTTGTCGATGCGGATAACCATCTTGAGATGGGTGCCTTTTCCGATCTCCGAGGTGATGCGAAAGAAATCAGAAAAATTTTTGATGTTACACAACCCCATCCCGGCCCCGAAACCCATTTCCCTTATCCTGTCCGTTGCCGTCGAGTAACCTTCCTGCATAGCCAGCTCAATATCCACGATGCCTTGGCCCTCATCAATTGCTTCAATCGTGACGTGTTCCGGAGTTACCCGGAGGACGATCTCACCGCTTCTGGCATAGGAACAGATATTGATTTCTGATTCGTAAGTGACTAAAGCAGCCCGCCTGACGACCTCCTTGGATATTTTCATACCTTTCAGCAAGGCTTTGATCTGGCTCGAGACATGCCCGGCGTTTTCGTAAGTTCCACCCTCTACGGGAAAGGAATTCTCATAGAGGGCCGGTTCATGTGAAAGCACGTTCGTCGTCAACCCTTTCCATGCAGCCAACGATACCTTTGGCGTATAGTTTCCCGGCGGTTTCAAAGAGGATATATTTTGTGGTCATAACCGGGATCAGCAGCTCTTCCGCGAGGCGGAGCGTTTCCGGTGATGGCCGCTTTCCTCGCACCATGATAATTGCGGCGATATCGAGAACGTCAGACGTCCGGATGACCTGAGGGTTCGTCAGACCGGTCAGCAACAAGCTTCCCGCCTTGGCAAAGGCCAGGACATCACTCATGAGATCGGCGCCAAAGGCGGTCTTTATCTCTTTGTCCATCTGATCGTGGCCGACGAGCACTTCTGCATCCAGTAGCTCTTTTATCTCTCGAAGCGTCACATTGCTCTCCTTTGAAAGAAAAATGTTAAAAATCAGTACCCTAATCGTTTCTTAAAGCCCGCATCCGCTTACCACAAGGAAAGGGGGGATGTCAATAAAATTGTCCCGATGAGGAAAATAATCGCACTTAATATTAGTCCATTTGTGGCATAATTGTCCGCACATGCAATTGAACATTGAAAGCCACTTATTTTGACAACCTTGTAGATGTTTTATGAAAGTTGTGCTAGTTAGTACGAATATTAAAACTTTTGCCGATTATATTTAATGAAATTATCGCATCCCAGAGAAGACCATATCCAACAGCCGGATTTCTACCAGACCATCGCCGAGGCTTCCTTTGGGGGCATCTATGTTGTCCAGGACGGTCGTTTTAGCTACCTCAACCGAAATGCCGCCTCCTATGCCGGATACACGCCTATGGAACTCGTGGGTCGTGAGGCCTTCAGTATCGTTCATCAGGAAGACAGAGACCTGGTGAGGAGGCTGGCCCGGAAGATGCTTAAAGGTCTAAGAACAGAACCCTGTGAATTCCGGATTATTACCAGGGACGGGCAGACCCGCTGGATCATGGAGACGGTTATATCCATTACATACCAGGGGAAACCGGCCATTCTGGGTAATTCCATGGACGTGACTGAAAAGAAGCAAGCGGAGGCGGTGCTATCTGAGCAGAAAATGCGTTACAAGACGCTGTTCGAAGGAGCCAATGACGCTATTTTCATCATGGAAGACTATGTGTTTACGGATTGCAATAATCGGGCACTGGAAGTCTTCAAGTGTAAACGGGAAAACCTTGTTGGAGCAACGCCCGATCGTTTCTCCCCGCCCCTCCAGTCCGACGGGGCAAGTTCCAGTGAAAAATCAAGGGAAAGAATGGATGCGGCACTGCGGGGCGAGTCCCAGCTCTTTGAATGGCTCCATTGCCGTTACGACGGGACCCCTTTCCCCGCCGAGGTGAGCCTGAGCCGCCTCGATATTGCCGGGAAGGTTCTGTTACAGAGCATTGTCCTGGATATTACGAATATCAAGCAGGCAGAGCAAGACCTGAAAGAAAGTGAATCTAAATATCGGAAAATATATGATAACGCCGTCGTGGGTATGTTCCAGAGCACTCCGGAAGGCCGGTTTGTCCATGTCAATCCCGCCCTGGCGAAAATGTGCGGTTTTGCCTCGCCGGAGGAGATGATCGAATCGGTCACAGACATGGCTGCCCAACACTATGTATATCCTGATGATCGTGAATTTTTTAAAGAGACGATAAAAAAGCAGGGATTTGTAGATAATTTCGAACACGCCACTTTCAGAAAAGACGGGACGATTTTCTGGGTGTCCGTTAATGCCCGTGTTGTCCTGGACAAGAGCGGCAATGTCCTCCATTACGAGGGGACTCATATAGACATGACTGATCGGAAACTGGCCCAGGATGCCCTGAAGGCCAGCGAGGAGCGATACCGGGCCATCATCGAAAACATCGGGGACGGCTATTACGAAGTCGACCTGAATGGGTGCGTCCAGTTTATGAATGATTCCTGTGCCCTGATTACCGGTGTTCCGCATCATAAGCTCATTGGCGCGAATTTCAAGGAATTTGCCGTTGAAGGAGAGGAAGGGGAGCTTTATAGAATCTTCCATCGCGTCTTCATGACCGCTGAACCGGAAAAGGGGCTGGTCACTCGTGTCAACCGTCCGGACGGAAAGGAACAATATGTGGAGATTTCCGTCTCTCTAAAAAAGGACAGCAAGGGAAAGCCGACCGGTTTCATGGGTATTCTTCATGATGTAACGGAACGGAAAAAGGCAGAGGAGACGATTCAGTGGATGGCCTATCATGACGCCCTGACCGGTTTGCCGAACCGGATTCTATTTCATGACCGCCTCGCCGTGGCTCTGACCCAGGCGAAACGAAATCGGGAACATCTGGCGGTGATGATGCTGGATCTCGATAAATTCAAAGAAATCAATGATTCTTATGGCCACTACATGGGCGACTGCATCCTCTGCGCCTTTGTCGAGGGTGTCAAAAAGCAGCTTCGAGAAGGGGACACTGTCGCCCGCATGGGCGGCGACGAATTCATGATTCTCCTGCCCGGCATCAGGCAGGTAGAGGATTTGGAAAAACTGGGGCAAAAGATCATCGACGCTTTTCAAGTGCCCATAAAAGTGGGCGAGCTTTTCTTTACGATCAGAACGAGTATCGGTATCGCCCTTTATCCCCGGGATGGTCAAGACTTCGACACCCTGGTCAAAAAGGCCGATATTGCTATGTACGGGGCAAAAAAACGCGGTGGCAATAAGTACATTATTTGCTGTTGAGAATAATCATGTAAAAAACCCTTGACGATGTTTTGCAGTTCTGTTAGGGGGGAATCACCGCTTGGATCCCGTAAGGGACTGGGACGAAGGGTTTAAGGAATGCAACAGGGACTAAATTCCAGGCCTCCCGTCAGCGACGGCGAGGCTTTTTTTGGTTTGAAGAGGGGTGGGCCTGTGAAGATTATCGAGACGGTCAAGGAGATGCAGGTTTATGCTGAGTCCCTGAGAATTGCGGGGAAGAAAATCGCTTTTGTCCCGACCATGGGCTACTTTCATGAGGGACATCTTGATCTGATGAGGGTCGGCCGAAAGCGGGGGGATTGTCTGGTCATAAGTATCTACGTTAATCCGACCCAGTTTGGTCCCAACGAAGACCTGGCCAAGTATCCCCGTGATTTTGAAAGAGACAGGGCAATGGCGGCAAGCGTGGGCGTCGATGTCATCTTCTATCCCCCCAACGAGGAGATGTATCCTGATAACTATCAGACCTATGTAAATGTGGAAGTGGTTACGGATAACCTCTGCGGCCTTTCCCGGCCCGGGCATTTTCGGGGTGTTACCACGGTGTGCTGCAAACTTTTTAATATGGTCAAACCCCATGTCACCATTTTCGGCAAGAAGGATTTTCAACAACTTACCGCCATCAAGAGAATGGTCATCGATCTCAATATGGATCTGGAGGTCGTCGCCATGGAGACGACAAGGGAGAAAGACGGTCTGGCCATGAGTTCCCGGAATATTTATCTCAAGTCTGAGGAACGGGAGTCGGCCTTGAGTCTCAGCCGTTCCTTGAAGATGGCGAAGGAGATGTATGACCGTGGTGAAAGGGATGCCGGGGTAATCATTGGCAAGGTCCGGGCCTTTATCGGGGATCATCCCCATGCCCGTATCGATTACGTACAGATCTGTGATACCAAGACCATGAAGGACATCGAAAGGTTGGACAGCGAGGCCGTCATCGCCCTGGCCGTGCGGGTGGGGGCGGCCCGTTTGATCGATAATTACGTCTTCGGAGCTCCTCTGGAGATATGAAAAAGGGGTAACGTCTATGCAGAGGTTCATGCTGAAATCAAAACTACATCGGGCCGTCGTAACGGATGCGGATCTGCATTATGAGGGAAGCATTTCCATTGACGAAGACCTGCTGGAAGCGGCGGACATCATTCCCTACGAAAAGGTCGCCATCTATAATGTTACCAATGGCGAACGCTTCACCACCTACGCCATTAAGGCCCCCCGAGGTTCGGCTACCTTCTGTCTTAATGGCGCCGCGGCCCACAAGGCCTCAAAGGGAGACGTGATCATTATCGCGACTTATGTTACCGCCGAGGCTTCGGAGCTCAAGGGCTGGTCGCCTAAATGCGTCCTTCTCGACGGCAATAACAAGATCAAGAAAACAAACTGACCGGCAGATCTTGAAAACCATCTTAATTCGGTGAGATCCGGGCAGGGCTGGCATGTGCCTTGCCCGTTTTTCGATTGCAGGGAAATGAGAAAAAAAATCAGGCAGATATTTATTGCCGGGCTGGTGGCGACGATTCCTATCGGTCTGAGTTTGTATGTCATCTTTTTTCTTATTGCCCTCATGGATAACCTGCTTCGGATCATACCTAACCGTTTTCATCCCGATACCCTGTTACAGTTTCACATCCCCGGACTCGGCGTTATTTTCGTTATTCTCCTGATTTTTGTCGCCGGACTGATAATGAAGAGCTATATCGGGAACATGATTGTCAACTTTGGAGAGTCTGTATTTCACAAAATACCCGTAATACGAAGTGTTTATGATGGGGCCAAGCAGGTTGTGGACAGAATGTTTGTCAACAAAAGCCGGAGTTTCAAGAAGGTCGTCCTCGTAGAGTTCCCTCGATCCGGCGCTTACACCGTGGGCTTTGTTACCGGCCCGGCCCATGACCGGATCGAGCGCCATGTCGGGCAGCCCTGCACAAATGTTTTTGTTCCCACCACTCCCAATCCCACCTCGGGCTATCTGCTGGTGATTCCCGATCGCGACCTCGTTGAGGTCAACATGACCGTAGAAGAGGCCCTTACCTATGTCATCTCCTGCGGGATTGTCCAGCCCCAAGTTCTCAAGATATAATTTGATTTAAAAAGTTATTGAAGTCGTTCAAAGGGTTGTGTTAATGGACCGTCTGAGAATGTCATAAAAGGAGATGCGCCCATGTACATCACGTCGGAGAGCGTCAAAGTCGGACATCCGGATATGGTCTGTGATGCCATCGCAGCCAATATTATTGCCGAGATTCTGTCAGAAGAAAAGAAGATAGGCATGACCATCGATGATATGCCGCACTGCGGGCTGGAGGTCTTTCTTGGCAAGGGTCTCTGTGTCATCGGCGGGGAGGTCGCCACGAGAAGTTATGTGGACATCGAGAAGGTGACTCGGAAAACGGTCCTTTCCCTGGGTTACAGAGACTCCGCCGTCGGTCTTAATGGCAGTTCGATGGGGATTCTCAACGCCATGATTCCCCAGTCCCCGGACATCAACATGGGGACCAGGGCGGGACTGGGAAAGCATCAGGAGATCGGCGCCGGTGATCAGGGTATTATTTACGGTTTTGCCTGTGATGAGACGCCGGAGTTGTTGCCCCTTCCGTATGTGCTTGGAAACCGTCTGATGCGGGCATTTGAATATTGCGGCAATCCCGTTTTTGCCCCTGATGGAAAAGGTCAGGTGACCGTAGAATACGACGAAAATATGGTTCCGGTCCGCGTGGCGACGATCCTCATGTCCAATGCC
>Ga0172379_10003788_pt1 | contig 23452 bp, 20 predicted proteins | sample GrowelOW334metaG_FD_119756 | JGI IMG/M metagenome (GOLD analysis project Ga0172379, IMG submission 119756) | Groundwater microbial communities from an aquifer near a municipal landfill in Southern Ontario, Canada - Groundwater well OW334 metaG | ecosystem: Environmental > Aquatic > Deep...
CCGATCGCTACAACTTTTGGATTCTTCACCAACTCTTCCAACCCCTCAAACACTTCGTTACAATGTCCGACATTGTAACTACCATCGATAGGATGAACTCCGATAGCGGCGAAAATATTTTCATTAGCCATTGCCAAAGCAACCGCACTTCTTGAAGTCTCGAGCGAGGTTCCGATAGTAATAGTAGCAACACCTTTTTCCTTCATGCGAGCAATCACCTCTTCCCTATCTGCGTCATATTCAGGAAAGTTCAGATGTGAGTGTATGTCTATGTATTTCCACATAAAATTAAAACATTCCTTCCTCAATTACCTCTCTATCAATAAGTAGATTAATGAGTCGGTCAAGACGATTGTTGGTAGTCTGAAACCCTTCAGCAACAATTTTAAATTTATCATCAATATGCTCAAGGGCAAGCGCCACAAGATGTCCAGCTTTGTCGTCTATGGTTTTCTCAATAAGAGAATTATTTTTACCAAAACGCTGGTCCGTACGAATATCAATCTGTGCATCAATCATGTACTTCATGAATTTATCGTCCTTACCAAAACGCTTATCTAGTAGTTTTTGGATAATGACATCTATTTCTTTTTTTTCTTCTTTGAACATAAGCACAGTATAAAACCCCACAAGAAAATAACAACTGAAAAATTGAGGATTATTTTATCTTTTTAGCATTCCAACACCTTTTTAATCTTTTCTCAAGAAAAGTGGAGATTCAGGCATCTTATTAGCCTTAATAGCAGAAATTATTTTCTCCGAAGTTTCAGGGATAAATGGGGAGAGCCTAAGAGCGATATTGAAAAGGTGACCCAAGAGATACTGAACATCTTTCTTTGCCCCCTCTTCATCTATCTTTATTTTCTTAAACGGCTGTTCTTGCTGAATGTACTCATCGAGATGTTTTACTCCTGCCAAAATATCATCCATTTCTGATTTAATATTAAACTGTTCTAAATTTTCACAAACTTTTTCTGACAAAGTATCATCGCAATGACACTTTACCCCATAAGTCTCTGACATTTTCATAATACGCGAAGTAAGATTACCTATACCATTGGCAAGCTGAGAATTGTAAACTTCTTTGAATCTTTCTAGAGTAAAAGGGCTATCTTCAAAAGAAGATACTTCTCCAAGTAAGAAAAACCTAAGGGCGTCAGTCCCGTATTCTGAAACTATATCCACAGGATTTATCACATTTCCAAGAGATTTAGACATCTTTATTCCACCATCACCGGTAATGAATCCATTTACAATTACACGAGATGTTTGTGGAAGACCTGCTGCCATAAGCATTGCTTGCCACATCGCACTTTGCTGACGAAGATTATCTTTTCCACAATACTGCACAGGAGTTCCCTCTTTCCAAAACTTATCAAAATTCACAGAGTCTTCTGGCCACCCAAGAGTAGAAACATAATTTACGAGAGCATCAAACCATACATACATGACATGATCTTCGTCTCCTGGAACAGGAATCCCCCAAGACATTTTTGATTTTTGGCGTGAAATGCTGAAATCTTGCAAACCTTGATTAACAAAGCTCTTTATTTCATTAAAACGAAAATCTGGAACGACAAAATCTGGGTGTGAAGAATAGAACTCAGTCAATTTATCTTGAAAAGCAGAATATTTAAAGAAATAATTTTCTTCGTTTATGAGCTCAATAGCACGATTGGGGTGAATAGGACAAACTCCATCGACGAGTTCGGAATCGGTTTTTTCAAGCTCACACCCTACACAATATTTTGTTTGATAATTACCTTTGTAAATAAATCCGTTATTTTCACACAACTTCCAAAATGCCTGCGCTGCTTTTTCATGGTGGGTATCAGTGGTACGAATAAAATGAACATCATCAGATATTCCTAAAAGGGATTTCAAGTTTTTAAATTTTTCAGCATAGCCATCTACATATTCTTTTACGCTTATCCCCGCCTTCTCTGCCTCAGTAAAAAGTTTCTGACCATGCTCATCAGTTCCTGTATTAAAAAACACCTCATAACCCATGAGCTTCTTGTATCTAGCAATAACATCTGCTCGAATAATCTCCATAGCAAAGCCGACATGTGGATCTGAATTCACATAAGGTAAAGTGGTAGTAATATAGAAAGTCTTTTTCATAACTCCTACAACTCTAACAGATTTCTGAACTTTTCGGTATCTTTATGAGGACCAACGATAGCAAGATTCATGGTCAATGATTGGAAAATGTCGCGAGCCACTGACTGCACTTCTTCTACTGTGACAGCTTCAATACGCCTCACAACCTCTTCGGGACTAAGAACTTCTTCTCGATAAATCTCCTGATAACCATAAAAATCAGCAAAAGAATCTGAGGTCTCGAGATTTAAAAACAAATTCCCTATTTTAAAATCTTTTGCTTTACGAAGTTCTTCAGGAGATACAAGTTCTGAAGTAATCTTTTTTACTTCTTCTAGAATTCCTTTGATTGCCTCCTCTACCCTAGTATTTGAAACTCCAGCAGATACAACAAAAGAACCATGATCAATAAAAGCGGAATGGGAAGAACGAATGTAATAACAAATACCCAAATCTTCTCGCATTTTAGAAAAAAGTCTCGAACTCATACCTCCCCCTAAAATAGTAGATAGGACTGAAGCGGCAAAATTTCTTTTATCATAAGTATCAAAGGAACGAAATGCGAGTACTAGATGTGTTTGGTCTGCATCCTTAAAATGAACAGCCGATTCAGGTTTAATTTGTGTTTCAATAACTTTTTCTTTCTTCCATTTTTCTTCAGCACTTATTTCTGCAAAAGCCTTCTCAACTTCTTGTATGACTTTTTCCTCTTCTATTTTTCCAGCAATTACAACAAGTGTTCCTGAAGCAACGTAATGCTTTTTGTGATATTCAATTAAATTATCGCGAGTAAAATTACCGACGGTCTCTTTAGTACCAAGTATAGACCTCCCTGCTGACTGATTGTCATACATTAACTCTCCAAGCACCTCCCACACTTTATGATCTGGTCGGTCTTCATACATATTTATTTCTTCTATTACCACACCCTTCTCTTTTTGCATCTCTTCTTCAGGAAAAACAGAGTGAAGATAAATGTCAGAAACTATGTCTATAATTTGAGAGGTGTGTTTGGCGTGAGCTTTTGCATAAAATCCCGTGTATTCGGTATTTGTAAAAGCATTACTTTGAGAACCCAAACTGTCGAGCTCGTGGTTGATAACGCGGGAAGACGGACGTTTTGTTGTCCCCTTAAAACACATATGTTCAAGAAAATGAGAAATGCCATTTACAGATTTTTCTTCATATTCAGAACCAGTTTCTGCAAGGACCATAACTGTCACTGTCTCAGTGTCTTTTAGAGGCACGAGCACTATTCTGAGTCCGTTTTCAAGAGTTTTTTTAATGTATTTCATTTATTATTTTGAATTAACCATACAGCTCACTATGTGACCCAATGGATACGAATATTATTACTTTATATTCTTCTTTGTAGATAGCTCTGATATCACCATTCACATTAAGACTTTTATATCCCCTATGTTTCCCCTGTAATGAGTGAGTATTGAGAATTGACAAATTCGTACCATCTCTGAAAAATCTCAACCTCTCATCAAACTTATTTTGAATTTCAGTTTGTAGTTTTTTATATTCTTTTATGAAGGATTTGTGAAAAATAATATGCATACAAAACCTTATTTATGAAGCCAAGAGAGAGCATCTTCTGCATTATTAAACGCTGGAGACATATTGTCTCCAGACTTAATATCTTTTTCTGCTTTAGATACTATTGCTTCAAGTTTTTTAGACATCTTAAAAGGAGAAGAGAAAGTAACCTCTCTCTTTTCGACAAATTGCCTCAAAAAAGCATTAATTGCTGTACTCAAAGGTATACCAATTTCCTGAGCAAGCTTTACTGCTTGGTCTTTAATTTCTTTATCTACTTTAATATTGATAAGTGTTTTCATACAACCAAAGTATATACAATGGTTATATCTGTGTCAAACTCGACATCAACTCCACAAGATTTACCCTTCTCTGCTCCCCTGTATCACGATTACGCAAAGTAACAGTATCTTTAAGGTCTGGATTTTCTCCAAGAGTATCGAAGTCGATGGTGACACAGAAAGGTGTACCGATTTCATCTTGTCTTCGATAACGCTTACCGATGTTTCCATTATCATCAAAAGCGATTCGCCCACCAAAAACTGAGTCTTTACGAAGGGTGTTAAAAACTTCTCGAGCTTTCTCTACGAGTTCAGGTTTATTTTTCAAAAGAGGAAATACCGCGACTAAAATGGGAGCAACTTTTGGAGAAAGTTTTAGATATGTTCGCTTCTCTCCACCAAGCTCGTCTTCTATGTAAGCTGAAGCAAGAACAGCTAGCAAAGAACGCCCCACACCAAAAGAAGGCTCAATACAATGAGGAATAAAGCGCTCTTTTGTGGCTTCGTCAAAATATGACAAGTCTACTTTTGAACCTTCAGAATGTTGTTTCAAATCATAATCTGTTCTATAAGCAAGACCATAAAGCTCTTTCTTCCCAAAAGGAAAATCGAACTCAAAATCAATAGTGCGTTTTGAGTAGTGAGCTCGATCACCATCCCCCACTTCAAGCTCGTGTACATTTTCTTGAGGAAGACCAATGTCTTTAGTAAAATCCCAAACTTGTTTTCTAAAATGTTCAAAATATGTCTCCCATTCTGTTGGCTTTACAAAATATTCAATTTCCATTTGTTCAAGCTCGCGTACTCGAAATATAAAATCTCGGGGAGCAATTTCGTTTCGGAAAGCTTTACCAATTTGAGCAAGACCAAAAGGAAGCTTTGGATGAAAAGAATCAACTACATTTTTAAAATTCACAAACATTCCTTGAGCAGTCTCAGGGCGAAGATATGAAATAGATTCATCGTCTTCAATGGGACCAATGTGAGTCTTGAACATCATGTTGAACTGTCGAACTTCTCCAAGGGGGTTACCGTCAGGACTTTTAATTCCATTGTCTTTAATAGACTTATCGAGCTCTTCATTCTTCATTCCTTTTGGATCAATATTGTTTGCTTCAAGAAGATGATCTGCTCGATAACGCTTTTTAGTTTTTAAATCTTCTACAAGAGGATCAGAAAATCCACCAACATGACCTGAAGATACCCAGACATTTGGGTTCATAAGAAGAGCGGCGTCGATGCCATACATATCTTCCCTATCCAAAACAAACCGCTTCCACCAAAGATTCTCAATATTCTTTTTAAGAGCCACACCTAAAGGCCCGTAGTCCCAAGTACCAGCAAGACCTCCGTATATTTCAGAGCCTTGGTAAATAAAACCTCGTCTTTTGCAAAGTGATATAAGTTGTTCCATATTTTACTACTGTACCACTCTATCATTACCGAATACAAATCCGGGGTCGGTAGCAGTGGTATTGATAGATTCAGCATTTGCAGTAATTGTGGTGCCTGCAAAATCATCCTGGCCAGTAAATACTATGTCTTTGACAAGAACGGGTGCTTGACCTAGTTGAGTCCTGCTTGGAATCAGACCAATCTTAAAAGAAAGTGTTCTGGGAGATGTTCCGTATCCAGTGCGGGCAGGAAGATTACTTAAGTCCCACCTAAGTACATGTTGATCTTCATTCCAAACCACTTTCTCACTTGAAGGAACTGTCAGTCCTTCAAAAGAAACATATACAGGAAGAGTTGCTGTGACCTGCCCTCCACTTATACTATTTAAACTATTTGAGATATTTAAGACTGCTGTGTAAGTAGTTTTATGTTCAGCTTGAGGAGGAAGAGGTCCTGAGTTTTTAATTAGACCAGAAGAATGCAGAGAATTACTTCTGAAAACAACAGAGGAAGAGACTGGAATTGTACGAACAAATGATGAAGTAATATCTTCTGTGACATTCGCGTCTGTAAGACGTTTTGCTTTTACATTGAGAGTAAAATTAACTTTTGGATTAGTTATGTGTTGAGCCAAGGCTGTCTCATAGGAAAGAGTCGGAACAAAGAAAGAAAAACTTCCTGTTTGACCTGGAGCAATCACAGAAAGTTCAGGAGAAATTGTCTTATCCCACAGAACTGTTGATTTACCTGAATCATAGTAACCTCCCTCAGAAGTAACGCTTTTAGCATCAATTATGTTGCTACTTATATTCATAGAAAACTGTGCATCATTTAGAGGGACGGTCAAAGTATTTTTCCATGTAACAGTACCTTGGATTGTTCCCCCAGCAGAAATCTGATCTCCTTTGTTAAAGGAAATCGCAGAAGAAAGAAAATCACCACGAATAACCATCGTATGATCGTACGAAACAAGAGAGGTTGAAACAACAGAAGGTGCTGATGGCTCGGCTGTACCGATGTTGAATTTAAACAACTTATCTTCAGCGCCCTGACCTGCAATAGTTCCTTTTATAATAACCTCTTTAGTCCCGTTTGGAAGAAGATCTCCTAATGGAAATTGTCCGATATTTCCTGTCTCTACTTCTAAATTAGATTGAGTATAAACAAAACCAAAAGGATAAGAAACATTTAGCACTACATTTTGAAGTAAATTATTTGAATTAGAGGCAATTTTTGCAACCAGAGTAACCTCCTGATTGGTGCCTACTTCTTTTAGAGCATCTACAGAAACAGTGATAGGAGCTTGTCGCAAAGAGACATCAAAAGAAGAAGTCTTTGAAAAAGTACCGGAAGACCCTGCTAACTTGTATTCAAAAGTTATTTTTATTTTCTTAACATCGTTTTCTTTTCCAAAAAGACGTACTGAAGATGTCTTTTTAACAATCTCTCCTTTTCCAATAGTTCCAACATCTATCTTCTCACTAACCAATGGTTGCACATCATCCCCTACCGCTCTTGCTCCATCTGGGTAATCGACAATGATGTCACTAGAAACCAAACTTGCATTGTTACCATTTTGAATACTGATGTCGTATGAAAAAGGATTGCTCGATGGAGCAGAAGGCGGAGCACTTACTTCAATAGCAATATTTCTAGAAGAGATAATATTATTTCCGTAAAGATAAATCAGGATTGATGCAACAAGAGATACTCCAAAAAATATAACCGCGCCAACAAGAACTTTGCGAAGAATGGTGTTTATTTTTGCGGTATTTATTTCTTTGATAAAAGGTTTGGGAGCAGAAGCTTCCTTCCATTTTGTAGATACTGGCTCAACCTCCTCGGAAGGAAGATAGACAGAATCAACATCTTTTTTAGCATGAGTAACAGAAGGAGCGGTGGGAGAATATAGATTGTCGCTAGCTTGTTTTATACGATCTTTGTCCATAAATAAATTATAGCATGATTACATCTCTTACAAATGAGAGGCTTGAAGAGCTCTGTTGATTTCTGTCACTATCAATTTTCTCTTAGAACCCACCTCTTCAAGAAGATTTTTTGAATAAGAACCATTGCCCAGAAAATTATTAAATTCTTTTTCATCTTTAATATATCCAAGCAAAGAAAGTACCCTAAGAACAGTCAGTTCCTCAGAAGAAAGTAGTAATTCTTTAGATAAATCTTTTTGGTTTTCGGAAAGAAACAAAAAGAATGACACAATAGTGTCGAATAATTCATGATTAGATTCTTCCCCCTGAAGTACTCGACGAAGCAATGCAAACACACGAAAGAGAGATTCTCTTGATTCCTGTGATTTAATTTCTGAAAGAGTGTCCCCTTTTTTAGTAGCAGTAGTGACCCTCCACACTTCCCTGCCTCGAATAAGAGAAATAGAAACAAAAGAAAAATCTGTAAGAGAGTAGCGAAGTTTTGAACGAAGATGTCGAAGCCCTTGAGCTGTGGCGCGAATAAAACCAAAATCTTTAGTCAAAATATCCAAGACTTTGTTTGCTTCGCCTGTAGCGGAGCTTTTTAAAACAAAAGCTTCGGTTTCAAAAATAGTATGCATAAAACTAGCTTACAATGTCCGACATTGTAAGTTTGATTTTGAAAGACAAATGATCAAGAGAAAGTGTTTCTCCTTCAGAAACATCTTCAAATACAAAACCTTCAATTCGAGCAGTCTTTTCTATCTCTTCTTTAAAAGATTCAATAATCTCTTTTCCTTTGTCACTTGTTTCAATATTCAGAGTAATAGCATCTTTTGGAGAGAGGCCTTCTTTTTTTCTCATGTCTTGTACAAATCGAGTAAATTCACGAGACACCCCTTCTCTAACGAGTTCTGGGGTCAAGTTGGTATCGAGCTCAACTTCATCTTTAATAGCACTGTCGAGAATGACTTCTTTAACATTTATCTCGTCTTTAATTAGAGAAATATATTCCTCGTCGTTGGAAATATCTTTATCATCCGCACGAAGCATTACTCTTCCTAGTGGCTGCCGAACCTTGATTCCTGCCTTTGTCCTAGCTTCGAGAGAAAGAGTCACTACACGTCGTACTTCTGCCATTTTAGAAATAATTTCTTCATCATTTTTGCCATCTCCGATAGAAGCAAGATCTGGCCATTTCTTTAGGTGAACACTCTGTTTTACCCCTAAAATACCCTTTGAAACGCTCTGGTAAAGCTCTTCTGCGAGGAATGGTGTAAAAGGAGCCATAATCTTTGAAAGCTCAAATAACGCAAAACGGGTGGTAGAAAGAGCGTTCAGGCGGTCATCCTTTCCTTCTGGTGTTTCGTCTTTGTATCGGTCTCGAGAACGTCTTACATACCACACAGAAAGGTCATCGATAAAATCTCCAATTGGGCGGATAGCTCGGTCGAATTGATATGTGTCTAGATTCTGCGTAACGGTTTTAAGTAACTGTCGGAGACGCGCCATAATCCATTGATCGAGAATATTTTTACTTACCAATTCTGGAACCTCTATTCCCTCTGCTGACATTTCATACAAAGAAAGAATATTAAAGAGTCGATTGAAATGTTTTTTTACTATTTCATCGAGAGACTTTTCTGAAAAGGCTGTGTCTTCTGCTTTTACTGATGGAGACGAAGCAAAGAAGTATCTCATAGCATCAGCGCCATATTTATCTACTGTTAGCATTAAATCAGGATAATTTTTCAAACTTTTAGACATTTTTCTTCCATCTTCTGCAAGAATAAGTCCATTTACTACTACATTTTTATAAGGAGACTGTTCAAAAAGTCCAACACCTAAGACAATGAGTGAGTAGAACCATCCTCGTGTCTGATCTGTTCCTTCTGAAATAAAATCCGCTGGAAAATACAAACCATTTTCTATTTCTTTTTTGTTTTCAAATGGATAATGCTTTGAAGCAAAAGGCATAGATCCTGAGTCATACCATGTATCAAAGACATCAAGAATACGCTTCATTGTTTTTCCAGATGAAGAAATCCATGTTACAGAATCGATAAATGGACGATGAAGATCAAGCTCGTTTGTTTCATTTTTAGGAAGAGCTCCGAAATTAATACTGTGAAGTGATCCTGTTTTTACTTCCCCGTCTCCCCACACGGTATCAACATTACCTTCCTTTCCACCAAGAGAAACTGCTTCCATCATTTTCAAACAAGCTTCATGAGTAATCACAAGAATATTTTTTCCTTCATATTTTCGATCTATATCATATAAGAAATCAGAAATACGATCTCTGATATCTTTATACCCCTCCCCTTCAGGAACAGAAGCACTAAACCACCCATCGGTCTTATGAGCATCTAAATAAGCATAAAATTCTTTTGGAGTCTTACCTTCAAAAGTTCCCATTGAAAATTCTCGAATGCGATCGTCTTCGATAATTTCACCCTCAAAACCAATTGCGTCTTTTACTATTTCAGCAGTTTCTTTTGTACGCAAAAGTGGCGATACGAAAATAACATCTACATCTTTTAAATCTTTAACACTTTCCTCAACCTCTTTTTTTCCTTTTTCAGTAAGGTGATATTTATCACTTATTGAAGCACTAAGAATACCTTTCACATTGTGCTCCCCCTCTCCGTGTCGCAAAGCAAAATATGTATTCTTTTTAAGTTTTTTTCGAAGGTCGTCTATTGAGCCAATCACCTCTGTCTCAGACTTGTCTTCACTTTGCCAAATAGGAAGAGGTGCACCCCAATAACGTGAACGTGAGATTCCCCAATCACGAGCGTTTTCAAGCCATTTTCCGAATCGTCCTTCACCGATAGTTTCGGGAGTCCATTTTACTTTTTTGTTTTCTGCCACCAATTTATCTCGAAGATCTGTAACTTTAATAAACCAACTTGAGGTGGCGTAATTTAAAAGAGGGGTCTCACATCTCCAACAATGAGGGTATGCATGAACAATTTTCTCTTTCGCAAAAAGAGCTCCTTTTTGTGCAAGATATTTAATCATCTCAATATCTGCTTTTTGATGAGCGTCTTTTTCTCCAGCCTCCCCTTTTGGTTTGGCTATCATACCAGCAAAGCCTTCTGTCTCTTGTTTGAATTTTCCATCAGTACCAACATGCTGAATAAAAGGAAGATTTTCTTTTATTCCAAGATTCAAATCGTCTTCTCCAAATGCCGGAGCAATGTGCACGATACCGGTACCGTCAGTTGTGGTGACAAAATCCGCTCCGTACACTTTCCAAATATTTTCTTTATTCTCTAGATTTACTTTTTCATAAAAATCAAAAACAGGTTTGTATGACTTCCCAATCAAATCTGATCCTTTAAACGTATCGACAATGTCCGACATTGTAAATTTATCTTTTAGTTTTTCATACAACTCCTTTGCAACGACAAAAAATACTATTTCTTCTTTTTCATTTGTTGTCTTTATTTTTACATATTCAATATCAGGACCCACTGCAAGAGCTACGTTTCCAGGAAGTGTCCAAGGAGTAGTGGTCCATGCAAGTAAAAATGTGTCGGGCTCATCTATCAATTCAAACTTTACATATGCTGAAATATCAGTGATATCTTTGTATCCCCCAGGCTGATTGAGTTCAAAGTTTGAAAGAGTGGTTCCACAACGTGGGCAAAATGGCATTACTTTGTATCCATCATACGCCAGACCTTTTTCATAAAGTGTTTTAAAAGACCACCAAACAGACTCTGTATAAGAAGAATTCATTGTGCGATAGTCGTGCTCCATATCTATCCACCTTCCGAGACGAGGAATGATTTTCTTCCATTCATCTGCATAATGTAGAACACTATCTCGAGCTTCTTTATTAAATTTATCAACGCCAAGTTCTTCGATATCTTTTTTATTTTTCAACCCAAGCTTTTTCTCAACAAGGTTTTCAATGGGAAGACCATGGCAATCCCAACCCCAAGTACGAGGAACAAACCTTCCTTTCATGGTCATATATCGAGGAATAATATCCTTTAAAGTTGTAGGGAGAATGTGTCCAAAGTGAGGTAAACCTGTAGCAAAAGGTGGTCCATCGTAAAAGACAAAGGGGTCGCCACCTTTAGTTTGTTCAAGACTTTTCTCAAAAATCTTGTTTTCCTTCCAGAATTCTAGGATTTCTTTTTCGCGCTCGGGTTTATACATAAAAGACATCGTAGCACAAAATTAGCAAACAAAAAAAACCAAAATAACACTACTTTTAAAATACCCGCATAAAATCCTAGTGGATTTTTGCTCTGCTCGTGCACTGCGCAAGATATTTTTTAAAGTTGTTTTGTAATCTGAGTTTTTTGGGTTTGCCTTCTCTGCTACATTTTCTCTGGAACTGGGATACCGAGGATTGTGAGGCCATTTTTCATTACTGTGGCAAAAGCTGACACGACAGCGAGACGAGTAGAAGACTCTTGAAGATTAGCTTTATCTATAATTATAGTGTTGGCATAGTAACCATTAAAAGAAGAAGCGAGCTCTGTAAGATAAGTGACCACAAGCTGAGGGGCTTTCAATGTAAAAGCCTCTTCGACTATTTCTGGAAAACGGTAGAGAATCTTAGTAAGTGGTGAGTCGCTATTTTCTATCTTTACTCCCCCGCTCATTTCAATCCCCTCTTCTTTTGCTTTTCGAAGAACTGAAATTGCTCGAGTATGAGCATACTGAAGATAGGGACCACTGTCCCCTTCGAAAGAAAGCGCTTTTTCAATATCAAAAGAAATATCCTTTGTTCTTCCAGCTTTCAGCATCTCGTAAACCACTGCGCCGTGTGCAATTTTTTCAGCAATAGAACCCTTCTCTTCTCCCACAATTCTTTCTTTCATAATCTCTTCAACTTTTGTTTTTACTTCATCAAAGAAATCATCTGCGTATACAACATTACCTGCACGAGAACTCATTTTTCCTTGTCCTTTGATTGAGACATACCCATATGAGACATGAAGAAATTCTTCACGCTTCCCTATTCCAAGCTGTTCACAAACAGCAAAAAGCTGTTCGAGAGCAAGAGATTGTTCTGGACCGATAACCCATACTTGGTGATGTGCATTATGTTTCTTCTTTTTTAAATCAGTAAGAGCTATATCTTGAGTAATATAAAGGGCTGTACCATCATTTTTCTGTACGATAGTGTCGCTCAGTCCATAAGACTCGAGATTTGTAAGAATTGCTCCATCTTCAAGTTTTTTGAAGATTCCTTTTTCAAGACCTTCTTTTACATATCTTTTTCCTTCTTCATAATGTTCGTGTTCATGCCAGACATAATCAAATCTAGCACCAAGACGTTTAAGGGTTTCATTTTGTCCTTGATGAGCAAAATCTAAAACAGTCGCCCATAGTTCCCATATCACAGGATCTTTTTCTTCCCATTTCACTACCATTTCTCTTACTTTTTTATCAATCTCTGGTTTTTCACATTCAGAAGCACCTTTTACATACATTTCATCCATAAGTCTATCTGGTTTTTTTCCAGAACTTTCAGGTGTATGCCATTCGTTTTTATGAGATTGCCAATACAAAATATCTTCGACACGACCTCCGTCTTTTTTTCCACAGACCAAATAACCCCACATGAGCTTGGCAATTGCGATACCACGGTTGTTATCTACCATCTCTCGAACTACTTTTCCTCCACCCCATTCAATCAAATTACAAAGAGTTACTCCTGTAATAACGTTACGCATATGACCAAGATGCATTGATTTATTTGGATTGGGAGATCCATATTCAATAGCCCAGACATCAGATTCTTGAAGTGGTTTTTTTCCAAATTCTTCATCTGTTTTTAAAATTTCTTTAAGGCTCTCTGCAAAAAACTTCGGAGACAAGAAAAAATTAATAAACCCAGGACCAGCCACCTCTACTTTACTGATAGTATCTGGAAGATTTTTTTGTATTTCAACCACAAGACTATGCGCAAAGTCCACAGGATTTTGCTTTAATTTCTTAGCCAAGACAAGAGCTACGTTTGTAGAATAATCCCCTTTTGAGATATCAGCTGGATGTTCCACCACAAAAGAAGCTTCTTCTTTAAGCGAATCTAGGATGAGTTGTTTAATAATTTCTTTCACAAAATGAGTCTATCACAAACCAGATATTTGAGAATAACTAGAGTAATTCGACAAAAACGAAGGAAGAGCAAACATGAGACCAACCAAAGGAAGGAGAAACATCACAACAGTAAGAATAAGCGTCCACAAAAAAGTCTTATACAGCTTCCTTACAATGTCGGACATTGTATCTATCTTCTTCTCAAGCTCAGCGATTTTTAATTCAAGTTGTTCCATGTCGCAATAGTATCATTTTAAAATAAAAAACTAAATAAAAAAGCACCCCCGTAGAGAGGTGCTGTGGAGCTTCATAACAATTCTTTTTTCAAAAGAGACACAAGATTCTCAAACACTTCTTCCTCAGGAAGATTGGCGTCAACAACCTCACACCTAGGAACATGTTTGAAAAATTCCAACATTCCTTCTCTCATACGCTCATGGAATTCAACTTTTCTCTCGTCGAAATGATTGATCTCGGCGGGGCCTTGAGACTTTTTTCTTGCAAGGCCAGTCTTAACATCAACACCCATGTAGATATACAAGTCAGGAACGGTACCATCCAGAAAAAATTTCCTCATCTCCCAAAAGAAATCTCGGAGTTCTTCCGCTTGTTGTCCGTAGACCTGATAAGCAAAAGTTGAAGAATCAAAACGATCTGACAAAACAGAAACCCCCTTGGCAAGTGCCGGGCGAATTGTGTTTTTTAAATGATCAGCTCGCGCCGACCAAAAGAGACCAAAATGAGTTCGAGCATCTGCTTGTTCAGCATTACTTGAATTCAAAATGAGTTTCCGAATTTCGTCTGCATAAGGAGAGCCTCCTGGTTCTCGAGTAATTATCACCCTATCACCAAAATACTCCTTAAGTTTTTTGATTTGAGTGCTTTTTCCGGCGCCCTCTCCTCCGTCAATGACAATAAATTTTCCAGTTTTCATCTATCGGGATTTTAGCACCTTATCAATCTTTTCCGCAATCTTAGTAAAATCTTTTTCTTTCTTTCCTCGAGTGGTCTCTGCACAAGTCCCCAAACGAATACCTGACGGATCAAAAGACGACCGAGTCTCACCTGGAATGGTATTTTTGTTTACAATAATACCCGCTTTTTCAAGTCTATCACTTGCCTCAGTGCCAGAAATTCCCTTTCCATTCATCCATGTGTCTACCAGTACCATATGACTATCTGTACCACCAGAGACTATTCTCCAACCTTTTTTCTTGAGAGTCTCAGCTAAAACTTTTGCATTCTTCATCACTTGTTTTGCATATATTTTAAATGCAGGAGTAGATGCTTCTTTTAAAGCTACAGCGATACCCGCAATCTGATTGTTGTGAGGGCCTCCCTGAAGTCCTGGAAAAACAGCTTTATCTATTTTCTTTGGAAGTTCTCTTGAGTCAATTTTAGAAAAAATCATCGCTGAACGCGGGCCTCGTAAACTTTTGTGAGTAGTAGTAGTCACAATATCAGCATAAGGAAATGGTGACGGATATGCCTTACCTGCGATAAGACCTGCGACGTGAGACATATCTACCATGAGTAATGCCCCACAAGCATCTGCAATTTCTCGAAATTTTTTCCAATCTACTTTTCTAGGATACGCAGTAAATCCTGCGACAATAATGTGTGGTTTTTCTTTGATAGCTTGAATCATCAAATTTCCGTAGTCAATCACTTCGGTTTTTGGATCTACACCATACGAAATTTGCTTGAAGAATTTTCCAGTAGCAGATGCTTTGTGTCCATGAGTAAGGTGTCCCCCGTTATCAAGAGCCATACCTAAAATCTTTCCCGTGCCATCAATTGGAATAGTTGCAAGATACACAGCCAAGTTTGCAGGAGAGCCTGAAAGAGGTTGAACATTTACAGCCCAGTTTTTTGGAGATAGTCCAAAAAGTTTAAGTGCTCGCTTTTGTGCCAACAACTCAATTTTATCCACAATTTCATTTCCACCGTAATATCTTTTTCCTGGATACCCTTCTGAGTATTTATTAGTAAGCTCCGAGCCGAGCACCTCAAGCACGTCTTTTGAAACATAGTTTTCAGAAGCAATGAGGTTGATAACCTTTTTTTGCCTTGCTTTTTCAGCTTTTAAGAGTAAGTTAATTTCAGAATCTCGCATGCAAACATTGTATGTTAAGATAACCTCAACCACAACATCACCATGAATAAACACGACGAAACGTACCTTACATTACTTCAACACATCCTCGATAAAGGAAAAATAAAGGGAGACCGTACAGGCACCGGGACTATCGGTGTCCACGGCTACCAAATGCGATTTGACCTTTCCGATGGCTTTCCTCTCCTCACCACAAAGAAAGTTCCTTTCAAACTCATTGTGACGGAGCTTCTTTGGTTTATCACCGGAGACACACAGCTTCGCACTCTCCTTGATAACAACAACCACATCTGGGACGAGTGGCCTTACAAGGCATATCTCAAGAAACAAGGACTTCCCATTCCCAAATCAGACACCGAAGAATGGAAAACTGGAATGAGAGCTTTCACAGATAGCATTCTTGCAAACCCTGAGTTTGCCAAACAACATGGAAACCTTGGTCCAATCTATGGCTATCAATGGAGAAGTTGGCCAAACCCAAAAGGCGGAGTCATCGACCAACTCAAAGAAGCCGTCGAGACTCTTCGGAAAAACCCTGAATCGAGAAGAATTATCGTCTCCGCGTGGAATCCTGCGGATATTGAAGAGATGGCGAAGGCGGGGCTTCCTCCTTGCCACTGTCTCTTTCAGTTCTTCGTCGCCGACGGAACACTAGATCTCCAGCTCTACCAGCGGTCATGCGACACATTTCTTGGTGTGCCGTTTAATATCGCAAGCTATGCCCTTCTCCTTCAACTTGTCGCTTCGGTGACAGGACTAAAGCCTGGGACATTTATCTGGACAGGAGGAGATGTTCATATCTATTCCAATCACACGGAACAGGTAAAAGAACAACTCTCTCGAGATCCTCGTAAAGCTCCGAGGGTTACAATTAATCCAGAGGTAAAAGAGCTTTGGGATTTTAAGCTCGAAGATATTGTGCTTGAAGAATACGATCCACATCCAGCAATCAAAGCACCGATTGCGGTCTAATACGAAACAAGAAAAGCACAGTCGCAAGGTTTACCTTGCGACTTTTTTTGTTACGATTCAGACACTATGGCATTATCAAACAAAAAAATTATTGAGGAAATGAAAAAAGGTGACATTATTATTCATCCTTTTAAAAAAGAAAACCTAGCGACTTCAAGCTACGACCTTACCCTTGGTGAATATTTCTTTCGGGAACAACCTTCAAAATACAACCACAGTATCTATAATATTTGGAGCAAGTCCCATATGGAACATGTATGGGGAGCAGACAAGGTAGAAAGAGCGGTTCCAGCAAAAGAAGCTTTCCAAAAATATAATTTTGAATGGGACGGTATTTCTCCGAATGATAAAGTAATTATGTTAAAGCCCGGAGAAACTATCCTAGCTCATACAAATGAATTTATCGGAGGGAGAAATCATATCACCACCATGATGAAAGCTCGATCATCACTCGGACGAAGTTTTATCGAAGTATGCAAATGTGCTGGATGGGGAGATGTTGGATATATCAATAGATGGACAATGGAAATCACCAACAACTCAAAAAATTATATCATTCCACTTGTAGTCGGAAGACGTATCGCTCAACTTATTTTTTTCGAGACAGGACAAATTGATGGTCCAGATTATTCGGAGACAGGAAAATACAATCCTGGCAAAAACCTTGCTGAGCTTAAAAAGAATTGGAAACCCGAACTAATGCTTCCTCTATTATACAAAGATAGAGACGCTCAAAAGAAAAAGTGATATCCATAATAGTCGCAATTCAAGCAAAAGATCGAGGAATTGGCTCTAAAAATGGGTTGATATTTCGTATCTCTGATGACTTAAAAAGATTTAGGGCTTTAACCACAGGTCACCCCATTATCATGGGCAGAAAAACTTTCGAGTCGATTGGAAAACCCTTACCCAATCGTACAAATATTGTCATCTCTCGTAATACTGATTTAAAAATGGAAGGAGTAACTTTTTGTAAAACCTTAGAAGAGGCCATAGAAAAAGCAAGAGAAATTGATGAAAATATTTTTGTAATAGGAGGAGGAGAAATATTTAAACAAGCACTCCCCTTTACAGACAGAATTGAAATGACTGTTGTTGAAAGTGACTCTCCTGCGGATGTATTTTTTCCTGACTACAGTGAGTTTTCAAAAATAATTTCTGAAGAAAAACATATTGATGAAAAGACAAGTCTAAAATATTCTTGGATTACTCTTTCAAGATAACTGAACAATGTCCGACATTGTATACAAAAAGCTCGGCTATAATAGCCGGGCTTTTTGTATTGTTTGAGTTTGAGATTATTTCACAACCTCAACCCCCATTGATCGGCAAGTCCCTTTGATGATACCCATGGCAGCTTTCAGGTCGTTTGCATTGAGCTCAGCGAGCTTAATTTCTGCAATAGCTTTGATTTGAGCTTCAGTAATCTTTCCTACTTTCTTAGTGAGATTGGTTCCTGAACCCTTCTCTACTCCAATAGCTTTTAGAATCATTCGAGATGCTGGAGCAGTCTTTAGAATGAAATCGAAGGTACGGTCATCGTACACATTCATAAGAACAGGCACAATTTCGTCTTTTCGGTCTTGAGTAGCTGCGTTGAACTTAGAAACGAAGTCTCCAATGTTCACACCAGCGGGGCCAAGAGCCGTACCGACTGGGGGCGCAGGAGTAGCTTTTCCTCCAGGGATTTGTAGCTTTATTACTTTTGTTATTTTCTTTGCCATTTTGGTAATTAATTATTGTTATGTGTGTGGTCAAAGGGCATCTTTGACCACTTTTTGAAGCGCGTAACAGTGTTGAATATATTACACGAAATCAGTTTTTTGTCTATTTAAGACTTTTTAACCTGAAGAAAATCAAGTTCTACGGGGGTCTCTCGTCCGAACATTGAAACAAGTACCTTCACCTTTCCTCGTTCAGTATCAACCTCGTTTACCTTTCCTTCGAACTCTTTGAATGGTCCGTCGGTGATAATGACAGCATCGTCTACAGCAAGATCGATTGAGTGTTTTACATTTCCACCACCAATTCGTTTGAAGAGTTCTTCAACTTCCTTTTTTTCTAGGGGCACAGGATATACTCCAGAGCCAACGAACCCTGTCACTCGAGGAGTATTTCGAACTACATACCAAGAATCATCGGTTACAATCATATCCACAAGAATGTATCCTGGGTATATTTTTTCTTCTTGTTCAACACGCTTGCCTGCTTTCACTTTGATAATCTTTTCAGTAGGAACAATCACGTTAAAAATACGGTCTTCCATTCCCAGAGATTCGATTCGCTGTTTTAGATTTCGGAGCACAGCATTTTCATATCCTGCATAGGTATGGATAGCGTACCAGTTTCGTTCTCCTTCTGCTTGTTGTTTTGACATAATAATAGAGGTGAGATTTGTAATATTAAATAATCTTCTGAATGCCAAGTGAGAAGAGGTAATCAAAAAGGCCTAGAACTAAAGATACTGAAATCGCCGCAACGATAACAATAATAGTGTAAATAACCGCCTGACGCATAGTAGGCCATGTCACATGCTTCATTTCTGTCTTTGTATCCTTAAAATATTTTAGAATGCTCATAGGTTTTTTGTAAATTAAAAACCCCTCTCGGGGTCACCCAAGATAGTACCACCTCTTTGGTTTTTGTGCAAATAACAATGTCTACAATGTCCGACATTGCAGATTAAAGAATTACAATGTCGGACATTGTAAATTCAGGAACTTTTGAATAACTACTCCATTTCCAATCAGAGATATTATTAACTAGGCCAGCCTCCTTGGGATTATTATGTATATAATCAAACACCAACCTTAATTGTTCATTTGATTCAATAAGAACAGATTTAAACTTATCTTGAAACAAGTGCCCAACAGAAGAATACTTCTTATTAAAATATTTTGAATAAGAAGTACATATCTTAACAATTACTTTCGTTATAGGAATCTCTGTTTTTTGTTCTATTATGAAATGATAATGATTTGGCATTAAACAATAACAAACTAACCCAAAGGAGTCTTTTGCGAGTATTTTTCTGCGGTGTTTTTTAGTAATAAATTCTGGGTAAAAAGCTTCTTTAGCAAAAAATAAAAAAACTTTAAAATCCTCCTCGTCAAGAAATACTGGATTCTTATTATTACCCCGATTATAAACATGATAATAATTTCCCTTTTGAAAATTTTTATGATCTCGATTATTCATAATATATCTAACATCATAATTATTCAGTATCAAGGAAAACCAAAGAAAACCTCAATTATTTATCAAATACAAAAAAACCACCCTCTCAGAGTGGTTTTAAACTTACAATGTCGGACATTGTACTATTTCTTGGTAGACGTAGTTGTCTGTTGTGTTGTTGGGGTTTGAGTAGCAGTTCCCTTTTGTGCCTGCTGAATATTTTGATTCAAGAAATCAACAACTTGTGTAAGTGTTGCGTGATCATTGGCAATCTGAGTACGAAGCTGATAAATAGTAAGAGCTTGGTAGGTAAAGACAGTTAGGATAACTCCGACAATAAAAGAAATTGTAGTGATAATTAATATTTTCATTTTGTTTTTATTTTTTAAATTAATTTTAAACATGGTTTATAATTACTGATTATTATATCTTCATATACAACAAGACACAAGACAATTACTGTGTAGAAGTTGCAGTTGACTCAGTAGAAGTAGCGACGTCTGGGACATTTATTTGAATTACAGGATCCACAGGAGGTGTTGAAGTTGAATCTGTGGTAGTAGAGATTGTTGAATCAGGACTAGTTGTGCTTGTAGAGATACTAGTTGTAGAAATTGTATTTGAAGGAGTTACCTGAACACTTGTAGCACCTCCCTCATTTTGAAGCATCGTTTTAAATTGATCTTTTGTTACGCACACATCATCAACGCAAACATTACCTTGAATCTTTAATTGATCTCCGTTTGAAGAGAACCACTTTGAAATATTTTCAACTGTGTGTGTTACTTGCTGGAAAGCATCAATCATAAAAGGAATCAGTCCTGATATACCAATACTCTTTAAGCCTGTCTGTCTGTCGGTCTGCACAAGTTCAGGGAATAATGTTTCCATTTCTTGAGCAATGAATCCAAATTTAAGAGGAGTAGAATCAACATCTGTTTTCCAATGATATGAGACAGGACGAAGAGCAAGTACTTTATCAAGAGAAGATGATGAAGAAGCATTATTAAAAGTATTATTAATAGACACAATATCTTTTTTAAGTCTTTCATCAGAAGAACAATTAAGGAGACCTGTTGTAGCACTTAGGGTACAACTTGTGTTTCCTGAACTTGTTTGAAATTTTGCCACGTTTCCAAAACCATCATCGCCTACGACATGAAGTCTATACGAAGGAGAAAGGGTTCCAATACCAACATTACCATTTTCGAAAATAGCAGCTATGCTTGAACTTGCAACAACAGAGTAACTTACAATAACAACACCCGCACCACCGGCACCCCCACTTAAGTTTGTATTACCATCAGCAGATCTACCTCCTCCGCCTCCTCCGCCTCCAAGATTTGCAGTTCCGTTTGTACCAGCTGAACCAGTACCAGATCCTCCACCTCCCCCACCAGTTCCACCTGAACCAGCCGTTCCTGTGCCATAGAGACCTCCACCTCCTCCACCTCCATATACTGTTGATGCTCCAATAATAGTTGAGGTGTGACCATTACCTCCATTACCAGAAGCGCTAGAACTGCCGTTTGAACCTGTCGAGCTTGCACCTCCTCCTCCGCCAGAGCCGTAGGCAGGAGTTACTATTGAGTTATTACCTCCAGCGTTACCTTGTCCAGCAGTGCCTGCACCTCCCGTTGTAGCTGAACCAACTCCTCCTCCAGAACCACCTCCAGAACCACCGCTTGAACCATTGAGTTGTACTGCGCCTCCTCCGCCTCCTCCAGCACCTCCTCCAGTTGCAGTACTTGCATCAAAAACAGAATTTCCACCGCTTGTTCCAGCAGCGGATGAAGCACCGCTTCCTACACCTCCATTACCACCATTGCCAACAGTTACCGCATAACTACCTCCTGCAGTTACAGAATATGAACTAGTATCAACGACACCTCCTCCTCCACCTCCTCCTCCAGCTCCGGCCCCTCCACCTCCTCCACCTCCCACGATCAAAACATGAACATTACTGACACCAGAACTTGGAGCTATAAATGTTCCACTTGATGTAAATGTATGAACTACATATGTAAGAGGTCCCGACACGTAGCTAGTGATAGTTCCACCAGATCCAATTATTGGAGTAGCGCCAACAGCACTCACAACATGGAGTTTCGCGAGTGGAGTAGTAGTTCCAATCCCAAGACTTAATGGCGCACCAGTATCAGAATCAGTCATATAAATATAGGGGCTATTATAAGTTTTTAATCTCATATTTGACCCAGCAGGAGTTGAAAAACTTGGAGCATAAATTCCTCCCCCACTAACAATATTGCTTGAAAAATAAGCCTCTCCGTCTACATTAAAATTAGAAATTGAATTATAAACATCAGACGGACCAATAAAAACCTTTCCGTCATCTCGAACTCTAAAATAACTACTATTCAATGAATCTGTGGTATTAATAGAATACGTTGATGAAGTGTTACTACTTCCTATAATTGATAATTTTGCCCCAGGCGTTGTTGTTCCAATTCCAATAATGTTTGCAATCAAAGTACCAGAGGTATTTCCGTTTGCACCAGTACCAATTCCCAAAACACCCGCAGAGACGCGGGAGATAGCGGTATCTAAAATATATGTGGCATTGCCTGTGCCCCACCCAAATGGAATACGGCTATCAAGGGAATAGCGCGTGCTTCCCACATAAATCCATGGCTGACCATTTAAAGTATAATTAGGGCCAGTAGAAATCCAAGTACCAACACCACTTTGTGGAGTAGAAATAGTTTGGTCGGTATCCAAAGTCAAACTCCCTGTTTTGTTTATACTAAACTTACTTACTCCATTTACTTGCAGATCAAGAAAATTACCACTTGTCTTTGTTCCAGGATTGACCAAAATGTCCGTCAAGGCCGAAGAAGTTGAGGGTGCGATAGTCAAGATTCCCGCCGGCGTTGTTGTTCCTATTCCCACATTGCCACTCGGCAATATCGTCATCTTCGTCGTCAACGATTGAAGGATAGAACTCGAAACTCCGGCATCAGATGTTTTAAATAAAATTGAGCCACCAGCTGAATTTCCTGTGCCCGCTCCCCCCGCAAGAATCATCGATCCCCCTTCAATATTGGTACCATTTCCATTACTGCCACGAATTGTCCAATCTGTTGGAAGAACTCCGACAGAATCAGCCTTGTGAAATACGAAATTAGGGGTGTTACGATTGCCTATTGCTACATCAGTTATTGTATTGGCAGGAGCTATGTTTAATTGGGTCGAGGCAACGTTAAGGTATTCTGTGGATGCAGTTAAAAAACTAACAAGAGATGAGGCTGTTTTAAAATAAGTAGTGTCGGAAAAACCTGTCAATGCCGTACTAAGGTTTCCGAGTGCAAAAGCTGGCCTTGCAGAATTATCTTGTAAAACGAGAAAGTTTGCATCGGTACTCGCAGGTCCTTGAACCACCAATGTACCCGCGGTAGTCGTTGCCGTCCCAATTCCAACATTGCCACTGTTTTTGACATACAATGCCGGAACATCTGTACCGTTTCCTCTGGTTCCTATAACTGCTGTAACTCCCGCACTTGTGCCATCCTGATTCAAGACTCCTAAATATCCTCCGTAATCATAGTTTGTACCGATTGCAGCAAATATTCTATTGTTCAAGACCGTGGACGATTGAGTATTATTACCCGAAGAAATAATACTTGTAGCAACAGGTAAAGAAGCTCCACCGTCTCCTCCGACAGTAAGAAGTGCTTTCGGCGCAGTGTTTCCAATCCCCACATTCCCTCCAGCAGTCACAGTAAATAGTGGGTTGCCGTTTGAATCTTGAACATTAAAAAGATTTGCAACCTGTCCAACAAAACCTTTGATGGTCATGATGGTTTGGTTGATACCTGTGGAGATAGCAGAGATGAGTGAATTTGTAA
>Ga0172379_10003789_pt1 | contig 23436 bp, 14 predicted proteins | sample GrowelOW334metaG_FD_119756 | JGI IMG/M metagenome (GOLD analysis project Ga0172379, IMG submission 119756) | Groundwater microbial communities from an aquifer near a municipal landfill in Southern Ontario, Canada - Groundwater well OW334 metaG | ecosystem: Environmental > Aquatic > Deep...
GAATACGAGGAAATAAAAAAGCCGGAATCGAAGTATGGCGAAATTTATAAACTCGGAAAGCATCGTCTCATGTGCGGAGACGCGACGAAAATCGAAGATGTCAAAAAGCTCATGGGCGCGATAAAAGCCGATATGGTTTTTACTGATCCGCCATACAATGTAGATCATGTCAGTCATGAAAAGAAAGGAAAATTTCCGACTGAGCAGGGCAGGATTCTCGGCGATCAGCAAAGCCAGGAGGATTTCGAGGCATTCAGCAAAAAGGTGTTTGAAAATTATCATGAAATTCTGAAACCGGGCGCAGTTATTTATGTCTGTACCGGCTATACCAGTTATTCGCTGTGGTACTACGAGATGCTCAATTCAGGTTTTGAATTTTCATCGACACTCGTCTGGGTGAAGCCGTCTTTTTCCATCGGCTGGGGCGACTACAAAAAACAATACGAGCAAATCATGAAGGCTAAAAGAAGCAAGAGCAAAACCAAAGCCCAGCCGATTATGTATGGCTGGAAAAAAGGAGAGCGACATTATTTCTACGGAGACAACAACGAAAGCGACGTGTGGGATATGCCAAGAAAGGCCGTCACCAAGATGGCGCATCCGACTGAAAAACCGGAGTGGTTGATTATGCGAGCTGTCAAAAATTCCAGCCGGGTCGGGAACACTATAGTCGATTTTTTCGGCGGATCGGGCAGCACTCTTTTTGCCGCCAATAAACTGGGTCGAACATGCTATCTGCTGGAACTGGATCCGCGCTGGTGCGACGTGATCAGGAAGCGCTGGGAAAAAGTCAAAATAAAAAACTAAAGCACCCGGGTTAACTATGACCCCCGGTCAATTATGAATAAGCCAAATCTCACAACTTCCAAGATGCCGAAAGAGACAGAGCAGCAGTACACTGCCTGGCTTTTGTATTGCGAATCAGGGAGCCTGGAAAAGCTCCATCGCATGTGGGAAGGACTTCATCAAGGCTTCATTGACTCTTCATCGGAAATGGCTGGTCTCAGGGGGCGATTAGGAGCTCCGCCGACTCTCAGAACTATTGCCGAATGGTCTTCAAAATTTCGCTGGGTCGAACGAAAAGACCTGAAACTAACCGAAGACTTGGAGAGTCTTCATAAAAAGGCTCAGGAAATTAAACAGAAGAAAGTCGGTGTTATTGCTGAGATATTTTGGGAAAAATTGCAGGTTCTCAAAAAACAAATGAAAAAGGGCGAGGGGTCGACGGTGGATGAGATTAAAAAATTATGGGAGATGTTTCGCACCGAGATGGGCGAGTCTCTCGGCAAACATGAATTGAGCATCAAGGAAGAAGAGCAAAAGCCGCCGACTGCGGAGGAAGAGGAATTAGGCTTGGCAATAGATGAAACCATCAAAGATTTCTATGGACGAAAAGGAAAAACAAAAAAGTAGCATTCTGTATTGGATCAAGAGGAATAAAATAAAAAGCGAGAGTGGAGAACCAATCGAATTTTCTGACCACCGTTTCATGCTGGATATTTATTCGGACAGGACTCCGATGCAAGCCATACGCAAAGGTTCGCAGATCGGGGCGAGTACGATGGAAATTCTGCGAGCGATCCACGCGGCGCGCTTCTGGGGCATCAATCAAATTTACACTTTGCCGACGGCGGATGACGTGGCCGAATTTGTAAAAAGCAAAGTGAATAGGATCGTGAAAACCAATCCTTGCGTTTTGGAAGGAGTGAGCGGAAGAGATGTGGATTCAATAGAGCAAAAACAGATCGGAAAATCATTCCTGTTTTTCAAGGGGACATACACAGAAAAGGAAGCCATTATGCTTACCTCGGACCGCAACATTCATGATGAACTCGACAAATCCAAGCCCGAGGTTATTCGCGACTATACCAGCCGTATGGGATTTTCAAAAATCCGGAGTCAGCATTATTTTTCAACCCCAACTGTTCCGGATGTAGGAATAGATCGTCTGTTCGGACAGTCCGACCAAAAACACTGGCGCTTTGATTGTCCTCATTGCGACTATGAGCAGCATATGGATTGGGAAAAGAATGTTGATCGCGAGCGAAGGATTTATGTCTGCCAGAAATGTCGGAAGGAAATCACTACTCGCTGGGTCTGCGATACCGGCCGATGGAAAGCCCGGTATCCAGGAGAGCCAATAAGCGGATATTGGATCAGCCAGATGATATGTCCATGGCGCAGTGCGGCCGATCTTCTCGACGAAGAAGCCAGTGCCGAAGACCAAAAATATTTCTACAATTTCGTCCTCGGATTGCCATATATCGCATCGGATCAAAAAGTTTCACAAAGCTTGTTTCTTCGCAATATTACAAATGAAGAAGTTGAAACATCCGGCTGGAATGTGATGGGTGCGGATACTGGGGATGAAAATCACATCGTAATCGGCAATGCCAAGGGAATTTTTTGGATCGGTAAGATCAAAGATCGTCCGAACAAAACGCGCTGGGAATATATGGCGGAACTTATCCAATTCTATGACGTGCGGGTATGCGTTATCGACGCTATGCCATGGACGGAAGAAGCCTTGCGTTTGGCTCGCAAATTTCCATATCGTGTCTATGTGAATTTCTATAAAGATGACCCCAAAATGCTGGAAGTGATTCGTTGGAATGATGAAAAGGAAGAAGATAGAAAAGTTTTCGAGGATGAAGTCAAAGTGCTCACCTCGCGCAACCGCATCATTGACGACACAATCTCGTCTTTGAGACGCGGTGAAATCAAGTTTGCCATGAAGCCGAACGATACGACTTTTCGCATGTTAATAGACCACGCTCAAACAATGTATGCTCGGACGGTTACTAATCAATTCGGCCAGGAAAAGCGGGAATGGGAATCGACTACCGGCGTCGATCATGCTTGGCACGCCCTGCTGTACTGGCATATCGCATTCAAAAAAAGACTAAAATATGAACCGAACAAATAAACAAAAAACGAATATATCCGACGAGAAAGAGCGCGACCTGCTCCTATTGGAGGTTTTCAAGGACATTGCATCAATTGAGGAAGAGGGATTTGGCAGGGTGGTGATTGAAATAAAAAACGGCCAGATAGTGAGCTGGTGGAAGGTGTCATCACATACGCGGCGCGGCTTTCTTAAAAAAATGAAAGATGTTTCGGAGGATCCAGCATTATCTAGGCGATAGCAAATGTAGTGAGCTATTGATGGATAGCCAAATTTTACGAAAATTTTACCGAATTTTTACTGGAATTTATCCCTATGCCAATTATAATTATTCAAGCTGAGAATATCGGTAAAAAAGAGTCCTTGTTTCCAAAGCGTTCTAGGGGGATGAATGTAGGGGGAATGGTCGACATGGGCGGGTATTAAGAAAAATTAATTGGTAACAGCGTAAAAACATGACTTGATAATTGGTATCGCAATACAAGCGTTTGCGAAGAAAATGCTCATAACGAGCGCGCGCCTTTCTTCTCAGTCGTCTTGGGGGAAATAATTTTCAGGTTGTCGAGAGCAACCAGAAACAAAAAGAAATCTTTGTAATAGCAGGGATTTCTTTTGCTATTTATCAGCGGATTTTACTATGGTCAAAGTTAGTCATAAATGCTAAGATATGGGAGTAAAATAAAAATATTCGGCACTTCAAAAAAATATGCGAATTTTAGTTATTGACGATGATCCTAAAATTTCCAACTTTCTCAAATCGAATCTTGAGATGGAACTTTTTGCCGTCGATGTGGCGACAGATGGAGAGCGAGGAGCCTTCTTGGGTCGTTGCAATGATTACGATTTGATTATTCTCGATAATGTTTTACCCAAGAAAAGAGGATTGGAAGTGTGCCAAGCGATTCGCGAAAAAAAGAAGGGTGTGAAAATCATAATGCTTTCGGCGTTGTCCGACATTACCACTAAGGTGGATTTGCTGGATAACGGCGCGGATGATTATTTGACCAAGCCATTCTCCTTTCAAGAGCTTTTGTCCAGAGTGAAAGCATTGATGCGTCGACCAGTCGTTTCAATCAATGAAATAATAAAAATCGGAGATTTAGTCATAGATACCAATAACCATGAAGTAATGCGAGGAAAGAAGAATATCAGCCTGACGAGGAAAGAATTCATGTTGCTGGAATATTTGGCCAAGAATGCAGGACGGACTTTGTCGCAGATAGACATTATGGAGCACGTTTGGGATATAAATCTGGATTCTTTTTCCGACACATTGAAATCCCATATCAGGAACTTACGCGCCAAGATAGATATCGGAAGAAAAGCGAGTATCATCCAAACCGTGAATGGCAGGGGATATAAAATGGAGCTCGACTGATTTCTTTACATTCTCTTTACCTTTTCTTTACCGCATCCTGATATAATTAATCGGTAATTCTCGGTCGAGGAATTATTTTTATCAAAATTAAAATGAACAGGAAAATGAAAAAGAAAATTATCAAAAAAATCTTAACGAACAAAAAAATCAGAAAAGTTGTGACACTGAGCGCTTTCGTTGTTTCGATAGCAAGCGTCGCCCAGCCATGGTCGGACAATATTTAAAAAAATAAGACACCCCTTGGATAAGTTGAGGGAAACTTATTGGCATATGATAAGTTTCAAACATTCGGGGTGTCTATTTTTATATAACATATGTTGATCAATGAAGATGCGATAAGGCAAAAGTACATACTGAATATACTTTTAAAGAATTCAGTTATTCTTGCTTGTATCTCCAGTGGCATTGTTATTTTAAACTATTTCAGACTCGGAGAATCTTACGGGGGAATAGATCCCCTGATTCCTTTTTCTGTTTTGCTTTTCTTTGCCGTGTTGTATTTTATTTCCAGAAAGATTGGGCATCACGTTTTGTTGGCCTACCTTTTTATTTTGGCCTATTATCTCCCGACAACTTATGCTCTTTCCAGATGGGGCGTGGATTTGCCTCTCGGATTATTGTCGTGCGTGCTAATAATAGTTTTGGCAGGAATATTGGTCGATTCGAAATTCGCATTCGAGACGACCATTTTCATATCATTGACTCTCCTGATTCTTACTATTTTTCAAATTACGGGGATTATCGACCCGGACATTGCTTGGAAAGAAAAATCATTGACATTGCCGAATGTGCTGACACTGGTAGTGATGTTTTATATTATCGCTATCGTCTCCTGGCTTTCAAATCGTGAAATCGAAAAGTCATTGAAGCGCGCGATAAAATCCGAAGCGGAACTTAAGGAAGAGCGGGATATGCTGGAAATAAGGGTTCAGGAAAGAACAAGCGAATTGGAAAAGGCACAAGCGGAAAAGATAAATCAAGCTGCCAGATTTATCGAATTCGGAAAAATTTCTTCCGGACTTTTTCACGATCTGATCAATCATATGACATCGTTGTTCTTCGATATAGAAAAGGCTAGTGATGCCGGCGAAAAGGAACAGGCTCACACGAAAGAATATCTGAGGCAGGCGAATGAGACTAAGGATGTCTTGATGGAGTACATCGAAGCTGCAAAAAGGCAGCTTCAAAATCAAAAAACAGACTCACCATTTTCTATGAAAAAAGAAATACTAAGAATCGTCAAAATATTGGGATACAAATTAAAAATGGAAAAAGTGGAAATAAACCTGATGGGTGAATTTGACATAATCACTTATGGAAATTCAATAAAGTTCAATCAGGTGATGACCAATATTGTTCTGAATGCTTTGGATGCCTATGAAAACAGCGAGCAGGGCAAAAGGCAAATAAACATAAAATTGGACAAGCACGACAATAAAGCAGTTATTTTGATAGAGGATTGGGCGGGTGGAATTTCCGAAGATATTCAAGATAAAATATTCGAACCATTTTTCACCACTAAAGGACCTCAGGAAGGTACGGGAATTGGCCTTACAACTGTCAAAAATATAATTGAGAATGATTTTGGCGGAACAATCAAGGTCGAGAGCGTCTGGGGACAGGGCAGCAAATTTATCATTGAAATTCCAATTAGAGATGAATCATAGTGATATAAGCGAAGCGATAAAATCTGGCATTGAGTATCTGTCCCGCACCCAAAAGGAAGACGGAAGTTTTTCCAATTTCATTTCAACCTCAAAGCGTTTTGAAAATCCCAAAGAGAACCAATCCATATTTCCGGCATGTCTAATCCTAGCGAGTCTTGACAGTCTTCCTCAGTCAAAAGTTCTGGGGAAGGTAAAAAGCAAATCCGCAAAATTTCTGCTGAGTCAAAAAAGCGATTTTTGGTCATGGAATTATTGGAAAAGGAATTCCCCAGAGAGCAAGGATGCGCCGTACCCGGACGACTTGGATGATACTTGCTGCGCCATGACCGGATTGATCAAGCATAACCCCAAGGCTATTCCAGTTAAAGGCATAGCAAGTGTTGTCAATCTACTCGCATTTTGTGAGAGCAAAGAAGGCGGGCCGTATTACAGCTGGCTTACTCCGCCGGATGCGGACAAAGGCTGGAAAGACATTGATCTGGCGGTCAACAGCAACATCGCTTTTTTTCTTTCGCTTCAGGAAGTGACCTTGAGAAGCCTGGTTGCGCTCACTGAAAAAGCGATTGATTCCAGAGGATATGCTTCTCCGTATTACCATTCCCCATATTCTGTCATTTATTTTATTTCCCGCTGGTACAAGGGAAAGAAGAAAGACAAAATAATCGCATATCTTTTGAAAAAGAAGCTCAATAATAGCTCCTGGGGCAATCCACTGGAAACCGCCTTGGCCGTTAGCGTTCTTATCAATCTCGGATACGAAAGAGAAAATCTGGAGAAAAGCATTGGCTATATATTAAAAAATCAAACTACCGGTGAATGGCGGGCATATCCGTTGATAGTCGAATCGGTCAAAAAGAAACAAAAACATTATTCAGGTAGCGCGGAACTTACGACGGCTTTTTGCATTGAAGCGCTGGGAAAATTTTCAGCCAAAAATGAACTGGTCAAAAATACGAGAAAAGCTAAAACAGACGGAGACCAAAAGAGGATGCACAAAAAGATATTAGCGATTACTGATCAAAGATTTTCCAATCTTAACTCCGAATTGACTGAGAAATTCCTGGCTATCAGAAAGAGGATATTAAAAGGAAGCAAAACAAGCCAGGTAACGCTTTTGCCATATTATGTTCAAAAATCACTGGGGAACAATAAGTCCGCAGATGAGAATGTTCTGGCGGAGCTGGGAACGGCCAGTCTTTACGGCTGGATGGCATATACGATTTATGATGATTTTTTCGACGGTGAAGGCGATCCCGAAGTTCTTTCCTTGGCCAATATCTGCCTTCGTGAACTGACATCAATATACTGCGATAACTTTGCGAAGGATGAGAAATTTTTGCAATTTTTCAGGAACACTATGGACAGGATTGATTCGGCCAATGCTTGGGAGATTAGCAATTGCCGGGCACAGCTGGCCGGTTCTGATTTAGCGATTCCTGACCGATTGCCCGAATTCGGAAAGCTGGAAAGACTTGCCGATCGTTCCATCGGCCATGCATTGGGACCAGTGGCCGTGCTGTATCTTCAAATCGGAAACATCGAATCTTCAGAAATAAAAAATCTGATGGCATTTTTTGAAAATTATATAATCGCCAGACAGCTCAATGACGATGCACATGACTGGGAAGAAGACCTCAAAAAAGGACAACTGAGTCCGACGGTGGTGGTGGTTCTGAAGAAGTATTCAAGACGAAGGGGAAATAAAAGCACAAAGGAATTGAATCTGAAAAAAGAAATCAAGGAGTTGCAAAGGATATTTTGGTACGAAGTGATTCAGGAAATGTGCGACAAAACACTTTTTCATATCAAGAAGGCTCGGAAGCATTTGCGAGATATAACCGTAATGGAAAATAAGACGGCTTTTGAAGGCATGCTCGCATCAGTCGAAAATTCAGCCAAAGAAGCTCTTGCCGAGCAGAAAGAAATGCTGGAATTCTTGGAAGAATACAGATAAAAGGGCTGAAGGAAAAATTGAGGGCGTAGCAGAAAGAATCCCGGCTTCGGGGTAGTTGCACCCTTTCGGCATAAAAATCGCCCGTTGGACCAAATTTGGCCGAATAAGGGCTGTTTTTCTTTACTTTATGGTCGTTCGGGAGTATTATTAAAATATTAAAATGCCACTAAATTCACCCACTAAACGATGGGAAGGATCGGACTTATTATATGCGAAAAATTACTCCATATCATGCTAAATATTTTGCTCACGAATTAACCAAGCGCTGTTCATCGGATAGTCTGGAAAAATTATCCTCAACACTTTCCAATGCTCAGGTTGATTTGAATCCTCACCAAATCGAAGCGGCGCTTTTTGCCTTCAAGTCTCCACTATCAAAGGGCGCAATTTTAGCGGATGAGGTTGGACTGGGGAAAACAATTGAAGCTGGGCTGGTGCTCTCCCAGAAATGGGCGGAACGGAAAAGGAAAATTTTATTGATAGTACCGTCCAACCTTAGAAAGCAGTGGAATTTAGAACTTCAGGAAAAGTTTTTTTTACCATCTATAATTTTAGAAGCAAAATCGTTTAATCAAAATATAAAAGACGGAAATCTCAATCCACTTAATCAGGAAAATGCTATTGTTATCTGTTCCTATCATTTTGCCAAAGCTAAGTCCTCATATATCAAACAGACTGCTTTCGATTTAGTGATTATAGACGAGGCTCATAGATTGCGGAATGTTTATAAAACAAGCAATAAAATCGCTCGGGAAATAAAAGACGCAATTCAGGAATATCCGAAATTGTTGCTGACTGCCACACCGCTTCAAAACTCACTGCTTGAATTGTACGGACTTACGAGCATTATTGATGACCATATCTTCGGCGATCTCAATAGTTTCAAGTCCAACTATGCCAGAGTTTCTCGTGAGCAGGATATTTATGAAAATGAATCCGGATTGATTGAACCGAAGCAAGAAATGTTCGCAGATTTGCGTAATCGCCTAAAACCGATATGTATTCGTACTCTTCGTAAACAGGTACTGGAATACATTAATTACCGTGATCGCAAACCGATCACGCAAGACTACATTCCCACCGAACAGGAAATAACGCTTTATGATGGAATGTCTGAATATTTGCAGCGTCCAAAATTATATGCGTTGCCTTTCAGTCAGCGTCAACTCATGACGCTTATTTTGCGTAAACTTCTGGCTTCTTCTTCTTTCGCTATTGCCAGTACTCTGAATGGACTTGTCTATAAGCTTGAAAAACTGGAGGAAGATATAAAAAAAGAATCCACTATCACAAATAATGAACTGCTCCTGGGACTTGAAGAAAATTACGAGGCATTTTCAGATACGGCAGATGAATGGATTGATGATGAGGAGGGAGAAAGTAATGAAGAAGAAGGAAAAGGAAAGAAAAAATACACGCTTGAAGATATTCCGCATATTCAGGAGGAGAAAAGGGATTTGGAGAAGTTTAGAGATCTCGCCAATGCTATTTTCAAAAATTCCAAAGGGGAGTCTCTTTTAATTGCTCTGGAAAAAGGTTTCGAAATGACTGCAACTCTTGGTGCGCAGAAAAAAGCAATTATTTTTACAGAATCAAGAATTACTCAAAATTACCTTTGGAAACTACTTTCCGATAGTGGTTATGAGGATAAGATACTTTTATTCAATGGTTCCAATAATGATCAGAAATCAAAGGAGATATATGCGGAGTGGCTCAAGAATAATAAGGACAGCGATAAAGTAACAGGCTCTAAGACAGCGGACCTTCGAGCGGCACTTGTTGACTACTTCAGATCAGATGCAGAAATTATGATTGCTACCGAGGCTGCTTCCGAGGGCGTCAATCTGCAATTCTGCTCCCTCGTTATCAATTACGATCTTCCTTGGAATCCGCAAAGAATCGAGCAGAGAATAGGGCGTTGCCATCGCTATGGACAAAAACATGATGTGGTAGTGGTAAATTTTGTTAATCGGAAGAATGCTGCCGATCAGCGCGTTTATGAATTGCTTGATCAGAAATTCAAACTCTTCAAGGGCGTTTTTGGAGCAAGCGATGAAGTTCTCGGAAGCATAGAGTCAGGGGTTGATTTTGAAAAAAGAATCGCCGCAATTTATCAATCATGTCGCACCGAAGAGGAAATTAACAATGCTTTTGATACCTTGCAGACAGAAATGGATGATTCTATCCAGGAAGGCATGCGCGGTGCCAAGGAAAAGCTTTTGGAAAACTTTGACGCGGATGTGCATGAAAAATTAAAAATAAATTTGCGGGAGAGCCGTGCATATTTGGAAACCTATGAAAAGTGGCTTTGGGATATTTCGCAGTATTTCTTGGGTGATAAAGCCGTCTATGCTGAAAACGAGTATTCCTTTACGCTCAAGCAAAATCCGTTTCCTGATGAAAAGATTGACGAAGGTCCTTATAAAATCGGAAAAAATGTTGACGATGCGCACATCTATCGACCGGGTCATCCGTTGGCAGAGAAAATTTTACATGAGGTCAAAGCTCAGTCATTGCCAGGCGCGGAACTCATATTCGATTATTCCAACTACGGACAAATTATTTCTCCAATCAAGGAGCTGGTGGGCGTTAGCGGTTTTTTACAAGTATCGGAGCTCACCATTGATTCATTTGAAACCGAGGATAATGTTATAGTGACTGCGTTAAAAGATGATGGCGAAGAGATTGCAGAAGATGTAGCGAAAAAATTATTCGCGCTTAGTGCTGAAATAAATCGAAATTCGGCAGAAATAATTAATGATGATATAAGGCAAAAGGAGCAGGAATCGGTAAATATTCTTACTATGAGTATCGCCGAGCGAAACAGTGAATTTTTTGATGATGAAGTGGACAAGTTGGATAAATGGGCGGAAGATGTGAAAAAGAGCCTGGAGATAGAACTCAAGCGGCTGGATATCGATATAAAGACAATGAAGACGAATGCGAAGAAAGTTTTGAATCTTGGCGAAAAAGTGAAGCTTCAACGCGAGATCAAAGATTTAGAAAAGAAACGAAGTGATATGCGTCATAAGCTTTACCAATCCCAAGATGAAGTGGATGTAAAAAAGGAAGACTTGTTGGAAAGAGTTGAGGCGCAATTGAAACAAAAGACCACGCTTACTCCATTATTCACAATACGATTTAAGGTAATATAAAATCATGACACATAAAAACAAGCAAAAACTGGAACTTACTTGGATCGGAAAAAATAATCCTGAGTACGATATTGCCAATATTGAACCTAGGATTTTGGAAGAGAGTCCTGAGCTTTCAAATTGCTCGAATGATCCGAACACGGAGAATATGATTATTCACGGCGATAATCTTTTAGCGCTAAGAGCACTTCTGCCTGAATATGAAGGCAGAGTGAAATGCATTTATATTGATCCACCCTATAATACTGGCAATGCATTTGAACATTATGATGATAATGTCGAACACTCTGTATGGTTGTCACTTATGAAACCTAGACTAGAGCTCTTGAAAATGCTTCTGGCTGATAATGGTTTTATTTGTTGCCACATTGATGATTCGGAGGGGCAATATCTTAAAATAATGCTAGACGAAATTTTTGGAAGATCTAATTATCTGACAACATTTTATGTTCAAGTGAGGTATCCTGAAAAAACTTTAAAACAGGATATGGCATTTCACAAAGAAATAGAACAAGTACACATATATCGCAAGGAATATGGTGCTAAACCAAATCAAAACGAAATAGTATCCTCATTGGAAAAATTTTGTTTTTATATTAAAGAAAAAGGCGAGGGGCAAAAAACTAAACTTGGAGGTAAAGATGTGATAATTTTTAAGCCTGAAGAATACGAAATAGTAGAGGGTGAGAGTAGCAATGATGGTTTGAAAGAAATTTGGGCTTCAGGAACAATTCTTGATGGAAATTCATCGGGAAGATTTTTTCGGGATTATTTAACGGATCGAGTGAAATTGGATGGTTTAGGAATTTTATATAAGGTTTCTGGGATTGGTGATGACAATTTTGATTTTAGATATTTTTCTGGTCCAAAGCGAGAAGGTGCAACTAAGGGAAAGTACTATCAAGGAATTCCCTCGAAGAGACTCGAAAATCCTACTGCTGTCAAATTCTCACCAATTGAAAATTTTTATGATTTGGCTGGAAAATTTGGCAATTGTAGATCAGAAGGAGGAGTTGGCTTTAGAGGTGGTAAAAAACCAGAAGCTTTATTGGAAATTATATTAAGGCATTTTTCCAATAAAAACGATATTATCCTTGACTCATTTCTTGGCTCAGGAACAACTGCATCAGTTGCGCACAAGATGGAAAGAAAATATATAGGGATTGAAATGGGTGCTCATGCATACACGCATTGCAAGGAGCGGCTAGATAGAATAATTGATGGCCATGATCAAGGTGGTGTTAGTAAGATCATGAATTGGAAGGGAGGAGGAGGGTATAAATTCTATGAACTTGCTCCAAGTTTTATTACCAAAGACGAATTCGGCAATCCTGTAATCGATAGTTTTTATGATGAAAATAAGCTAATCAAAGTGATGTGCAAATTGATGAACTTCACCTATCAGCCAAGTCAAACCGAATATTGGAAACACGGCATCGGGCAAGGAAAAAATTATTTATACATAACCACTCAATTTCTAACAAGCGGGATGATCCAGCAGATTGTGGGGCATCTTGCCGAGGGCGAATCGTTGATTATTTGCCCGAAAAAGTTTGAGCCGGGTGCGGATAAGATAGACAGTCGCATCACGATCAAAAAAATTCCGCAGTCGGTTTTAAAAGCATGCCATTTTGGCAAAAAGGAATATCTGCTACCGATTAATGAGTCTGCCCTGGAAGAGGTAGAAATTGAGGAAAATAACGAATAACATTATGAATTCACAAGAAGCGATAAAATATTTAAACGGTGCAATGAGCTTACGCGCTCCACAGGCTAAGAGTCTGGAACTTTTTGCCGATTACCTGCAGTCATCAGCCGGGCAAAAATTATTGGCTCGCATGAAAAAAGAGACACGCGGAAATACCGCAGAAATTTTGGCGGAAAGCAAGAAATATTTTTGCGCCGTTCCCGAAGCTCAAGGGTTTGAAGAATTTGAGAGAGCATTTCCGGCTTACACTTTTGCATTGGCTACCGGTGTAGGAAAAACGAGACTCATGGGCGCTTTCGTGGCTTATTTGTATTTAGTGTACAATATTCAACATTTTCTTATTGTTGCGCCGAATCTTACAATCTATCGCAAGCTATACGATGATTTTAGCAAAGCGAGTAATCCCAAGTATGTTTTCAAGGGAATTCAGGAAATAAATATCAATACGGCCAAGATCATTACCACGGATAATTACGCCAACCAGCGGGGCGAAACTCTTTTTGGCAATCAGATTGAAATAAATATTTTCAATGTTCAACAATTTGCCCAAAAGGATATGACAAGCGAGCGAGGAATAACCAAGGCGTGGGAGACTGCAGGAGAATCATATTTCGATTATCTCAAGGAGCATGATGATTTAGTAGTGATGCTTGATGAAGCTCACCATTATCATGCCGATGCGGCACTTGGCGCTCTTGATATCCTTGATCCGCTTTTTGGTTTGGAGATGACTGCCACACCATATTTGGGAACAAAAGGAACTGGCAGAAATGCGTGTCAAATCAGGATGAAAAATGTTTTGTATGCATATAATCTTGGCGATGCCATTCGAGGAAAACTTGTCAAAGATCCGTGGATAGGAACAGAGGCGGATGTGGACTTTAGCCAATTCAATTCCGATTCCATAGAGACGGATGCGCGTAAACTACAACTCGCAGCTTTTTTCCATGAGCGTGCCAAGAATGCTCTAAAAGAATACGCATTGGAAAATAATAAACCGATTGTAAAACCGGTGATGCTGGTAGTGGCAAAAGATACGACTCATGCAGGAGAATTGCAAGCCTTGATCAATAGCGATGATTTTCGGGGCGGAGAATTCAAAGGAAAGGTTATTGAGATACATACCAAGCTTCGCGGAGATGAAGCGGATGAAAATATTGAAAAGCTAATTTCCCTAGAACATTCTGATAATCCAGTGGAAATAGTGATTCATGTCAATATGTTGAAAGAAGGCTGGGATGTGACGAATGTGTATACTATCGTACCTTTGCGTGAAGCGGCGGCTGCGATTTTAACCGAGCAAACGATCGGGCGCGGGTTGCGTTTGCCTTACGGAGAAAGAACGGGCGTTCCCTTGGTGGACAGATTGGTACTTGTAGCTCATGAACAGTTTTCGAAAGTTGTCGCACTTGCCAAAGATTCACCGCTTATTCAAGGACAAGTAGAACAGATTTCCGAGCAAGAGACTAAAGAAATAAAAGTATTAACGGAAATTCAGCCAGTCGTTCTTGACATTGTAAAAAAGGAAATAACGCAAAACGAAGTGGTGATGCATGAGGTGCAAAAAAAGGCGGAAGAACTGGTATCAAAAATGCCGCAGATAGAAACAATGGAATCTGATGTGAGAGAAAAATTTGTTGAAACTAAAAAGGATGAAATAGTGGGTGGCTTAACTAAGGAGACAATCAAAAATCTTACATTTTCCACATATCATGGACAACAACCGAGCGTGTCGACAGAATTGAGTTTTGGTTCCGACACTTTGTTTGGATCCTTCAGTTCAGAAGCTAAAGGAGAACTTTCTAAGATTGCTGAAAAATCAGGTGAGGTAATGGAAAAAAGAAATATAGCTATTCCGCGTTTGATTCTTACGCCACATTTTGGCGAGCTTTCAATAGAACCGTTTGATTTAGATACAAGTGTTTTGCAAAACTACACAAATGAAAGAGCGATTCTCGAAGAGCAACTTCAGAATAATCGTGAAAAAAATTTATTCGACGAGGAGATTCCCGGGCGACGAATGACAGAAATTACACGGGTAAGCAGTTTCGGTGCGCACACAAGACAAACTTCCCAAAGCACAATCATTGCCGCGCTTCTGGATTCGCCATTGGTTGATTATGATGATCCGGCACAAAAACCTTTGCTTTTAAAATTGGCGAATCAAGCAGTTGCGCATTATCGTAAAAGAGCGATTGATGAAGATAATTTGTCATTGATCATAGAAAGCAATGCGCGCTCAATCGCGGAGGATATTTATAAACAAATTTTGACACACAAGGAATATAAATCTGAGAGTTATCTCGAATCGACTGTCGGTGAACCGAAGCCATATTTGGAGCAATATAACATCTCCGTGTCTTTTGGAGAAAAGCCGGTTTCTTTGGAGTCTCAGCTCGATACATTCAGCGCCAAGTTTATTTATGGACAATTTCAAAGAGCCTGTCATTCCATGTATCGCTTTGATTCTTCTGATGAAGTACGATTAGCGTATCTTTTGGATCGCGATGAGTCGGTTGAAGACTGGCTTCGTCCGGCACCCAATCAGTTTGAGGGTCTGTATTGGCGAGATGCGGAAGGGGAATCCCATCATCGGTATGAGCCGGATTTTGTTGTTGAGCAAAATGACGAGATCGTAATGATAGAAGTGAAGCCGGAAAGTGAGATCAGCGCTCCAAGCGTGCAGGCGAAAAAGCAAACGGCGGAAAAGTATTGCGAAGTGGTGAACAAAAATATCGGCAAGTTTGGAATAATAAAGCCCTGGCGGTATGTAATTATTCCAACAGAAAAAATTACGATACAATCAACAGTGGCAAGTTTGTTGATTTAAAAATAGTAACAAGAAAAGATAATAGCTATGAATACATTCAAACAATCAGCAATCGAAGTACTGAAAAAAGCAGGGAAGCCTTTGCATTATACCGAAATTACTCGGTTGGCTTTGGAATCTGGCATTTTGGAAACCGAAGGAGCTACGCCCGAGTCTTCAATGAATGCCCAAATTACGGTAGATATTAAAAACAAGGGCAAGGGCTCGGATTTTATGAAAACCGCACCCGGAACTTTTACGCTTAATCAGGATAAAAAAGAGGTAAGGCAAACGCCGAAAATCATTGAAGCAGAAAAGGAAGCAGAGGAGAGGCTGGTTGTTGAAAGTGGATTTACTGGAAAGGGTGGCGAACACTTGGTTTGCAGTGAACTGCTTTTTCGTGGCTTCAATGCCAGTATCATGAGTGTGGATGTTGGAATGGATATCGTAGCGGTAAAGGGAGCTCAACTTTTTGGAATACAAGTGAAAACCTCCAATCTAAACCGTTTTGATGCCTATGTTTTTGATATCAGAAAAGTATCATTCGAACGTCACAATAGTGGCAGTGTATTTTACATCTTTGTTTTACATGGAGAAAAACAGAGCCATTTTTTAATCTTGCCTTTTCTCGAGATAGAAAAGAAGGTTCATGAAAAAGCAATATTGGAAGTGGGACAAGGCAAACGCTATCGCGTGAATATAAAATTCAGAGACAACCACGTATATCTCGGAAATATGGATCATGAGATGGACTACTTTTTGGATAATTGGAATTCGATAAGATAAGCTTGTGGTGTATATGGCATACTCAGCAAATTCCGGTTCCTCAGGTTATTCTTGAGCAAGGCATATAATAGGATAAATTTCAGAAAAAAAATTATATTTTATAATAAGTAAGTTATGACAATTACCTATAATTCATACCCGAAAGGCTCAGAATGGAGAAAGTGGGACTTGCAAACCCAGACTATTTTAGATGATAATTATATTTCACTCGATAAATATTATGAAGAAATAAAGACAGTTAATCCTGCAGAATGGCAGGCATATATAGGCAAGGTTGGCGGAGAAGAAAATGCCCTCCTATATGATTCAAAGGCATATTTTAATAATGAAAGTATTGTTAAAAATGAAAGGTGTGTTAATTATGTCCGGAACTTCTTTGCGTTTCTAGATGTTTTTAATCCAGAATTGGAATGTATTGGCATTACGGATCACAACTACTTCGATGATTGTTTGCTTGATACTTTCATTGATTTTGCAAAACAGTCGCGTTGCAAAATTATTCCTGGCGTTGAAATTAACTGCCAAGGCATTCATATGCTATTGTTCTTTCCTCACAATCTTTATCAAAAGGAAACTTTTTCATCCGGCATACATGCTTTTTTAATGAAGTTTAACATTAATAATCGTACAAATGTGGCTGGTGTTCTTACGACTACGACTGCTGATATTAAAGATATTTTAGATGAAGTAAGAAAGAATAGCGGAATAATTGTTTATCCCCATTGCAATAGCAACAATGGATTATTTCAAGAACGCACAGCTACTGATCGGACTCATCTTGCGGATATTTTCAATCATCAAAAAATTAATCTTTTGCAGTCTCAGCAGTATAAGTCATCTATTGCAATTTCTGATTATATTAAGACCAACAATACACTTGCATCAAAATTTTGCTCGCATATAAGTTCAGACGCCAGATCGTTAAAAGATTTTGGTCAGTGCGACCAAGATAATAATTTTCTATGGATTAAGGCAGATCCAACATTTGAGGGATTGAAGCAGATTACATATGAATCTGAACAACGCATCTTTGTTGGTACGCAAAAACCTGAGGAAAAAAAATCTTATTTCGTTATTGATAAGGTTAGATTTCTTGATAATACAAGCGATGCTAAATTTGGCAGTGATCCGATTGAGGTTAATCAGAATCTGACAACAATCATAGGTGGCAAATCAACTGGCAAGTCGCTGTTGCTTTATTATATTGCGAAAACAATTGATAGTCAGGAAGTTAAAAATAGGACTGCCGATAGCGGAGTCCCAGTAAAATATGATTTTGACTCTTCAGTTGATTTCAATTTTGAAGTGACATGGAGGGATGGTCAGCGTACATTATTAAGAGTGCCGAAAGGAACTGCCGAAGATGAGTCTAAAGATCGTAAGATATTATATATACCGCAGAAATATCTTAACACTTTGTCAGAAGCAAATATTAAAAGTCGCGAGGCTCTTAATGAATTTGTTTTGAATGTTATTCTGCAGGATTCAGTTATTAGGGAAAAACATGATGAAACTATCCAAGAAATAAAATTTAAAACAAAATCTATCCCAACTGAAATTAGTGAATTGTTTTCTGATCGGGAAGATATTAAAAAGACAGAAGAGGAGTTGAAGCAGGCAGGTGATGAAAAAGGTATTGAAAGCTATATAAAAACATTGCAAAAACAGGTCGATATAATAAAGAAGAAATCAGGACTTTCCGCTGAACAACTTAAGCAATATGAGGACTTGGTGGAGGATGAGAAAGGGATTAATACCAAAATATCCAACCTTGAAGAAGATAAAAAGACAATTAAGAGCCTCAATGCGAGCTTAGCTTCCCAAGTTAATGATATGCGCGCTACGGCTGATGAGTGTGAGGCATATTTGAATGATGTTGATGTTAAGGCCAAGTTTCAGGTTGAACTTAAAGTAGTTGATTCGCTTGCTCCAAATTTAAAATCTGCAACTGCAAATATAATTGCAATTATTGATTCAAAAATTAAAATTCATAATGCTGAGCTTGTTAAAATTAAGGCAGGTCTAGCACCATTGTTCGCCAAGGTTAAATTGCAATCAGAACTTCAAGAGAAGACGGATGCCATAAAAGGAGAACAACAAAAATTAAATGAGATTTCTATTAAGCATAATAATCTTAAGACGAAAAAGTCATCATACAAAAAGAAGGCTGATAGCGTCGTCAACTCATACAAGCAAATTATTGCTAAATATGAGAGTCTTCGAAACGAATTTAAAAAATTTGAAAGCAAATTTGGGGAAATCACTCTTGGCGTTCATGTCAGCTTTAATGACGATATTTTTAATTCAGATGTGGTCAAAGAATATATCAATAAAAATGATCTTAAGCGAGTAATTGTAGAAGCCGAATGGGGCGATGAATTTATTTATAAATATGACCCAGCTAAGCATCTTGCGAATATTATGACTGTGTTTGATGGATTGGTTGATGGCACAATTAATACGGTTAAAGGACGCCAAACAAAAGACGCTATCATAAAGTTATTGGAGAATTATTTTTTTCTTGATTTTAGAATTTTTTATAAAAATGATTCTTTGGATAAAATGTCGCCCGGAAAAAAGGGACTAGTGTTATTGCAATTACTTATTAATTTGAGTAATGGAGAATGGCCAATTCTGCTTGATCAACCAGAAGATGACTTGGATAATCGTTCCGTTTATGATGACCTTGTAGATTTCTTGAAAAAGAAAAAAATACAGAGGCAGATTATTATAGTGACCCATAATCCAAATCTTGTTGTTGGAGCTGACGCAGAAGAAACAATAGTAGCAAATCAGTCTGGACAGGAAGTGGGAAGGGAGAATAAAAAATTCAGATTTGAATATGTGTCTGGTGCTTTGGAAAATGCATTTGAATTAGACCCCGCACAAGAGCCAGCAATATTATATCGTAAGGGTGTTCGACAGCATGTATGTGAGATTCTAGAAGGTGGCAAAGAGGCATTTCAAAAGCGTGAGCAAAAATATGATTTTAAAGAATAGTTATTTTGGCGATTGATTAAATAAATTGTATGAAATTATCAAAAACAAATTTTCTGATATGCCTAGATTGTGCAAAAAATGCTTGGCTAAAAATTCATAAGCCAGAGGTGTATAAGAAAAAAGCACTTTCTTCTTTTGAGTTGAATATTATTGATACCGGCAATCAAATTGATGAGCTCGCGCGCGGTCTTTTTCCAGGTGGTGTGTTGGTGGAATCTCGTGATGATACAGAATTCACAAAGAAGCTTATGGAAGAAAAGACCCCTGTAATTTATCAGCCTGTTTTTGCAACTGAAAAATATCGTGCAGTCTCTGACATTTTTGTCTTCAATTCAGATACAAATGTTTATGATCTATATGAGGTTAAATCATCAACAGCTTCGGAAGAAAGTGGGGGAAGAAAAACTGAGGATTATTTGATAGATATGGCCTTTCAAGAGAATGTTCTGAATGATTTGGGCATTAAAATTGGAACTTTAAATTTGATTAGGCTTAATAAAAAATATGTTCGCTCTGGCGATATTAACTTGCAAGAATTGTTTTTTGTAGAAGATCTGACTAGTCAAGTGAATGAGAAGCTGGATGACATAAAGCAAAAAATGGAGGGCGCTTATGAAATATTATCCAGCGAAGCTGAACCGAAAGGGCATTGTGATTGTATTTTGAAAGGAAAAAACTCGCATTGCACAACGGCGTGGTATTCAAACTCGGATCTTCCAGAATATCCAGTTCACACAATTTCAAGAATCAATGGGAAAAAATTAGCCGAGCTGGTTGATAGCCATATTTTTAACATTCATGATGTGCCGGATGATTTTCCGCTTTCAGATAATCAAAAAAGGCAAGTGAAAACGGCCAAATCTGGCAAAGAATATATTGATAAAGCTGGCATTTCAGAATTTCTAGGGGCAATGAAATACCCACTGGCTTTTCTTGATTATGAAACATATCCTTCCGCAATACCAAAATACGATAGATATAGCCCCTACCAGCAAATTCCGTTTCAGTTTTCTCTGCATGTGATTGACTCGCACGAGAGTGAACTGGAGCATTATGATTTTATTTATACAGACAAAAATTGCCCGGATGAATCTTTTGCCGAAGCGTTGAAAAAGCATCTTCCTGAAAAAGGCAGTGTCATTGTATGGAATCAGAGTTTTGAAAAAAAGAGAAATGAAGAAATTGGAAAGCGTCTGCCTGAATATAGGGATTTTATGCAAAATGTTAATAATCGCGTTGTAGATTTGATGATTCCATTTCACGGAAAGACAACAATATATGACCATCCTGAGTTTAAGGGGAGCGCTTCAATAAAATATGTTTTGCCAGCCCTTGTACCGCATCTTTCATATAAGGATATGCATATTCAAGAGGGTGGTGCCGCGTCAGATACATGGAATCGTATTGTGTCGGATGGATATTCTGAAGATGAAAAAAATATGAAAATCCAAGCACTCAAGAATTATTGCCATCTTGATACCTTGGCGATGGTTGAAATTTGGAAAGTATTAAAATCAGTATAAGGGAATGTTAAGTATTGAAGAAGTTAAGAAAATATTAAACGACGAAAATATCTCTGATGAAGAAGTTTTGGAAATCAGGGATAATCTTTATGGATTGGCTGAGCTTGCTATTGATAATTATGCTAAAGATAAAAATTAATTAAAGCTATGATTTTATATAATAAAAAAATTGAAGATATTTCCTATGAGGATGTTGTTGCTTTTTGTAATGAGAAAATCAGGGAAAATGTTAATTTGGATTACAAGGAAGATTTTAATGCTGACAATAAAAAACTCGCAATGACACTGAGCGCTTTCGCAAATACTTTTGGTGGCTTAGTTATTATTGGTGTAAAAGATAATGATGGTGTTCCCTTACTACCAATCGAAGGCCTTGAAAATAAAGAGGGGATTTCTGAAAAAGTGACAAGAATAATCATTGACAATATTTACCCAATAATATTTCCAGAAGTAAAAGTTTGCAAAAACGATGATTGCACAAAGGCGCTTGTTGTAATAAGAATTCACCCTAGTAACGAAACACCCCATGCTATCAGAGGAAATACTCGAGCATATGTGAGAATTAATGATACTAAAAATCCTGAGGATTTGGCTACTATGGAGCAGTTGGATTGGCTTCGCAATAAGCGAGAAAAGTCCGAGAATTTAAAAAAGAATTTGTTGGATCTCGCAACAGATAGACACAAAGAAACGATCTTTGATCCAAGTAAGGAAAGTGTTTTATATTCCCCAGAAGTTTTAAAGAGAAGGCGGCCATGGGGAAGCGGTTCTTTTTCTTCCATTCCACTTTATCCACACGAAACTCTTTCCAATCCTGATGAGTTGTTTGACATTTTTGATAAAATTAAAATTCACGATTATTTCTCTCCGGGTAATTTCCCAAAATATCCAGAAAAAAGGCGAGTTATAAGCGATGGCGTTGTTATCAAGCACATTGATAAATATTATGATGAAATAAACGAATTTGGTCTTTTCTATCATGGAGAAGAATTTATGCAAAATATAGATTTATTAGAGTCACGAGAAAAAGAACATAACGAGAAGAGTTTTGATGAAATTAAAGAGAATAAATTTGGTTTTTTTGATTTATACCATCTTATTTCTGAAATAGATTTATCGATTGAATTTGCTTATAAATTTTATAAAGAAATTGGTTATTGGGGTTATGTTGATATGAATTTTGTTTTGTCAGATACAGATGATAATTTTTTGTATAAAGGTGATGAAGATTTTCTTTTTCAAAGAATTAAAAAATCATTAGACTATAATTTTGACTGGAATAAAGTAGTTTTGGTTCAAGAGCTGTTTGATAAACGTACCCAACTTATTAAAGATTTTTGCAGAAAATTGGGTTGGTGTTATGGCGTTAGATCTTCGGAAAATATAGAACAGTCAGCGGAGAGATATCTGGAAAAAAATAAAAGGTTGGTGTTAGAAAGTCATTAGGTTTTTCGCTTTAATAATGCCTTTGCGCTCTCTAATTTTGCGCAAACTGGCTTCCAATTTTTCAAAATATTATTTCGAAGCGTATACCCTAGCTTGTGCGTAGATGAGAAGGATTAAAGAGGCCAGATATTTTTAATGTCGATTATGTAATTAGTTACGTAACAAAAACAAAAATAGCTCCGAAGGTTGAACCTTCGAAAAAATAGACGAGGAAATAGCAAAATAATGCTTCTTGTTCGGACAAGCGAGTATTCCGCGATTTGTGCAAATTTTGGCGATGGTAGCGGTATTTGCACGAGTAGACCACGAAAGTCGCCCGTTGGCCCGAATTTGGCCAAATACGGGCAGTTTTTCTTTACTCTACGACCGATTAAGAGTAAAATTAAAGAAGGTAAGAGTTTGAACCTAAAATGGCAAGCAGTCACAAAATTAAAAACAATCATCAATGAAAAATAAAACAAAAATAGAAGTAATAGATTTGTTCAGCGGCATAGGTGGACTTACCTATGGTCTGAAAAAGGCGGGAATTGATGTTTTGGCCGGTCTTGACAATGACGAGTCTTGCGCCGTCGCTTATAAAAAAAACAACAAAGCGGAATTCATATTGGCCGATGTTTCAAAGTACGATTTCAGGGAGTTGAAAAAAATGTTTTCCAAGGACAGTTACAAGGTTTTGGTAGGATGCGCGCCATGTCAGCCGTTTTCATCGCATGCATTCAAGCAGCGAAAGAAGGGTAAGGATGAGAGGTGGAATATGTTGGATCACTTCGTGCGAGCGATTGAAGTCGTAAAACCGGATTTGGTATCAATGGAAAATGTGCGCGGCGTGACAAAAGAAGATGTTTTTGAAAATTTCGTAAAGCGGTTGGAGGAAATGCGATACAAAGTTGATTACAAGGTCGTGTACGCGCCTAATTACGGAGTGCCGCAAAACAGAAGCCGTCTCATATTGCTTGCCTCGCGGCTTGGAGAAATCAAAGTTCCCAAAGAAACACATTCGAAAGAAAATTATGTTACGGTGGGTGATATAATAAAAAAATTACCGAAACTGAAAGCCGGGCAAAAGGACAAAAAAGATCCGATGCATCAAGCCAAAAGTCTTTCC
>Ga0172379_10003790_pt1 | contig 23435 bp, 21 predicted proteins | sample GrowelOW334metaG_FD_119756 | JGI IMG/M metagenome (GOLD analysis project Ga0172379, IMG submission 119756) | Groundwater microbial communities from an aquifer near a municipal landfill in Southern Ontario, Canada - Groundwater well OW334 metaG | ecosystem: Environmental > Aquatic > Deep...
AAATATCGTAGTAATCCCTCTCTGTCTAAACCCAACCTTCCTGGGGTTCTTTCGTATGGTTCTAACCAAGCTCTTTCTCCCCTCTACAATACCTCAGGGTTAGTGGGGTATTGGAATTTTGATGAGGGGAGTGGGACCATTGCTAAAGATACGAGTGGGAATGGGAATAATGGGACATGGAGTGGAAGTGGCTCACATTACACAACTGGGAAAGTGGGAAATTGGGCGGGGCAGTTTGCGAGTAGTACCGGTGACTATTCGACTTTTAATTATATTTCTAATATGACGTCATCTGATTTCAGCACTACTTTTTGGGTAAGCATGAAATCAGTTTCGAATATGTGCGTTCTATTGGGAAAAGTTTATGGAGGGATAGCTGTCTCTATCTTTGGTCAAAAATTAAATTTGGGGAACTATGGAGCTGGCCAAACAAGTGTTGGGGGTTCTACCATCCCCCTAAATCAGTGGGTTTTTATTTCGTTGACATATAACGCGGCCACTCATCTTGCGAGTGCGTATTTCAATGGAATGAGTGATGGAACCTTGGCGACACCTTCGTGGATATATTCTTGGTCAAATGGTCTTAATTCGTTTGGTGGAGCTGTCAACTTTTGGACTGATGGAAATTTGGACGATGTCCGCGTCTACAACCGTGCCCTTTCCGCAAGTGAAATCCAAGCATTGTATAATGCAACTAAATAGTTTTTGCGTATCTTGTTTTTTGCACCAAAATTGTCCTAGCGTTCCCGGTGGGCAGGCTGTGTTTGTGAGTGAGTAGGTTGTCGGCGCGACCTCCTTAAGAGATTACTTTCCCATCAAATCCCAGACCGTTGGGTCAGCCATCCCGTCCATTTTAAAGAAAACCGCGCCACGTAAGTGATATTTTTTTGCCAGTGCGATAATTGCGCGTGCCGATTCGGCGTCGGCGAATGACACAAATCGTGTTACCACTCCCGATTGCATATTGACTGGAGAAGATGCGGCATGAATGGTGTAGACAAGGTGTGGTGTGGTATTGGGGGTGCTGGTGGTGTACGTAAAGCTTAGCTCGCCAGCGCTATTGCGAGTTGGTACCGCGCCGACGGCAGTGGCTAGGTCCATAGCCTGTTGAAAGGTGACACTTCGTAACCGCGTGTATGTTGCGATATTATTTTTCCATGATACCTCGTATTCATACCCGTAGGTGGGGATGCCAATCATAATTTTCCCGGGTTTGATATATGGCGTCGTTTGTTCAATAACCTTTTGCACCCATGCCGGATCGGCGATGGGCATATAAAGCTGTCCGTTTCCTTTCTGCGCGTTTAAAGTTAAATCAATCGACTGTTGATCATACGCCATCACCCGCACCTCGTCGCAATAGGTATTGAGCGCGGTATAATCATTGGCGCGCGATAAGTCTTTGGGGATGACAACAAACTGATCTTTGGGCGGCGTACGTGGTTCAATGGTGCAGGAAAGTGTTTTACCCATCGGATGCAAGCGCATCGCCAAACCTTTCAGAAAGAGAGAAAAATATGGCCGGATACTGGCGTCTTTATTTTCATAGTCGATATCAATTCCGCCGTAGTTTTGCTTTTTTACCAGTGCGGCAATGGTGTCTTCGTGGGCGATTCGTTTTGCGGAACTCGAGAGCAGTGTTTGAATAGTGTCTCCGTTGAGCGCTGCGATGGTTGGTATGATGTTGACTCGAGCATCGCGTGCGGCAGAAAGCCAGGTTGGCCAGAATCCCTGTGTTATGTGGAGTGAATCTTTTAGGGATCCATCGGCGTTCACTTCGTATGAAAAGGGGCTTATTTCGCTCAAGTCCGTTAAATGCAATGCGGCGGTGTTTGCACCTGCCTGTTTTTGCCAGAAGGGAATCCATGCGCCATATTTAAATGTTACGGCGGTCGCATTTCTTGGTGAGATGAACAAACTGCCAAAAAACACGGCAAACAGCGCGATAGAAAGAATAAAACTTTGTTTTTTGTGGGGGTGGATGCAGTTCATGCGTTTGTCAGTATACTTCTTTTTTTTGAGCGTGCAATGGGACGTTTTGTTGCATTTTTCTTTGTTTTGCTGTATGGTTCGATAGCAAGCGTTTGTGGGTATGTGCTTGAGCCCTTACGGTGGGCTTTTTATTATGATGCAATTAAGAAATATCGCCATTATTGCGCATGTTGATCACGGGAAAACCACACTGGTTGACGCCCTTTTAAAGCAATCTGAAAATTTTAAGCAGAAAATTGATGCACCGACGGAATTAATCATGGATTCCAATGAATTGGAACGTGAACGCGGTATCACTATTTTTTCGAAAAACGCGGCCGTTCAATATCAGGATGTAAAGATTAACATCGTTGATACGCCGGGCCACGCTGATTTTGGCGGTGAGGTTGAGCGTATTATGCGCATGGTGGATGGGGTGCTTTTGTTGGTTGATGCCAAAGAGGGCCCGATGCCACAGACGAAATTTGTGTTGCGTAAGGCGATTCAAGCGGGCCACAAAATTATTGTGGTCATCAGTAAAATCGATAAACCCGATGCTCGCGCAGACTGGGCGCTCAACGCTACGTACGATCTTTTTTTTGAACTCGGCGCGTCCGAAGAGCAGATTGAGTTTCCCGTCATTTATGCTGCCGCCACACAAGGAAAGGCGGGGACAAGCGCTGATCTTTCTTCCATGAAAGATATCACGCCCGTTTTTGATGCTATTATTGCGCACATACCGGCGCCAACCATAAGTCAGCTTGATGTATTGCAAATGCTGACGGTTAATTTGGCCGCGGATAATTATAAAGGGAAAGTTGCCATTGGGCGACTTTACGGGGGGACCATCAAAAAAGGTATGACGGTTGCCCACATCAATCGCGCCGGTGTTGTCGCGCGGGCACAGCTGACATCAGTAATGGTTTTTGATGGATTGGGGCGCGCAGAAGTTGCTGCGGCATATGCCGGGGACATCGTGGCAATTGCGGGGATACCGGACATCACCATCGGAGAAACCATTGCCGATATTAATAATCCCGTTGCATTGCCGACAATTGATATTGACGAACCGACCATCAAAATGACGTTTGGCGTTAATACATCTCCATTCCGCGGCAAGGAGGGTACCTACGTAACCTCGCGAAACCTAAAAGATCGCCTGGAGAAAGAAACCGAGACTGATGTTGCTTTGAAAGTTGAATCCATGGGTACCACGGATCGGTGGACTGTTTCGGGGCGCGGCGAACTTCATCTGTCTATTTTAGTTGAAAAAATGCGCCGTGAAGGGTTTGAGCTTGAGGTGTCAAAGCCGCAGGTTATTTTTAAAGATCCTCTCAATGGCGTTGGAAAAAAACTTGAGCCGATTGAATTGGTTTCAGTTGAGGTCCCTGGGGAACATGCGGGCGCGGTGATAGAAATGATGGGGAAACGTTTGGCGACGATGAAAAATATGCGCGTTGATGACAAGACGACACTCATGGATTTTGTCATCCCCACACGCGGACTCATCGGTATTCGAAATAAATTTCTTACCACGACCAAAGGGACGGGGATTATGAATAGTATTTTTCTTGGGTATGAGCCGTACAAAGGCGACATGAATGCGATGATGCATGGATCAATCGTGGCCACGGAAGGCGGCGTTACTAATAATTACGGACTCGTGACAGCGCAGGGACGCGGAAAACTTTTTCTTAGCGCCGGAGTTTCTGTTTATGAAGGCATGATCGTCGGAGAAAATGCTAAAGCGCAAGATATGAGAGTCCACGTTTGTCGAACGAGAGAGTTGACCAACTTTCGCGCAAAAAATGAGGGATTACAGGATCAGCTTGAGACGCCCCTCAATCTTTCTCTTGAAGATGCCCTTGATTATATCGGGGATGATGAGCTGGTTGAGGTCACGCCGCAAAGCATCCGTATGAGAAAGATGTATTTAACTGAAAACGAAGAGAAAAGAGCAAAAAAAGCCTCATAATATGAGGCTTTTTTTGCTCTGTAGAGATGGGGGGTGATTAAACGCTTTGACTGTAGTGCTCAATTATTGTATATTATGCATGAGCCAATAAATTTTTGTATATGAAAAAAAGAGCTTTAATTATTACGGCGTTGGTCGGTAGTGTCGCAGGACTTGTTCTTGGTGGCGCTGGTTTTGTCCATTCACAAACAGCGGGGCTTCCTTTTGCACAAACCATGCAACCAACCTCTGTTTTGGCAAACAGCGCAACACTTGCCGGACAAATCAACCCCAATGGATACCAGACATCGTACTATTTTGAATACGGTACGAGTCAGAGTTTGGGGACAATGACCTCAATGCAATCGGCGGGGTCGGGTTATGGCACCATTGATGTCACTGGCGCTCTTTCAAATCTTACGCCCAACATCATTTATTATTTTCGCGTTGATGCGGTTAATCAGTTGGGTATGTCGCGAGGGTCGATTTTCAGTTTTACTACGACTGGTTCTGATTCATCGTATGGATATTACCAACAGCCATACGTCTATGACCAACAGCCGATATATCAGGAATCCTCGTATACCTATACCGCTCCCGTTTCATATCAAACGACGCCAGACGCTTCAGCGGTTGCCTCGCCACAATATATCTATGTTCCAAAATATATTTATGTGAATGATGACGAAAACGCCAATCAATCGCTGTCGTATTCGTACAACCAGGCGCCTGTTTATTCGTACCCCGCCAATTACTCCGTGAGTGCTTTTATGCCAACGCAATATTCTTACGGTTATGCGCCGTATTCACAAGTAACACCGCAAGGAACGCAGTATAACTATAACAATGGGCAGTTGGCGGCCTCAGTCGCCGGAGTTGCTTCCCCTAACCAAGTGGCGGTTCTCGTCGGATTTATTCTTCTTGTTTCTGTTATTGTGGTGCTGGGCGCGTTGGTATTTAAGCACTAGGAGAGGTATCGCTCGATTTTTTCTCCCCACCTTCCATCTTTTGCTTTTCCAGAACATTGAGGATTTTTTTGAGTTCGTTCATGCTTGCGTCGTCAAGAATGGAAACCGCCAATGCGCGAGGTTCTATTTTTTTGAGTATGGTAATTTTTTTGGCCAAATCGGTAGCCGCAATCGCGTCGCTTTTAGTCAGGAGAAGATATTCTGGTTTTTTCAGCAGTTCGGGATTGTACGCCTTTAATTCGGCGCGGATAACCGCGTAATCTTTTTTTGGGTCGGGCGATTCGGATGAGATGCAATGGAAGAGCACGTTGGTTCGCTCAATGTGGCGCAAAAATCGGATTCCTAGCCCCTTACCACTCGAAGACCCCTCAATAAGTCCGGGGATATCGGCGATAATCAGTCCGTAATAAACGCCCAAGCTGGGCTCAAGCGTGGTGAAGGGATAGTTGGCAACTTTGCTTTGTGCGCGTGATAATTCATTCAGCAGGCTTGATTTACCGACGTTGGGTAGACCAACCAGACCGATATCAGCAATGAGCTTTAACTCAAAGCGAATTTCCCATTGCTCGCCAGGGAGTCCTGGCTGAGATTCTTTGGGCGAGGTATTGGTGGATGAGCGGAAATGAAAATTTCCTTTGCCGCCATTACCGCCTCGAGCAATCATCGCTTGTTCTCCGACGCTGTCAATTGATAGGTGGGTATCGTTTGAGAGATTGTGCACAACAGTTCCCACAGGAACGTGAAGAACGGTATCCTCGCCGTTTGGCCCATCGCGAAATTGCCCCTGACCGTCTTGTCCGCGTGGAGCGGTGATAACTTTTTTATGGCGAAAATAATTGAGTGCGCTCATATCCGAAACTCCGCGAACATGAATGCTTCCGCCGTGCCCCCCCGATCCGCCGGCAGGCCCCAGTTCCATGAGGTTTTTATTGAATGCAACGGCTCCCTTGCCGCCGTTGCCGGCTATTACGCGTATAGTTACATCGTCAATAAGCATAGGCATACTCTATTCGTATTGACCGCACATGTAAAGGAATGGAGCCTTTTCTTTGGCGGGCGCCCTTTGTCTTTTTTTGTGGTATACTTATCAACATGAACAAAAAAATTGCAAGCATGGTGGGTATGATCCTGGCGGCATTTTGTCTTGGTATTTTAGTGACCGTTTCATGGCGGGGGGCTTGGCTTATGCCCAATGCTTCACGCAACGCTTCTTCGTCGTTGCCGATAAGTATTGTTTCGTTGCACGATACCTCAAGTAAATTATGGGCACTCAACGTTGAATATCCTCAATTTTCATTTGCCCCTGCCGCATTCAATAAAGAAATCAGCGATGCGGTTAATGGACAACTCGCTGACTTCAAAAAAAACGCTCAAGACAACTGGCAGGCGCGTCAAGCAACTACGCCGTCCGGAACTCCCGTAGAACAGTTTCCTTCGTCGCCGTTTGATTTTATGGTTACGTGGGAATCAGCGCAGATTAATGATCATTACATCAGTATCGTCGTGCGATTTTCTTCGTACGAAGGAGGGGCACACGGACTCGAAGAACTCCAGACATTTAATTGGGATCTTCCTTTGAGGCACGATGTGGCATTGGCGGATTTATATCCAACCACCGTGGATTATTTGGCAAAAATCTCACAATTGTCTCGCGAGCAGTTGGCGGGAAGTCTAGAGAGCGCATCGGGTGGGAACGTGCAGACTGATATGCTTGACGCGGGGACAACGCCAACGGTGGATAATTTCAAAAACTTTACCTTTACTAATTATTTAGTAACAATCTACTTTCCTAAATATCAGGTAGCGCCCGGTGCATTCGGCGAGCAGCGCATCACGCTTCCGCTCGGCACTCTCTAGGATTTTTCGCTATGCGCGTTGTGTCACACAAAAAACAACCATCGTTGGATCGTTGTCCGTGGCCGGCATTGAAAGCTGGCGATGCACTCTATACAAAATATCATGATGAAGAGTGGGGAGTCCCAACACATGACGACCGGACGATCTACGAGTTTCTGACGCTGGAGATTTTTCAGGCAGGACTTTCGTGGCGCACCGTGCTTTATAAACGGGAAAATTTCCGCAAAGCATTTGCGGGATTTGATTATCGGAAAGTTGCTCGTTTTACTCGACGCGATGTGGCGCGTCTCTTAAAAAATGCAGGCATTATCCGTAATCGGGCGAAGATTGAAGCGGCGATTGAGAACGCGCAACACTTTATGGACACCCAAAGAGAGTTTGGGCTGTTTGCGAACTATATGTGGCAATGGGTTGGCGGTGTGCCGATTGTCCATCGATTGCGCGCGGAAAAAGACTATCCGGCTTATACCAAAGAAGCGATTGCATGGGCAAAAGATTTGAAGAAGAGGGGGTTTCGATTTCTTGGTCCCACGGTCGTCTACGCGCACATGCAGGCCGTAGGGATGGTTAATGATCACACGATAAAGTGTTTTCGACGAAGCATCTGCCAAAAAAATAGTTAGGATTTTTTCTGTGCACAAAACTCGGCTTTCTCATTCGTTACGTTAGCCGTTTTTTCCATGGTGCAGTTGAAAAATCTGCGTATCATAACCGCGGGTTTCTTCGTCGGCCGGGGAGAGTCCGAATGACGCGGCGACGGCAAACAATTCTTGGCGCACCAGCTCGGGGTCAGCGTTTTCATCAACTAAGTTTTCAATCTCAACAAAGTCGCCCAATTCTTCAACGCGGTCAAGACAAATTTCGTACACGCCCAACTTTCCTTTGCGGCGGGTTTTCTTTACTTCCGTCATGGGATACCAGTTGAGCAGAAGCAGCATCTGATGTACGGCATCGGGATTTTTCACTTCGCTTTCATACTCGAGATTGTCGCTTTCATTTGAGCGCTGTTGTTTGAGTGTTAATTCCGTTTTGTCGTCTTGTCGGCGGATGCGGATGATATTATCTCCCTCCTGCGAGCGTTCAAACTCATTCCGGCTTCCCTTGAGGGAATACACGATATCGTGTTGGCGGATCGGAGATGATAGTGTGCATCCTTGCCGGGCAAGCTCTTCTTCAATTTGATTGATATTTTTTACCCGCAATTTTATTTCAATTTCTCGCATATAATTTTCCTCACTTTAATAAACGGCTTATTTTATTTTAATCGTCATGCCCACACAACCATCCCCAGATTCGGTGCGAATGTAGGCCAGTGCGGTAATGGTTCCCGTTCTCTCTATCTGTTTGATGAGGATGGGGTAGTTTATGTTGTCTCTGATGAGATTGACGATGACAAGATATTTTGAGGGGATAGAGAGTATTTTTTTGAGTACGTTCGGGAAAGTGTTGTGTCCGAATTTTGTTGCCTCACCGAGAAATAGATGTGCTAGGGCAATCTCGGGTTTTTGCCGCGGTTTGAATTTCTTGATATCCGTCTGCGCTATTTGATAATTACTTTCCGGGACGCAGGTCAGAATGGGTTTGAGCTTTCTCAGGTCTCCCGGATATACCACTCCGGTGACGGTGATATTTTTAAAACGGTGCGCAAGATAATGAATGCTCGTTCTTCCCGAGCCGACATCAACGACCGCATGGGGATTTTTTATTGGCACGTTCTTAAAAAGCGCATCAAGGAGTTTCTTTTGTGCCGGGCTTATTTTCCATTTGGCGGTGTTTTTTGGATTTGTTTTCATGCGGTGATTTTCTTCTAGAGACAAGTATATGCCGATAATGTGTTTCGGTCTAGGGGTGCTATTGTTAGTTGCGCTTTATGTTATTTTGTTGTATTGTATTTTTGTCAGAAACGTTGTTTTTGGCAGAAGAAGCACTCTAGTCTGTTGGCGTAGCGTTGTGCTACAAAGGATTGGCGCGTAAATTTTGAGGGAGGTGGTCTATGCCGGTTTTAATTGTTTACGGGATTCCCGACGACAGGGGAGAGCTGTTTCTTGAGAGGCTCTCTAATGAATTACGCAAGGGCATGGCGGAAGTCGTGCCTCTGCGGATCACCCGGGACGACGTTTCGATTTTTTTCCCTTGCAACTTGGCTCAATCCGGTCTGGGGGGAGAGATCATCGTTTTCGTTGATGGCCTCTTTACCAAGCCGGAACGAAACGGGAGTGTCCGGGCGCAGGTTGCTCAAAAAGTTATCCAGGTTCTTTCTCACAATATCCGATGGGGGGACGGCGTTAAAATGGAATGTTTTGTCAGGCCGTTTGACCCCGATGGAGGATTTGCCAGCCTGGTGACCGGCGGCCAGCCCCAAGCGCAGAGCAGAGCGTAGAAAGGAGAGAAGAGGTAAGCCAGCCGCCCGAGTGCTGGCATTTTTTTATGTTCAATTTAAAGAGCCTCCAGATCCAGCGTGGTCGTTATCTTTATCTGCTTGATAAAGTCGGGGACATGGCTCACCAGAACCATAGCTCCTTCGTAATCGTCAAGCGCTTTGGCGATCACGGGGATATGTCTGAAATTGATGTGGTTGGTCGGTTCATCCAAAATAAGCAGTCCGGGCTTGAGAAGCACGAGTCGCGCAAACATTGCCAGTCCCTTTTGGCCCTCGGAGAGCGCGCCTATCTTTGTTTTTAATATTTCCGCATCAAGCAAAAATCCCGCAGCGGTTGACCGGAGATCCTGCTCGGTATCTTCTTCCATCACCTCTTTCAAGCTGTCATAAACAGTTGCGTTAAAATCAAGCGTTGAGAAATCCTGTCGGTAATAGCCGATGCGTACGCCAGGCGCAATGTGTTCGCCCTTTGCATGGCCGGAGGCAAGCTTTTCAAGAAGCGTGGTTTTGCCGATGCCGTTGGGTCCAGTGAGGAGAAGGCGCTCTTTTTTCTTAAGAGTGACGGCAATCTTTTTTGAAATTGGCTTATGATCCCTAACAATGGTGACTGCGTCAATGTCTAAGATGCGTCCAGAGATGTCGTTTTGGCAGGGGATATTGAATTTTCTGATGGTCTTGTCTTCGCGGCGTTCGTCCACCATCTCTTCGGAGAGATTTTCAATCTGCTCCCGCATTTTTCGTGCCACGTCGCGCAGATGACCTCCTTTTTGCGCAAAAAAGTTTGCCTGCTCTTTGCGGTGGGCGATGTCTTTTTCCAAACGGACGTTTTTCATCCGTTCGCGTTCCAAGCGATTTTTGATCTCTTTGACGACGTCGAAATAATTTCCGGTGTATTGTTCGATCTTTTTAGTGAAATTATCTAGATAGAGAACGCCTTGAGTAAACGCATTGAGAAAATCCGCATCATGAGAGATAACAATGCATGTTTTTTTGTATGCGACGAGAAAATCCGTCAGATGTGCGATGCCGGCCTTGTCCAGATTGTTTGTTGGCTCGTCCAGGAGCAGAATATCAGGGTCTTGAATGAGGGCGTGTGCCAGGAGCAGGCGCGCTTGTTGGCCGCCGGAAAAGCTTTTGACAACACGCTCAAGCGGCGCGCGCAAGTTCACAATCTCAAGCGCGGCGGTTATCTTTGTGTCAATCTCATATACCTTTTTAGGAAATGCCTTTTCAAAAAATTCACGCACCGTCAGATCGGCATAGTCGCGTGGCATGACCTGTTTGGCGATTGCCAGCGTGAGTCCTTTCTTGACGATAACGCTCCCGGACCCCGGGCGCAGAGTACCGGCAATCAGTTGAAAGATGGTGCTCTTGCCCGCGCCGTTCTGACCCATGATAGTTATCTTGGCATTTTCTCTGACGGAAAAATCGGCCTCAATGAGAATGGGCTTGCGCGCTCCATAATCAAATGAAACGTTATTAAACCTGATAATAGTTTCGTTTTGTGCCATAGAATAATTGCGGAGATGTTTTTTGTAGTATTTTAAGGCACCAAGCCTGCCGAATTGCTGGGAGACTTGGAATCGAACCAAGATTCACGGCTTCAAAGGCCGCTGTCCTACCGTTAGACGATCTCCCAAAGACGGATATATACTATCCGTTTTTTGTTGCCGACGCAACCAAAAACTATTTTTTCTTTACTTCGGCAGTGTTTTCGATCACCGCCACCTCAAGTGGCACAATAGGAAATGGGTTGTAGCGCATCTGCATATAAGCAGTGATGAGGTCTTGTATGAGCTTGATGTGTTTTTTTTCGTCCATTTGGTGGGCGTGTTTTTTGATGCTTTCCATTTCCGTTTGTGCTAATTCCTTGGCAAACCATTTTTCCAGAGATGGGTTAAGGGAAAGCGACAGCGCACGGCGAATGTATTCAGTGATGTCTTTATTAAATTGGAACAGATTGTGCCCCTCGTTGTGGATTTGATAGAGAATATCAAGCGCTTGGGTGCGGTCGTCGGCAATAAGCGCGTCGGCCATATCGACGATGCGGTTGAAATTAACTTTGCCTACCACGCGTTCAACGTTAGCGACTGTGACCTGTCCGTCTTTGAGCGATGCGATTTGATCAAAGAGCGATTCGGCATCGCGCAGTCCGCCGTCGGCAAGGCGCGCAATCATTTCCAGCGCCGATTGTTCGTACAGCGCGTGTTCTGCTTTGCCGACACGCTCCAGCTTGGCAACGATTTCCTGCAGAGTGAGTTTGTGAAAATGCAGTCGCTGGGTACGAGAGGAAATAGTTGCGGGAACTTTTTCAAATTCGGTGGTGGCAAGAACAAAGACCACATGCGCCGGCGGCTCTTCAAGCGTTTTAAGCAGAGCGTTAAACGCTTGCGGCGTGAGCATGTGCACCTCATCAATAATAAAAACTTTATGACTAAACGAAGAGGGGAGCGTCTGGACGTTTTCTTTGAGATTGCGAATTTCGTCAATGCCGCGATTTGACGCCGCGTCTATTTCAATGACATCCATTGCCTGTCCGGCATCAATGGTCGTGCAGGCGGCGCACTCATTGCACGGCTCTCCTTTTTTAGCAAACGCCGGATCAGTTTCGCGTTTCTGACAATTGACGACTTTGGCGAGAATGCGGGCGGTCGTTGTTTTACCTGTACCGCGCGGTCCATAAAAAAGATAGGCATGAGCGATTTTATTTGCCGCTGCCTCGTTGCGCAAGACCGTAATAATGTGCTCCTGCCCCACCAATTCGGCGAGATTCTTAGGGCGATAGGTTCGATAGGATGAGGCGCTCATATGTCAGAGAGTATACCCGTAAAACATTGTTGTGACAATCAGTAAAGGAAAAGCTCCGGAGAACCGGAGCTGGGTAAGTCAACGACCTGGGGGTCGGGGGCGGAAATTTTGGTCGTTGAGATCTCTGTTCTTTGCATCTGTCTTCAAAACGCGCGTAGCGCGTCCTGCACCCTCGCGGCGCGCAGAGCTGTGCGGTGTACCGACGCAGACTGAATAGTCGTCGATCGGTGCGACACAAATATCCGACGCGATGCGAAAGCACGAAGGAAAAGAACTGTGTGCAATCTCTTTCTAGAGATTGCACGTCTCGTCGCATGAGCGGCGAGGGTTTGTTGCGGTGGGCGTCTTTCCCGCAAAGAACGCCCGAGCGGAACATCCCCAACCCCCAGGCGAGAGATGCATGAAATCTACAATGATAATGTCATTTTGGCAAGCTTTAATCATAAAAGTAAAACGGGCTCTTTGCAGAGCCCGCGTGATAGCAACGATCCGAGGACGGAGACGGAGAAGATCGTTGGGAGTCCGGCGGCGCGCGGACGCGCCTCAATTCATGAAAAAAAAGAAAAGTGCAAAAAAGATTTTTCGGGATTCTGTTTAGATTCCCGATCTCCGCCGCATGAGCGATGGAGGATATTCAATTGGATCGTGTGGTGCACCAAAGAGAAAAAGTGTCTCCGTCCTCGGACGTGATCGCAGAGCGACCACGGAGAGCAGTCGCAGTGTACCACTTTTTTGTAAAGGAAAAGATCTCGCAAGGCGGTATGCGGAAAGAAAAAGGGGCGCCTACTGGCACCCCTTCGTTGTTTGCCTCCATGCGTAGTAATAACTAAAGAGCTTCTGTTCGGTCTTGCTCTTGGGCAAACCGCTGACGGTGAGGATGTCCGTGATGACGCCCATCATACCATTAATTGTTTCGGCCGATGGAGCTTTGTCCGGATTGTGCAGGGCGAGATGAAGAATGCCTCGCATCTTACTGATGTAATGCGCCGGAACATACATGCGGCCGCCGAGTTTTAGTCCAACGCCGTTGATGACGGCCGGACCCTTCTGAAGATCCCAGAGATGCGTCTTGTTTTCGTTGATGACAAACCCGCACTCTCGGATCGTCTTCTTGATCGCCTTTCTTTTGCGGTCGCCGATGGGTCCTTTTTGTGATGAGAGAGTAATGTCGTCCAAGTACCGTGTGTAGCACAGGTTATACTGGACGCAGAGTTCGCGCAACGCTCGATCGAGCAAAACCTCAGCGTAAATATTGAAAAGATCGGGCGATGCGGGAGCACCTGTCGCTAGGCCGGTCTCCGGAGACGATGCCATGCAGTATCGTTCCAGAAACGCGACGACTTTATCATGATCGTGTTTCGCGAGTTTTGGGTCTTCTCGGCAGAGTATTGCCGCGAGTTTGTGCGCGTCAACCTGCTGATACGCTCCTTTCAAATCCAGGGTGTAAAGATATCGATTGCGGCGATGAAAGGCCACATTGCGCGCCGGAGAACCTCGTCGTACGGCACCAGTAGCGCTTGGACACCAGATTCCCAGTCCTCGAAGATACCCGATGAATGTTTGATGAACCATGCGCATCGCGTCATTGGGCGCATGCAGTCGTCGCTTTTTTTGTACTCCTCCTAAAACGTTTATGTCAGAAATGACAAAAACGTGAAAGAGGGGGAACTCTTCAAGCCGCAGACTACGCACAAGAGTGTCAAGGTACATGCCCCGCCTCCTTTCCGTGTGGGGTCGAACGGGTCTTTGAAAACCGATGTTCAAAAGCAAATTAACACGTTTTATAACTTTTGTAAAGCATCAGCATTGAAATGTGTCCGAAGTTCTTTGCGATAATGCAGTTTTTGCGTTATACTCATTTTATGTTTCAGGTGACGATGGGAGAGTTTTCGGGACCGATGGACAAGCTGTTGGAACTTATTGAGGCCAAAAAGCTTGATATCACGCAGGTCAGTTTAGCCGAAGTAACCGGCGATTTTATTGCCTACATTGAATCGTTTAAAGAACGTGCGATCGTGACGTTGTCGGATGGAGCGGTTATTGAGGGTGATCCCCAAAGCACTCACACGCGGGTACTGGCAGAGTTTTTGGTTGTCGCATCTCAGTTGATACTCATTAAGTCAAGAATGCTCGTGCCCGATGCGCCGATTTCTGAAGAAGAGCGGGAAACAATAGTTGATTTGGAACGGCGATTAAAAATATACCGCGAACTCAAGCCGTTATTCGCGCTTCTCAAAACAACATGGGCATCGTCGCCGCAGCTTTTTTCGCGTCAGGCATATGCGGCAATGACACCGATGTTTTATCCGGCGCCCAATATGACCCAAGGAACTCTTGTGGAGGCCATGGAACGTTTGGTGTCATCGCTGGGATCATTGGCGACCGAACGTGAAACCATTGAGCGGCAGATTATTTCGCTGGAGGAAAAAATTATCGAACTGCTTGCTATGATGGACGGCAAGGTTCAGCAATTTTCTGACGTTGTATCCCGCAAGTCGCGTCAGGAATCGGTGGTGCTTTTTTTGGCGCTTTTGCATTTATTGCGCGATCATCGATTATCAGCTCACCAAGACGGGTTATTTAATGACATTGCAATTCAAAAAGTGTAAAGTGTTATGAAAAGCAAAAAGACGCACGATAGCAATATGCTCAAAAGCAAAAAGAAAAATGTCTATAATCAAGTTGCCGATTTTGTGTATGAAACGAATATTCATAGCAAAACGCCTCGGTCGGGATTTTGGTTTTTGGGGAGTGGCGATCAATCGGTAGCCGAGCATTTATTTCATACGGCGATGATTGCGTATGCGCTCTCGTACTTTGAACCGAAAGTTGATAGGCGGAAAGCTGTGCTGATGGCTCTTTTCCACGACATCGGCGAAGGCCGGACCTCTGACCAAAACTATATCCACCAACGGTATGGCCGGCTGGCGGAAGCTGAAGCGGTCGCCGATATTGCGGGGAGCGTTCCTTTCGGCGGTGAGATTTTTGAACTTTTTAATGAAGAACAAAAACGAGTAACGCCAGAGGCGAGATTAGTTAAAGACGCTGACCAGCTTGAGTGGATTGCTGCTTTGCGCGGAGAGGAGGTCAAGGGGAATACAAAAGCGCGAGAATGGATTGCTATCGCGTTAAAGCGTCTCAAAACCGATGCCGCAAAGAAACTCGGAGCCTCTTTGGCAAAAACTCATCCGGATGATTGGTGGTTTAATGTCGAAGACGCGTGGTTTGTTGATAGGAAAGAAAAGAATAAGAAATGGAACCAGAAAAAATAACATCAGATCGTATTATGCATATGACTGCCGACGAAACAGCACCAGCAAAAATAGACACGCATGAGACAGCCGTCGCGGGAGCGATTGAGGCGCTTTTGTTTTTGTCGGGTGCCTCGGTCTCGCTGGACAAGATAGCGAATCTACTCAAGACGAATCGTGAGAACGTCGAGCACGTCATCGCGACGCTTGCGGACCGTTATGCTTGCGATTCCGATCGAGGATTGCAGATTGTTCGCACGGAGAATGAGGTGACTCTTGCCACCAAACCAGAGCATCACGCTCTTCTGGAAACGCTAGCCAAAGAAGACCTCAAAGAAGAATTGACGCCCGCGTCACTTGAGACGCTTTCGTTGATTGCTTATTTCGGTCCGCTCTCTCGTCCGCAAATTGATTTTATTCGTGGTGTTAATTCCAGTTTTATCGTTCGTAACCTACTCGTTCGTGGATTGGTTGAGCGAAAAGCGGGAAAGGGGAACGCCTATGTGTACGCGGTGAGCATTGATTTTCTTAAATATATGGGCGTGGGGTCCGTGGTTGAATTGCCTGAATATCAAAAGTATCAAAACATGAAAGAAAATTATTTGGGGGAGTCTGAATCAACGCCCTCTATAGATCATGCGAACATATCATAGCGTTAAATATCAGGCATTACTGTTGGTGGTCATCATCATCGGATCCGTCTACGCGGGACGACTCTTTTCATTTTTTCAAAATAATAACGCCACCATCGTTACTCAGCCGCCGTCTTCATTTGCGCGTATGTTGGCGGGGTCTGCGCCAACGACGTCGCCGAGACAAAACATTGACCGTCAACAAGGCGACGGGACTCCTTCGGCGCAGTTTGTCGAACCAAAAGTTTCCACGGATAGTATTGCGGGAAGCCCCTCGTTGCCAAGCAACAGTGCCACGGCGTGTGCGGCGGTTGGTGCAGGATTATATCGCGCGCAAGATATGGCAACGGGGCGCATTCTTTTTGCGCGCGATCAAGGGGAACGTTGGCCGATTGCTTCTATCAGCAAGCTGATTACGGCCATCGTGGCCAGCAATCTCTTAAAACAAGACAGTATTATTCCGATTACTGCCAATGTAGAAACACTTGTGGGGAACGATCATACGCTCAATGTCGGCGAGGCGTATACGGTGCGCGATCTGGTTGGCATTATGCTGACCGTTTCAAGTAACGATGCGGCCTATGCGCTTGCTGATGCCTACGGATTATCCGGATTTGTGGCCCAAATGAATGATGTTGCCAAGACCGTTGGCATGGATCAGACGGCATTTTATGAACCCTCGGGGCTCTCGTACCTTAATCAATCAACGCTCGAAAATATCGCAAAATTATTGCAATATATTTATCGCTCGTACCCATCAATCTTTGCGATTACTCGCCAGCAAAAATTTATTGCATTGGATCAAACGAGCGGCAAACGGAAAACGTTCTCCAATATTGACTTCTATGCGGGACAGTCAATTTTTATCGGCGGGAAAACCGGTTATATTGATCAATCGGGCGAAAACTTGGTTGGTATTTTTAATTATAGCGGCGGCAAGGTGATCGCGGGTGTTTTTGATAGCGCAGATCGTTTCAAGGACATGGACGCACTTCTTCGATGCACTAATGCTGTTGTCGCAATTCCGTAAGCTGTCATGTATAAAAAACCATGATAACATTCCACGCCATACGCATTCTCATCTTGACGGGCATTTCTTTTTTGGTTGCGCTTTTAATCACGCCGATGATTGCTAATTTGCTTTATCGGTACAAGGCCGGCAAGCAAATCGGTCACACCGATGCGCCAGTGTTTTATGGTCTGCATCAAAAAAAGGAGGGGACGCCGACGATGGGCGGGGTAATTATTTGGGGAGCGGTGCTGGCGGTCATTGCGGCGTTTTTTATTTTATATCAAGTATTGGGGAATTCATTTGGTGGCTTTTGGGGCTATTTGAATATTGTTGATCGGCGAGAGACGTATCTGCCAATCGTTGCCATGGTTATCGCGGCGCTTATCGGTTTGGCTGATGATATTTTCGGTGTTCTTAAAATTGGTCCGCGAGGCGGGGGATTGTCGATGAAGTATCGGCTCTTGATATACGCGGTCATCGGGCTTATCGGCGCGTGGTGGTTTTACGTCAAACTGCAATGGACAACACTCTACGTTCCTTTCGTCGGACCATTGCAAATTGATGGCTGGTACATACCGCTTTTTGTTCTTGTGATGGTGGCAACGGCATTTTCTGCCAATGAAACAGACGGGTTAGACGGGCTCTTGGGCGGGACGTCGCTTTTTTCGTTTGCGTCTCTTGCGGCGGTGTCGTTTGTTTTGGGGCGATATAATCTGGCGGCGTTTTCGGCGATGATTATGGGGGCATTGCTCGCATTTTTATGGTTCAATATTTATCCGGCGCGTTTTTTTATGGGTGACACGGGATCCATGGCGCTGGGCATTACCATGGGGACCATTGCGCTTCTCACCAATACAGCGCTTTTTCTACCGCTTTTTGCACCTATTCTGGTGATTGAATCGGCATCGGTTATTGTTCAGGTTATTTCAAAAAAGATATTTAAGCGGAAAGTATTTCTTTCAACGCCCATTCATCATCACTTTGAGGCGTTGGGGTGGCATGAAGCGCGGGTGACGATGCGTTTTTGGATTATTTCGGCGGTCAGCAATGGACTGGGGCTTGTTCTCTTCTTTCTTTCAAGAATGTTTTTGCGCTAGACGTGGCGCAGTGATATACTTTGTCCATGACAACGCTGATCAAAAATATTGTCTGCGTTGATGGCACGGGGCAGGCGCCTTACAAAGGTGATGTTCTCATAAAAGATAAAAAAATTCTTGCCATCGGCAGTTTTCCTTCGTATCGCGCCGACGAAGTCGTCGCAGGCAATGAGGCGTACTGCGTCCCGGGTTTTTTTGACATGAATGCAAGCGCCGATAAGTATTTGACGTTGTTTTCTCAGCCGTTGCAATCTGACTTTTTAAAACAAGGAGTGACGTCAATGCTTATTGGTAATTGCGGATTTTCTCTTGCTCCGCTTTTTTACGGATCGTTATCGCAATTTGCGCATTGGGGCGGCAATGATCGCGTTAACATCAATTGGAAAAGCACAAAAGAATTTTTAGATGTGCTCGATCATCAATACTCGACCGGCATTAATGTCGCAACGCTGGTGGGGCACAAGGTGATTCGCGAGGCGCTCATGAAAGATCCGTCCGAGTTCCGCGCATTATCGGCAAATGAGCTACAGATTTTTCGCGGGGTTTTGACGCAAGCATTACTTGACGGTGCGTTTGGCATGTCAACGGGATTGGGATATTACCCCTATCAGGGGATTGCATATCATGAATTGCGCGCGCTGGCCGATGCGGTGAGAAACGGCAGCGGTATTTATGAGACGCATTTACGCAACGAAAAGGAATCGCTCAAAGAATCAATTCAAGAAACTATTCGTTTGAGCCGTGACGTGGGCATTACCACCATCATCGCGCATCTGCGCCCATTCCTTGGATTTGAAACCGATTATGCCGAGTCCATCGCGCAGATTGAAGAAGATGTGGCGCATGCCGATGTTTATTTTGATATGAATCCGTTCGATGAAAGCGCTGTGCCGCTCGATTCATTTATCCCCGACGATCTTCGCCAAATGGATCGCCATGCGTTGGTAGAAAAAATGAACGATCAAACAATTGCTGGCCGTATTTTTCAGAACATTCCCGCCATTGATGCCGCGCATACTATTATTTTTAATACACCTGAAACGCCGTTTTTACACGGCACATCGCTGGCGGCTTTTGCGCGAAATCGCGAGCTGACCGGGCGCAAAGCGCTTTTGGAACTTATGCGGGTTACTAAGCTTCGCGGGGCGGTATTCTATAAGAACTTGCACGCCGATTCTCTTAATAAAGCGCTCTTTTCGTCGCGGTCATTAATCGCATCTAATAGTCCCAGCTTTGATATGGGGATGCTCGATGAGCAAAAACCGCGGCGTGCGACGCAGACCTTCGCGGAATTTCTCGCTCGAGCTGATCGCGCCGGTATTCCTATCGAAAAAGCAGTTATGAAAATATCCGGTCTTCCCGCAAAGATTCTCGGCGTCAACGATCGTGGGTTGCTGTCTTTGGGATACGCGGGTGATTGTTCTGTTATTTCCAAGGATCGTGAAGTGAAATATGTGTTTGTTAATGGTTCGATGGCTGTTCGAGAAGGCGTTGTCGCGGCGGATCAGCGCCGTACTGGGATGGCGATTCGTAAGAAAAAATAATACGCATGCGGCTGGCAAAGAAATTTTTCTCAATGTCGGGTCATCAACCCGACTACGTCCTTATATGGACAACGGTGACGCTTTTGGCGGCCGGTTTCTTGGTTCTTACTTCTGCCTCGTCAGATTTAGGCAAGATGTGGTATGACGACACGTATTATTTTCTCAAGAGTCAATTTTTTAAAGGACTGCTTCCGGGAATTGTCGGCGCGCTTATTGGGTATTTTATCTACTACCGTCTCTGGAAAAAAGTTGTCGCATATGCATTTTTTGCAAATCTTGCGCTTATGGTTTTGGTTTTTACTCCTTTGGGGCATACCGCCAATGGATCCAGCCGTTGGCTTAATCTTGGCGGATTTCTGTTCCAGCCATCCGAGCTACTCAAGGTGACGTTCGTTCTTTATATCGCATCATTGCTTTCCAGTACGCGTATGCGAAACGAGAAAAAGGGATGGGGAACGTATCTTACTTTTCTTTCCGTGTCAGGCGTTGTGGCGGGACTTATCTTTTTCCAGCCGGCAACAACCATGGCGATCATCATTATCGGATCGGGAGTGATTATGTACTTGTTTAGCGGCGCATCATGGAAGCAATTATTGATTTCCGGTGGTGTGGGTGCGCTTATTCTCCTGAGCTTGGTTGCCGTCACGCCGTATCGGTTTCATCGCGTTGCTCCGTATTGGAATGCGACGGTGGGTGCGGTCATCCCGCGATTATCCATTGCGGCGGCGACATCGACCGACCAATTCCATCTCAATCAGTCGTTGATTGCTATCGGATCGGGAGGATTTTGGGGAGTTGGTTTTGGAAAATCAACAAGTAAGTATAGTGTCTTGCCAGAGCCGATGGGGGATTCAATTTTTGCCGTCATCGCCGAAGAAGACGGATTCCTCGGTTCCACATTGATTGTTTTCGCATTTATTATCTTTGTTTGGCGTGGTATTGCTATTGCGCTTAAAACGCACGATGACTTTGCTCGTTTGTCGTTAGTTGGTTTCGTTTCCATCATCGGCATTCAGGCAATCATTCATATCGCGGCTAATTCGGGCGCATTGCCGTTTACCGGTGTGCCGTTGCCATTTATTAGTTACGGCGGTACGGCCATGGCAATGTCTTTGACTATCGTCGGGCTGATTGCTAACATATCAAAATATACTACGGCATAAGACATGAGTACGAAAAAAATCCGCATTGTGTGCACGGGCGGGGGATCGGGGGGGCACGTTTATCCGATGCTTGCGGTTATTGATGAGCTGCATAAAATTTTAAGCACTGACGAATTTGCCGGATCACGCACCGCAATTTATTACGCGGGGTCTCCGGGGGAATATGCCCAAGAGTTTGCCCGTCGCGGTGTTATCATCAAACATATCGCATCTTTTAAGTTGCGGCGATATGCGTCAGCACAAAACATTCTTGATGTAGTACGCGCGCCGCTTGCGTTTCTGCAGGCACTCTGGCATCTCTTTTGGCTCATGCCCGATGTGGTATTTTCAAAGGGTGGGAGCGGATCATTGCCAGTTGTCTGTGCCGCTTTTTTCTTTCGCATTCCGATTTTTATTCACGAATCAGACAGCGTTCCAGGACTCTCTAATCGTATCGCTTTTCCACTTGCGGCGAGAATCGGTCTTTCATTTGAAAAGACGCTTTCGTTTGTCTCTGGCACAAAAGTTGCCGTTGTCGGCAATCCCGTTCGAGCCATGCTTATTGAAAATGCCGGCGGACTACATAGTCCAAAAGCAAGGACGATTTTTGGGTTTGATCCGGAAACGCCGCTCATTCTCATACTCGGAGGCTCACAGGGGTCGGCGCGCATCAATGATTTTGTTATTGACAATGCTCACATCTTAGTGCGATCGGCGCAAGTGTTGCATCAAACCGGTCCATTCAATTTTCAAAACGCCAAAAGCGAATTAGCGGTAGTGACAAAAGATTTTGTTCCCGCCGAACGCAATCGATATAAAATTGTTGATTATCTGCGCGATGAGATTGTTGAGGCCTTTGTCGCCGCCGACTTGATTATCTCTCGAGCGGGGAGTGGTGCCATTTTTGAGATTGCGGCATTTGGGAAGGCGTCAATTCTCATTCCGCTCAAAGAAGCGGCGCAGAATCATCAGTTTTATAATGCGTATGAATATACGCACACCGGTGCGTGCGTGGTTATTGAGGAGGAAAATCTCAAGCCTGGTCTTTTTATGCAGGAAGTAAAACGCATTTTAGAAAACCAAGATATGAAAAAATCTATGGAAGATGCAGCGAGACAATTTGCGAAACCACAGGCGGCCTATACTATTGCGCGTGAAATTGCGCGGCTGGTGTAACAAATGCAAAAATAAAAATGTAAAATGTTTGATATTTACATTTTGTATTTAGTTCCATGTCCAGTCCCAAATCCTTCACCCTGATAGAGCTGTTAATAGTAATTGGTATCCTGGCAGTCCTCGTTGCTGCCGTTGTCGTCGTTCTTAACCCGTCCGAACTCCTTGCGCAGGCACGGGACGCTAACCGTCTTTCCGAACTTTCAGCTTCCAACTCTGCTATCAATTTGTATACCCAAGATGCCGGCGGGTCGGTTTCTCTAGGCTCTGCTGGCACCACCTATGTCTCCATTCCTGATCCGACCGCAACCACCTCAGCCGGATCAAACTGTTCCTCACTCGGTTTTCCTTTGACTGGCTACCATTGTGCGGGGCCTAATTTTTATCGCAACACCAATGGTACCGGCTGGATACCCGTGAATTTTTCGACAATGAGTGTGGGGTCTCCGCTTGCTACCCTACCCGCTGATCCGGTCAATGTCACAACCTCCGGCAAATACTATCGCTACACGACGGATGGCTTAACAAGCTGGGCGCTTTCTGCTGTTTCCGAATCGACCAAATACAGTCCCCAAGCCGCTTCATTTCAAACCGGTTGGACGTGTGGTTCTCCGCTCGTAGACAGCCGGGACGGTCAGAGTTATGCCACTGTCCAGATTGGTCTTCAATGTTGGATGGCACAAAATTTGAATGTCGGTACCAAGATCACTTCCTGCACAAACGGCTATGTGGGCGTCTGCACGACTGGTGGTGGCACGGTTCAAAACCAAGGCACGAGCACGGTCTCTATACAAAAATATTGTTACAGCGACAATACCGCAAATTGCACCACTCAAGGAGGTCTGTATCAATGGCAACAGGCCATGGGCGGTTCAACGAGTACCACTGGTTTTGGCGTTACGGGTATCTGTCCTGCCGGTTGGCATCTTCCTACTGATAACGAATACAAGACGCTTGAGATCTATCTTGGTATGTGCTCCGGCACTGGTTCCAACCCAAATTATTGCGTGGATGATGCTGGATGGCGCGGAACCACACAGGGAGATCAATTGAGGGCTGTCGGTCTTTGCAGTGGGAGAACCCCATGCGGAACGTCCGGTTTTAACAGCCTTCTCGCTGGCTATCGCGTTGCCGATGGTTCATTCTACTATCAGGGTTCGAGCGCGATTTTCTGGTCGTCACTCGTGTCTGGTGGTTCAGCTTGGCGCCGTAATTTGTCTCCCAGCCTCGCCACCGTCGATCGGGCCACTAACTATCAGACCTACGGCTTTTCGGTGCGTTGCTCTAAGAACTGATTAGACTCTTTCCCCAAAATAAATGCAAAATGTAAATATCAAAAATCAAAATAATGGTTGTCCTACGGACTTTTTGAACATTTTATAATTTTACCTTGTCATTTTGCATTTTGATTTTTGAATTTTTCCCATGCCTAACCAAAGATCTTTCACCCTCATCGAACTGCTCATCGTCACCCCGCAACATCCCGATACATCGGGACAACGAGGCACGTCGGCCATGCCCATCGGCAGGCAGGCATCCTCCTTCACCCTGATAGAGCTGTTAATTGTCATAGGAATATTAGCCATCCTGGTTGCCGCTATCGTTATAACCCTCAATCCCGCTCAGCTCTTAGCCCAAGCCCGTGA
>Ga0172379_10003791_pt1 | contig 23430 bp, 25 predicted proteins | sample GrowelOW334metaG_FD_119756 | JGI IMG/M metagenome (GOLD analysis project Ga0172379, IMG submission 119756) | Groundwater microbial communities from an aquifer near a municipal landfill in Southern Ontario, Canada - Groundwater well OW334 metaG | ecosystem: Environmental > Aquatic > Deep...
AATTGTTCGATAGCTTCCGTAGTAGTAGCGCTATATCGCCAGGATACGGTTTGTTCGGCACCTAATGACACTTTCCATAAACGCCTATTTTTTGGCGTACCGGTAGTACCGCAACAAATAATTTCAGCTACTCCGGCGCCATCGCCAGTGCGAAAAAACGACCCTACGTTATATAACGAACGTAAATCAGATAATACTATCGTTACCTGCCGCATGACTAATATGATTTATTTTAATTCAAATGTTACCGATACGGTAGTAGACACGGTTTTATCACCGGCCTGAAACGTGGGCGCTATGGTATCAGCCGCACCGCGCATAGTAGGATATGGTTCCGGGCTAGAAGCAGTTCCTTCATTTTCAGCAAATGATACTAACCTGCCTAATTTAACTCCGGAAGCTTTGGCTAAATCTTCCGCTTTTTGTTTAGCTCGAGCTAAAGCCTCTTGGCGCGCCTCTGATTTTACCGCTTCTGCATCTTCCACTTCAAAGGTAGGAGTACCTACCGAATTAGCCCCGGCGGCTGTGGCCTGCGCTACTACATCGGATAATTTTGTAAAATCACGCACCGTTACCTGCACGGCTTGTTCTAATTGATATTTTTCAATTTTATAAGGCTGCACTTCGTAATTATACCGCGGGGTTAAATTATACGCGGTAGTTTTCAAATCTTTTTCTTCTAAGCCCTGTTCCTTCAACGCCTTTAAAATGTCGTTCATTTTGCTATTACCAGCATTCACTACGTCGGCTACCGTGTCGCCTTCTTGTAATACCGATAACGTGATTCTAGCTACATCCGGTACCGCTACCGCATCGCCGGTAGCTGATAACGTAATAGTATGCTCCGCTAAATTAGTTGGTTGCGGCTTAATAGTATAATAAGTTTTTACCAATAACAGTACACCGGCTACCAGCATTAAACCTACTAACACATAAAGCGCTAAATTGATTGTTTTTTGATTTTGTTCGGAAAGCATATAAAATATTTATATTATTTAATTCATTATGCTAACCCCCGGGTTTAACCCGGGGGTTAGCATAATTTGATAAGGCTATTATACACATATTGCCAAATTTTTACAATTACTTTATACTAATGCGATATGGCTAAAAAACAATGTGTAGTACACAAAAAAAGCTCTGTAGTTGGCTATAATGTTAGCCACAGCAAGCGCCGCACGCATCGCCGCGTTTACGCTAATTTACAAAATAAGCGCTTATTTAATCCAGCTACTAACAGCTTTGTTCGAGTAGATATTTCCGCCCAAGGTTTGCGCACTTTGGCAAAATGGGAAAAAGAAGGTAAGAAATACGATTTATTGAAACTAGTTAAATAAACAGCCTACCTCATCACCCCTACCCCTCTTCTCCTAAAACGACCTACCTCTCCCTGTCCTTCCTGCCTGTCCGGCAGGCAGGCGGACATCCCTCTCCTATTAGGAGAGGGAAAGAGGGTGAGGTAGTTTAATTTAATATATCCAAATTAGTAATAACCGCCTCCACTGCCCTACGCGCATATTCAGCCGCGCGTGGTTTGAATTGTTCTTTAGTAGCACTAGGACCAATTACACCAAAGCCGACGGGCTTGTTGAACGTTAATGATAAGTCCATGATCTTCATGGTCATTATTTTTACCACCACCTCATCGTGCTTCGTTTCCCCTTTCGCTACCGCGCCTAAAATAACCAGCCCATCAATATTTTCTTGCTTTAACAAGTGTTTCGCTATTACCGGCATATCCAAAGTACCCACAGTTTTGGTCACGCTCACAATTTCTGCCCCTAATTTCTGTGCTTCTGCTTGAGCAGAATTAACCATTTCAGAAATAGTTTCTGGGTTTATTTTGGTGGTGAGAATGGATAGTTTGTACATAAAATTCAGACCCTTCCCCCTTACCCCCTTCCCTGCAAGGCAGGGGGAATTAACATTTTTCCCTCCCTCTTCGCAGGAGGGAGGGCTAGGGAGGGAGGTCTGCTCTAATTTATCACAATTTTCTTATTGACACAACTTTATTTTCTAATAAAATGGTACCACGAATTTTATCAGCGGCTCAATTTTTTTTGTTTTTCACTGAACAGGCAGTGAAAACAGAAAACCAAAGAGCCGGAGCCGCTGAACGCAAGGAGTTTATATGTTTTTAGATCTAGGCCCATCGCAGAAACAGTTGAAAACATTAAAACTGTCTCCTGAGAAAATTTTGGCAAACGCTGAACAATTTGCTCAGGAAAAACGCTCCTACGCAGATGGGGTTCAGACTCCTCGAGCGATTGCGGAAGCAGTCGCTGCAGAGGAAGCTCTGCTCAGTCTGCGGGCTGACCTCCAAAGGAGGGCAGCATGACGAATGGAGGAGGCGGCGCCACTGGGCCACCGAGGGGACGAGTAGATCATCAGATCTCGTCCCCTTATTTTTATTATTGACAAATTTTTATATATTCATACAATGGTGCAGCTTTTTTATTGTTCAAACCCATAAGTGGAGGCGCCCATGGCAACACGGATTCATGTTGATGCTGAACGGGACGCGGAAGGTACCAAGGTTGTCTATGTCCCTTGGTACCTAGTAAACCAGTCTACCCCCTTCATTATCGAGAAGAAAAAGGGGTACTGGGCACCGGCGATTGCAGCCGGTATCACGGCAGGGATCAGCGCCCTGCTCATCGTCGCCCTGATCTTCTGGATCTGAGGCGGCTGGAGGAACAGAGGGACAGATTTCTTTCATGAAATTCTGGCCCTCTTGTTCGTTTTTGGGAAAATACCTGAATCACAGATGCCACAGATCCGAATGCTGATGGCACTGATAATACAAATGTAATTAAATTAATTGAATTTATCTGTGTCATCAGAAACTTATCAGCGTAATCTGTGTTTCAATCATTTATATATAATGCTATTATTTAGCTATGTCCAAAACTTTACGCGGAAAAACTGGATTTATAGAGTATTATACTACTATTTTGCAGCAATATTTTCCTGAGCAAAATTTTGCAGCGCTGCAAGCGGCGTTGGAATATCAATCTACGCCGATTACCCACCATAACCCAAATAATCCCGCTCAAGTGTATCACTTGAACGCCGCTTCCCTATTGCCGGTGCAAGCTCTAAACCCTCAACATGGGGATATAGTATTAGATGCCTGCGCGGCGCCAGGTGGTAAGGCCTTGTATATTGCTGAAGCTATTGGCAAAACTGGAAAATTAATTGCGAATGACATTTCACCGGCGCGCCGATTTCGCATGAAGCAGTTATTTTTGGATTGGGATTATGCCGTAGAGACACGCCATGGCGTGTCTCTACTAGGCAAACCGGCCGAAACACTCTTTAAAATTTATCCTAATTATTTTGATAAAATATTAGTAGATGCGCCCTGCAGCTCCGAAAAACACGTTTGGAATAGCCCAAAACATTTAGCGCAATGGTCTTACTCACGTATAAAACAGCTGAAGCAACGCCAAATTGCTCTGTTAAGCGGCTTGTTTTTAGCCTTAAAACCAGGTGGTACTATGGTTTATTCTACCTGTGCTATCACACCGGAAGAAAACGAACAAGTGGTAGAAAAATTATTAAAAAAACGAGGTGATGTATTACAGCTTATTGAGCAAATTCGCGTATGGCCACAACCCGATAAAAATTTAGATCCCATGTTCGTAGCAAAGTTTATTCACAAACTACCTCTATCCCCAACCCTTTCCCCCGCGGCCGCGGGGGAAAGGGAGTAATACAATTAGATTCTTCCCCCTCTCCTATTAGGAGAGGGGGTTAGGGGGAGAGGTAGGCATTAGGAGAGGGGGTTAGGGAGTGAGGTAGTCTTGCCTCGTAACATAATACATGTTAATATATGTCCATGAAAATCAACAAAGAATTATTAAAAGGTTCTTCAGAGTTATTAGTACTTTCGGTACTAAAAGAAGAACCGTTATATGGCTATGAAATAGCTAAACGCATTAAAACTACCAGTGAGCAGTTATTTGCCATGGGCGAAGGTACACTGTACCCGATTTTGCATAAATTAGAAGCTGATTATAAATTAGAATCATTCTGGGAAGAAATTGGCGGGCGCAAACGTAAATATTATTCTATTACTAAAAGCGGCTTAGCCGAATTAAAAGACCGCGCTACAGAATGGAAAACATTTTCGGCCGCTATTAACGCTATTGTATTAGCTTAAAATGAAACGCCTAACTTACCAAAACCACCTTATTCAGGAGGAGCTGAACAGTCACGTGTTAGATTTGGTCGATGATTTAGTTACACAAGGTTTAACACCAACCGCTGCGCAACAACAAGCTTTGCAACAATTTGGTGATATTAACACCATCAGTCAGGCGGTTATTAAAATACACCACCCTCGTTTTAACTGGTACTGGTCACCGCAGACTATTTTATTATTACTATTTATCTTAAGCGGCGGTGTAATATTTACTAGCACACTATTTATTACTACCCCATTAATACACGATGTACTATTAATCGTAAAATTATGGTGGTATTATTTAGCTATTATTATTGCTGGGCAGTTACTCAATTACAGATTAATTCAATATTTTAGTTTACGTCGTATTACTAGTTTCATTACCTTAATACTAACTAATTTAGTAGCTAGTGCCAGCTTAACTATTGTACTAGATATTGATGACTTTGAAACAAATTTAGACGCCCTTATTTTAGCTATTGTACTTACCGGTTTAATAGGTTATTTTTGGAAACATATTTCTATGCGTTGGCGCGCTGTAACACTCTATATTTTTAGCATTATTAGCACGCTTTCTATATTATTAAATAAACCATTATGGCAAGGGCTATATCAAGCCAGATGTTTTTATATCACTCCCGATAATATACCTTTAACCGGCACGTTAACTAGTTGCACACAAGTTACTTGGTTTAGTCCATTAATGTTATTAATATTATTGTGTTTAGTAGGCGGCTGGTTATTGGTGATTTACAAATTAAAAAATTATTGGTTAAATCGCGGCACTAAAATTTGGCAACGTAGTTTTGTAGCTATGTTTTTTTTAGGCACAATAATCATACCAATAAAAATACATGATATTAATAATCAAGCTGAATTAGATATTATTCCCTGGAAATATCGCATCGATAAAGTATACTTAAATATTCTTGGTCGCTTACCAGAAAATAAAGATGTTGATTTTTACGCCACAACCAGATCGTTCGAACACATGTCTAAAGTACAGGATACTTTATATAAATCTAACGAGCGGCGTTTGAAAATTAATCAACTTTATCAACAATTTTTACAGCGCAACGCTACCAAAGCTGAAATAGATAATTACGTTAATAATAAAAAAACCATCCCGGTTATTATTAACGAACTGACGCAATAAAAAAAGACCGGTTATTATACCGGCCTTTTTCTATTTCAGATTGATTTTTTTTACTTGTTGTATTCTGGTAACGCTGAGGCGGATTGCACGCTAGTTACTAATGAATTATGAGTATCAATCACATCATTATAAAGCTCTACCACTTCTTCATCTAGCGCCACTAGATCAGCAATACTATTACCTTTGGCATCACGAATTAAATTCTCAAATTTAATGTTAAACTTATCCACGGCAGACATGTAACTAGTATAACTACTGCCAGCAATGGTAACGTCTTTGGCATTAACTGCCTCCCCTTTAGTTTTATAAGTTGTATAAGTATCTGCTAAAGTTTTATAATCAGTTTCTAATGGAGCAATGTCAGCCGTTTTGGTATCGACATTGTAAGCCTCTACCCAAACCCCATAATCTTCATATACTTTTTCCGCAGCATTAGTAATTTTATCTTGGGCTAATGTAATTACTTCCAGCGGATCGGTAGTGCTTTCATCAATGCCTAAATCTACTTTATCTTGATATTGCTCAATTAAATCAAATAATTCTGTTTGCATAACAAATACTTTGTCTATCGATCCAGACAAAGCCCCACTTAATTCATCTTTTTTGGCTTCAGCATCATCTTTATATCTACCACGCAGATAATAATCTGCTAAAGCATTATTAGCATCTAGCATGGTTTTATATTCAGAAAAATAAGGCGTTAACTTGGCTTCAATTTTAGCTTGGGCTTCAGCGTTTTCCATAACTGGTTTATCATCTACCATGTCCTTTTTGGCCATGTCATAAAACGTTGAATTTACATTAATCATGGTTATAGCACGAGTATCGGCCGTAGTGGCTTCGGTAAATCGACCGTAACTATCTTGCACTCGACCAGTCTCATCAGACATATTATTCAAGCCTTGGATAGCTTTATTATAATATTCCGTTTCCGTCATTTTACTAGCTGTTACATCGGCGGTTGTCTCGGCCGCTTTATTAAATAAATTCGTTAAACTGCTGCAGCCAGCGCCTACGAACATAGTTACTACTAATAAGCTACTGCTTACTAGCAATAATTTTGCATTGTTTTTGCTCATAAAAAATAATAACTACTGCTTAAATTAACTAATTAATACTAGGATTATAGTGTAGGTATTGACAAAATGTCAAATCCATGCTAAGAATACTACATATTTAATGTATATATAAAAATATGGCAAATCCTGAATTATTAAACCGTCGTGAACAAATAAAAGGTCTAGAAACATTAAAACCTGTTGATGTTTCTCGTTTAGCGGATTTGCGTATTGCTACTGAAGTTGCAAGAAAAGCTGCTGAACAAGCTGATAAACTAGAACAAACTCCGGAATAAAATATACTTCGTATCCTTTTTATTAACCCACCGGCCTAAAGCCGGGGGTTAATTTATGTTAACCCCTGGGTTTATCCCAGTGGGTTAACAAGAGTACGTTAAAAAAGCTCTTGGCAACCAAGCGCTTTTTTGATATAATAGAAACATGGATGAATGGTTAAATGATTGGCTAACAGAAGACGATGTTAGCACACTAAGCGACGATCCGTTTGATGGCATTAACAAAGCCGATCAAGATTTGTTTTTTAAAATGCTGGATTTAATGCCAGAAGAGCATCGCGATGAAGCGATGGACTATTACATGAGTCGCCCTAGCAAATTAAAAGCTATTATCAAGAATATTAAAATCAAAAAAGAGCTAATTAAAAATAAAGATCAAGCTGGTCTGAATCAATTATTAGATCGAGAATACCAAATTATTGAACAAGCTAAACAGTTAACTAAATTTGCCGAAAACGATAATACTAATAATGAAGATCTGCTTAATCAAGCCGGCTATTGACGCTAATAATTAATTATGGTATCTTCGCTGATATGAAAAAAGACACTCACCCAAAATATTTCGCTGCCGCTAAAATCACTTGTTCATGCGGTAACACCTTCACTACTGGATCCACTCTAGAAGCCATTCAGATTGAAGTTTGTTCCAATTGTCATCCATTTTACACTGGCAAGCAAAAGTTTATTGATACGGCGCGACGCGTTGAAAAATTTCAAGAACGCACTAATAAAACTGAAGCGGCTAAAGCCAAACGTGGTACCACCCCATCTAAAAAAGCGAAGCGTAAAGTAAAGGATTCCAAAAAAAGTGCCAAAGCGGCTTTAAAACAAGCTACTGAACAATAACTTTTTTAATATAAAGGCAGGTTAATTACCTGCTTTTAATTTATGGACAAAATCAATCAAAAAATAACTGTTTTACAAGAGCGTTATAAAGCTTTGGAAAAACAGCTGCAAGATCCGGCGCTAACTAAGCAACCGCAACAATTAAAAAAAACTGCCGTAGAGTATGATGAATTAAAAGCTAAATTAGTGGTATTTGATTGTTATACAAAAAATACTAAAACGTTAGCAGACACTGAACAATTAATTAATGATAATGCTATCGATGCTGAATTACTCCAATTAGCCAAAGATGAACAACAACGCTTAACTATCGAACGACAAAATCTAGAGCAGCAAATAAAAGTATTGCTTTTGCCACCCGATCCACTAGATAACAAAGATATTATTGTTGAAATTCGAGCTGGCGCCGGTGGTGATGAATCGGCTTTGTTTGCCGCTGAACTATTTCGGATGTATTCACATTATGCCGATTTACAAGGTTGGAAAACTAATCTAATTAGTAGTAATCGCACCGGTATCGGTGGTTTTAAAGAGGTTATTTTTGAAATTAATGGCCAGCACGTTTATTCACAATTAAAATATGAGTCTGGTGTTCACCGCGTCCAACGGGTACCGGCCACGGAAAAATCTGGCCGTGTGCACACTTCTACGGTAACAGTGGCCGTATTACCAGAAGCCGAAGAGGTAGATATGAAAATTAACCCCAACGATATTCGGATTGATGTGTTTCGCTCCGGTGGACACGGCGGCCAAAGCGTAAATACTACCGATTCAGCCGTCCGTATTACTTACTTACCTACCGGCTTAATTGTTACTTGCCAAGATGAAAAATCACAACATAAAAATAAAGCTAAAGCCTTCAAGGTGCTCCAGTCTCGCTTATTAGCGCTTAAAATTGAAGCGGAACAAAAAAAATCCAGCGCCGCTCGTCAATCACAAATTGGTACTGGCGATCGTTCTGAAAAAATTCGCACCTATAATTTTCCACAAGATCGTATTACCGATCACCGGATTAAACAAAACTGGAGTAATCTGCCTAATATTTTAGCAGGCAATATAAATCCCGTAATTAATGCCTTAACTATAGCCGACCAACAAGCTCGTTTAGAAAAATTATGAGGTTACCGCTACATGAAATTGATTTATTATTAGCTCATGTTTTAAATAAACCACGTGAATTCATCTATAGTTACCCTAATCATTCATTAACTAAAGCTCAAACTAAACGCTTAAATGCTTTAATTAAAAAAAGACAACACGGCATACCACTCGCCTACCTAACTGGTCATAAAGAATTTTATGGTTTGGATTTTTTTGTTACTCCGGCCGTATTAATTCCCCGGCCAGATACTGAATTACTCATTGATACCATTTTACAACTAGCGTCAAAACAACCCAGCACATTAATTGATATAGGTACCGGTTCTGGTAATATTGCTGTAACGTTAAAAAAACACTTACCACATTATAAAATTAGCGCTAGCGATATTTCGTTAACAGCCCTTAAAGTGGCTAAAAAAAACGCTAAATTAAACAACACTAACATTACATTTTATAAAAGCAATTTATTAAATAATATTCCAAAAGCTGTGTTAACTGATTGCGTTATTTTGGTAGCCAATCTACCTTATCTTACCAAAACCGAAGCCAAAAAACGTTCATTAATGTTTGAACCACAGCTAGCCCTTACTCCACCACAACAACCTACCAGTTTAATACACGAATTAATCCAACAAACTACTGTGTTACTAAAATCAAACACATTAATATTATTAGAAATTGGTTACCGACAAAGCCAAATGATTAGTCGCTTAGTTAAGCGTTATTATCCCCAGACACAGGTAAAAATTCGCAAAGATTTGGGAAAATTTGACAGAATAATTTATTTTTACACTTAAACTATTGCGCTTTTTTTACAGAATCAGTATACTATAAACCATGGCCAAACCTGTTTTCTCAGAATTATTTATTGATCACAATAATAACGAAGCAGAACCGCACGTCATTCATGTGTATACGTCTGAGCCAACTCCATTGGAGGAAAAAAATTTAGGTAAAATTTTTGCTATATTTGATTTTGATAAACCAGAACGTTTTACTACAGAATTAGTGGATATTTTAGATAACGCTTTCACTAAAGCTTATTATCATTCAGCTGATTTTGATAGCGAAGTAGCTTTTGAACGCACTTTACAACGCGTAAATAAAGCCGTGCAGGATGCTATTACTAGTTATGGTGAAGATTGGGTTTATCACGTTAATGCTGTGTTAGGAGTAATGCATAATAATGTCGTGCACTTTACTTATGTAGGCACGATGGAAGCGTTTTTAATTGTTGCCAACAATATTACTCCTATTATTCAACATACCCAAGAAGAAATTAAACCGCTTAAATTATTTAATAATATTCTGAGTGGGCAAAATCCAGAAACCGGCGCTTTATTTTTCTGTACTACTAATTTATTAGATTATTTATCACAGGAAAAAATTCGGCGTACAGTGAGTGAACAATTGCCAGCAGAAGCAATTCAAAATTTTGAAAATATCTTAACCGAACAGACTACTCTATCCAGTATTGCCGGCCTAATTATAAAAATATTACCAGATTCTATACTAGCCAGCCAGCGGCTTAATCAGCCTGCTACTACTAATGTTAATGCGCTAGATGAGGCTCTTGATCATGAATTATTTCCCGATGACACACCGCGTGATTCAATGTCTAAACTAGTCCACCGTGAACGTACTACCAATGATTTACTTACCCCTGCTATTTGGCCTACTATAAAACAACGTTTATTAAAATCTCTTAGTCTAACTCCTACTAATACTACCGAATCATCTACCCATACAGTTACTGGCAATAATTATTGGGCTAGTCTAAAACCATGGCTAAAAAAGAGCTTGCAAATTGCTTTAACTATTTTAAATAGTATAAAAAAGTTACTCATTAATATTGTTTTAATTATTTACGACGGTATAGCTCGTTTATTTAAAAAGCAATCCCCTACCCTAATGCGCTCCAGTGGACGATGGCAACGTTTATCACCGGCTCGTAGAATTTTAGCAGTTGTATTTGTTGGTGTAGTACTAATATTTGTGGTTAGTTTAGTTTGGAAAAATAATTCCGTCCAACAACAAACCCAAACTGATACTTATGAAAAAACTTTAAATGAAGTGGAAAATGAAGTTGGCCAAGCTGAATCTAAACATATTATCGCCGATGACACTGCCGCCCGTGACGCTTTAACTAAGGCTATTACCGCTATTAATAATATTCCAGCTGACGCCACTATTAATAATGAGCGCAAACAAAATTTACAAACTAGAATTAACGCTTTAAATAATACTCTAAATAAAGTAAATCCCGTAACTGTTAGCTTAGTTGGTGATTTTGCTCAGATAAATAACGCCGGGCAAATTACCGCCTTAACTAAAATTGGTGAATTTATTTACGGTTTCGATACCAGTAAACAAGCTGTGGCCAGAATTAATTCGGCTGATGGCACCAGCAGCATAGTGATTAACCCTAGTACAGACTCTAACACTATTAATGCTTTAATAAATGATTCCGCTGCTACTACTATACTGGCTTTATCTAACAAGAAATTCGCTCAATTTAATCCGGTAGTAGAGAAAATTACTAGTGTCACTACTGGTAAATTACCAGATAATACTAATGTGGCAGATATTGCTCTGTTTGGTACTCGTTTGTATGTGTTAGATACTGTTAATAATCAAATTTATCGTTTGCAAAAAACCGGTGACGCTTATGGTGATAAAACTGATTGGTTAAAAGATCCGGCTGATTTTAGCCAAGTTCAAGCTTTAGCAATTGATGCTTCCATTTATGTATTAACTAAATCAGGTGAAATTAAAAAATATAATGAAGGTAAAGCTGTTGAATTTAAAACAGATAATTTTACTCCCGGTTTAGCCGGAGCTACTAAGTTAGTAAAAACCAATCCAGCTGGTAACTTCTATTTGTTAAATCCTTCCACTAAATTGATTACGATTTTAGATAACAACGGTAAATTAGTGCAACAGTTAACCGCGCCAGAATTTGAACAACTCACCGATTGGTTTGTAGATGAAGCTCAACAACAAATTTACGTATTAGCCGGTACCAAGCTATACAAATTAGCTATCCCGGAAGTACCAAGCGCGTAGACCTCATCACCCCCTAACCCCCTCTTCCCCTACTATTCTACCTTCCTCCCCCTACCCCCTCCCTCCTATAAAGAGGGATGGGAAAATTTCTCCTCCTCCCTTTAGAGGGGAGGAGGCTGGGAGATGGGGTAGGTATTTGGAGAAGGGGGTTAGGGGGATGAGGTCTAAATCCGATACAAGTACAGTGCGATATCATTACTGCTTGGTTTATTGCATTCTAATAAATGTAAACCAACTATAGGAAACACATAGGATAATACTAGCGTGCCTGGTTTTAAATCTTGTTTTAATTTTTTAATTAAACGCTGTTGTAACGGTTTTGGTGTGCCATACACATACACCGCTTGGGCTGAGGACAAATTAACCTTAAATAAATCTTTAAGATAAAAATTACACTGCCGGTAGCGTGAATAAAATAAAAATTTTTTTACTTGGCAATACACATATAGTGGCCAAGCTAACTCAATACCAATATATTTAATACCGGACTGGCTAAGAAAAAACCCTACTCGCCCATTACCACAACCCAACTCATACACTACCGTGTTTGGCTTTAATTGTAATAATAAAGCAATGCGCTTTAAATCTTTACGATACGTGGGCACCCAGGGCGCCAATGAAACACCTGCCCAAACCATTGCAGCTAAGACACTAAGCCCAATTAACCAAATTAACCACAACATTTGCTAATTAATATATTACAACGGTTTAGCCTTAATTACGCTAACTGCACCATTAGCCTGTAATTCTACTACATCGCGCCGGGCTAACTGCTCGCTTAATAATAATTTGGCAATAGCATCTTCTACAGTATCTTGAATATAGCGTCGTAATGGCCGAGCGCCAAACACCGGATCGTAACCATGTTTTACTAAATCCACCACGGCAGCCGTTGTCCAACGCAAACTAATACCGCGTTCACTTAACTGTTTGGCTAATTTATTTAACAATAATTCGGCAATGGATTGTAATTCATCTGGAGCTAACGGTGTAAATACAGCCACATGATCGAACCGATTTAAAAATTCTGGCCGAAAGAATTTATTTAATAAATCAGAACGCATAATATCTTCTTTAATTTGCAAACTAGTGCGCTGTTGTTGATATTGCTGCTGAATAAAGCTTGTGCCGGCGTTCGAAGTGGCAATAATCATAGTATTGCTAAAATTTATTGTTCTGCCAGTGCCATCGCTTAAGCGACCGTCATCTAAGACCTGTAAAAACACATTTAAAATGTCACCGTGAGCTTTTTCTAATTCGTCTAATAATACTATAGAAAATGGGGTTCGACGGACTGCTTCAGTAAGCTGGCCCGTACTGCCGGTGCCGCCAATTAATTTACTAATACTGTCTGGCGTTTGATATTCACTCATGTCTAAGCGAATCATGTTATGCTCGTTACCAAAATAAACCGCGGCAATGGCTTTAGCCGTTTCAGTTTTACCTACGCCAGTTGGCCCTAAGAATAATAATGAGGCAATCGGCCGGCTAGTATCGCGAATATCTTGGCGGGCTCGGCGTAAGGCTCTACCAATCGCTGAAATAGCCTCTACCTGACCAATCACTCGTTTATGTAATTCCGCTTCCAATGACAATAATTTTTTAGCTTCATCATGAGTAACGGCTGTAAGGGCTACATTAGTTTTTTCGGACATCACTACCTCTACTATTCGTCTAGTAACTTGCTTAGCTGTATCTAAATGTTCTTTAGCATACACCGCCGCCTCTTCCATAATATCTAGCGCCTTAGCCGGTAAATGCCGATCTTGAATAAATCGTTCACTTAACAACACGCAAGCCTCAATAGCATTATACGTAAAAAATACTTGGTACCGGCTTTCAATATATAAACTACGCGCTTCTAACACACGGATAGCGGCCTCAGTGGCTAATTCTGGTATACGGACTATCTGAAACCGGCGTAAAAACGTTTCTTGGTTCTCAATATATTTTTGAAATTCTGGTGTAGTGGTAGTACCAATTACTTTAATATAACCTTGCGAAATATAATTCATTAATATTTTGCCTAAATCAATACTAGAGCCTGTAGAACCGGCTCCCAATAATGTGTGAATATCTTCAATAGCCCAGATAATATTACCAGCTTGAATGATATCTCTAATAATTAATTGCATGCGCTCTTCTAAAGCACCAATATTGCCAGCGCCAGCAATAACTGCGCCAGGCTCGGTAACTACCAAACGCTTATCTTGTAATGACGCTGGCACATTTTCAGCTGTCATTAAATTGGCAATGCCTTGCAATAAACTACTTTTTCCTGAACCAGACTCACCAACTAATAGCACACTACCATAACCCTCTTGCAGCACACGAAAGGCTGCCTCAATTTCCTTATTACGCCCTACTACTGGCGTAAACGCATTGTGTTTAGCCATCAGCGTAAAATCTTGTGACACGGCATCTAAATGTCGGGTTGGACGTGCTGTCATAGCCCGATTCATTACTGTGTTAGGCTTACCACTGGCTAAGTGCCGGCGCAATTGTTCGTGTTGTAACATATCCTGCTTTAAATTGCTCCAATGCACCAAATTACGCACATAATTTAAATCCACTTTTTGTTCAAAAAAAGCTTCCTGTAAAGTTTTATCAGCCTGTAAACAACCCATGAGTAATTCTACCACTCCTACCGCCAGCCGATTTTGTGCCCGGGCTTCGGCATAAGCATAAAACAACACTTCATAAAAACTCACTGCTGCCGTTAACTGTTTGGCTTTATCTATTTCATTTTTACAGTGCTGCAAAACATGATTAAATATTTCTTGCAAACGAGTATGATTAATTTCTAAGCGATAAAACAGCTCTTTAATTTGTGGTAACTCCTCTAAACTTAATAACAAGTGAATCGGCTGTACCGCATGATGTTTTTGCCGTTTAGCAACCATAAACGCATTATCAACACTTAATAAAGCCGTTAAATTAAAATGCTGAGCAACATTTACTTTTAAGTGTTTTGGCACTGTACGCCAATAGGCCCAATCAGCCACATCACCATTAATAGCATAGTGCCGTAATTTATTATCTACTTTAATAGGTTTAGCCAAATGATCATTTTGTTCAATTCGATAATACAACAACAAATCAGTTAACAGTGACAGCCAAAAAATAAGTAAATTAGTAGATTTATGTATAAAAATATATAACCAATCATCCATTAAAGAAACTAGCTGTAACTCAATAATAAGAGAAATAATACCGCCTACTCCAAAAAGTATTAAAGTAAAATTAATGGTTTTATCCACGTAGCGTTTTAATTTACGCTCCCACACCGCCGTGGTATTAAGTGGTTCTAACCAATAGATTAAATCGTTCTGTACAAAACCAATGGTACTAAATTCTGCTTTACATACTGAACACAAAACTTGTTCACCATTAAGTTTTAATACATAACCAAACCCTTGGCACTGCTGACATTTTAAAAAAGATATATTTAGCTCCATAACTGATAAAAGATATTATAAAAAACAAATCCTGGTAAAGCCAGCCAAAATATTAAGCGTAACAATAAAAACAAAATATTAATTAAAGCATACGTACTTAACAATAAAAAATGTACCACTCGAACCGGAAAACTAATAGCCCGACTCCAAATATCATACAAACCATACATGGGAGTGAATAAAAAGCGGGCTAATATTTTTAAATTTAAATGGCGCACCAAATCTTTGGTTTGAGCAACAATATGACGTGTAATATTAAATAATCCAGTAGTATACCACCAGATGGGAAAATAAATAATCCGACCAATAATATCTTTACCTAGTAATTTAAACACGTCCCAAATTGGATGCATGGAATATATTATAACACATTATACTTATTAATGATATGATGATACTTCAACAACTGTATCCAGTAGAAACCAATCTAATTAACCAAATGCCCACAATGCTCATTAAAATGGTAATAGCTACCAACACAATCACATGCTTGCGATGATGTTCATATAAATTATAAGCTTCTAACATTAGGCCAAAACACAGGATCATAATACCAAAATAACCTAATTTAGCTAAGCTATAAAGTAATTCCGCCACACATACTTTGGTAAAAACCGGAAACAACAACATGCCTATTACTAAACTGGTCACGGTAACTCCTAAAAATGTAATCACTACCGGTAAAATTGGATCAATTTTATATTTTGGTAACCATTTATTTGCGTTGTTCATAATCCCAATAATAGCAAATTAAATTAAGCTTGTATATATAATACCACTGGTACCGGTGCAGAATCCTCTAGATAAGTTAATGCCTCTATATTAATAGCTAATCCAGTGGAAGTGCCGCCATCTAAATTTAAAGCTGTTTGCAAAGCCAAACCAGTTTGATTTTTTAATAAATCGGCTAGTTGGTTAAGTGATAACATGCCATATTCTGTAGTAATAAAATATACTTGATTTTGGTTATCTAGAGCAATTACAGTACGTTGTGCAATATTATCAGAACCTTTCGCAAAGGCTATTTGATTATTATTTAATAATAATGGATAAGCCTGTACACCCCAAATGGCTTGCGTTAATACTTCGGTTTGCGTAGAAATAATTTGCCACTGTTTATTATTAGTAGTGTAAGCAAAGCCAGTATTACCAGTAAGAGCTGGCCCATAATTTTTTTTATCTATAACATGGCGGGTGGTAGGATCGTTATTTTCATCAAAATAACCAGCATTAATTACTGCTACCGCGTTAAGTTCTAACTGCCATTGTTTAATCGTTTTAGGGTGTTCACTATCTATCGCTAAACGAACCGGATGAACCGTAGAAGAAAACTTTAAAATATTAAATAATTCATTACTGTTATCAATATTTTTTAGCGTCAGCTGTTTAAACTGCATATCAGGAGTTAGCGTTACCCAATTTGGATAACGAATAGCTTTATCAACCACAGGTGCATTGCCATTCGTTAAACCAGATAAATCCACAGTATAATTCCATGGTACACAACCAGCGCCTAACAATAACACTACGCTAACTACTATACTACTAATTACTTTGTATGCTTTGTAATTCATAAATGAGAGCTTTTCATTATTATAGCACGAATATCTCTCATTAACTGCACATAAAAATACACATTATGAACTGTAGCCAAACGCTGCGCCAACGCTTCATTTACTGAAAATAAGTGGCGCAAATAAGCCCGTGAATAACCACTGGTGCAAGTAGAACACTGACAATATGAATCGAGTGGCTGTAAATCGGTAGCATATACTGATCCGGTAAGATTTATTTTTTGATAATTAACCATAGATAAATCGGGTGCAACTACCTCTCCCCCTTCCCCTCTCCTCAAAGGAGAGGGGTGTATGTATACTTGTCCATGGCGCGCATTGCGCGTAGGCAACACGCAATCAAACATGTCTACTCCAAGTTTTACGGCTTCTAAAATTTGCTCGGGCTGCCCTACCCCCATTAAATAACGTGGTTTATCCGCTGGTAACTCTGGCACAGCTGCCTCAATCATGGTGTACATTTCCTGAGGTGTTTCCCCTACTGCCAAGCCACCAATAGCGTACCCATTAAACCCAATGTTCACTAATTCTTGCGCACTCTGTTTGCGTAAATCCGGAAAAGTGCCGCCTTGGACAATGCCAAATACCTCTCCCTCTTTCCCTCCCCTATTAGGGGAGGGATGTCCGGAGGACAGGGAGAGGTAGTATTTACACCGTTTTGCCCACGCTGTAGTTAACTTAACTGAATATTCGGTTTCTTTCCGCGTGGCTGGATAACCAGAAAAATAATCAAAGCACATTTGTATATCCGAACCAATTGCCGCTTGAATTTCCATGGACAATTCTGGCGTAAATTTTAACTCCCGACCATCAATGTGCGAATTAAAAATAACATAATCGGGAGTAATTTTGCGTAAAGCCGCTAAACTAAATACCTGAAAACCACCTGAATCGGTTAAAATAGGTTTTTGCCAATTCATTAAACCATGTAAACCGCCACATTTTTTTAGCACCTCTAAACCGGGCCGCAAATATAAATGATAGGTGTTGGCTAACAGGATTTGATTTTGAATGGTAGCAAAATCGCTATTGGCTAAATGCTTCACAGCACCACGGGTAGCGATGGGCATAAAAAACGGCGTTTGCAAAATACCATGATTAGTAGCTAAACTAGCAGCTCGAGCGCCCTGATACGTGGCAGATACTTTGAAACTCATAATAACAATTACGGTATTACCGTACCATCACCAGACGCCGCCGGATCTTTTTTAATATTAGTAGTAATGCGGCTGGCGGTGGCCTGAATCGTTTCACCGCTTTTAGCGTCTTCAGCCGTTAACACCGCGTCATTAGTAAGTACCATTAATTTATTCACATCGCTACTAGTAGGCGTAACCGATACAAAGAAATTAGCGCTATAAGTTTTATCCGCTTTAAGATTACCAATAGTTAATGTAACCGTACGTTGTTTGTTATCATACACTATAGCTGCATCCTCACTGCTAACATATGTAACATTATCTGGCAAAATAGTTTGTACTGTTACTTTGTTCATATCACCACCAACGGTAGCCGTTTGCCAGCGAACCGCATAAGTAGTAGTTTGACTCACTTGTGGTGGAATTGGTCCGGAACCAATTTTTTCTAAATTATCGTTGTAATACCGGCCTTGCGCATCAAGCGAAATATTCCCTTGTAATTTAGTAGTAACTGAACTAGTTTGATCAAACTGCACCGTTAAATCGTTCACGCTAGCTTGTTTTACACTCAGATTAGCTGTAATAGCATTAATATCACCAGCTATTGTTTCCGGCACAATTTCTGTGTGTTTCAAAGTAATGGTTTTAGCTGGTTCTAGTTTTGGAATTGGGTCTAAGGCAATTTCTTTAGAAGCAAACACCGCTTCAGTAAAGCCTAATATTAAAGCTAAATTATTAATGGTCACTTCGGAAGTATTTTTTATTTCAATATTATATTCTAATTTATTACCTGCCTTAACTGTAGCTGGTGCTGTTAATTGCAAGCTCAATTCTGGATTAATAACTTTTAAATTATGGTTAGCTTCAGCTTGCACATTAAAAAAACCATCTGATTGCACCAAACCTAATTGTGCTATTAATTTTTGTGTAGAATTACCTGCCCCGGTAATATGGCCGGTTACTTTTATTACTTGCTTTTCACCTGGTTTTATTTCAGTAAAATTCCAAGCATTATTATTAGCTACTGCCTCTGGCTCGAATTGTTCTGGTTTAAAACCATCAGGATACTGTAATAGTGCTCGAGCATTTACTAACGGTAAATCAGAATTATTGGTAAAGGTAACTTTATATGTAAATTTTTCACCAGTATGCGCTTGTTCATTCGCTTTAATATTTAATTCAATAATAGAATCGGTTAAAGTAATAGTTTGCTGAGCCGAAACATCAAACGCAGAACTAAAATTAATTGGCCAATAAGTAAAAAGGGCGTTAAATTCTTTAACATCATCCTTTTGCCCAACAATTTGGCCAGTAACCATTATTGTACCTTCCGCACCAGCCGCTAAGGAATTAATTTCCCACTCCGTTTTTTTTTCGTTTACAGCCGCTGGATCGCTTTGGATAACATAAAAACCTTGTGGGGCTATTAATTCTAAGCGCGCTCGATCGATAGTAACCGCACTATGATTAGCGTAATGTAGCTGCAGCGTTACTTCACTACCAGACCCAGCCGTGGCTACAGTATTAATAGCCAACGTTACCTCGCCTTCATTAACACTTAAGCGGTGCGAACCAAATACAATATATCCTAACATTAAAGCAATGATGGATAATAAACTAATCACCACTACTAAAATAATTAACAAATTTTTACGTTTACCACGCCGTTCTAAGGTAGTCATATCTACGCCATCATCTGCGTCAGTTTTATACAAATTTACTAGAGCTTCTTGTTCCATTTCAGTAGCCGTAGACATTTCGGCAGCTGTTTTAGTAAGGCGTCTTTTTTTAGAATGTCGTTTACTCATAAGTATGCTACTAGTATACTAAAAATTCGGCACTATGTATATGCCTAATACCATGCTGCTCTAACCAGTATTGTAAGATGTGTACAATACTTTGCCATTGCTGATTATTTAAGCGTAAACGCTGTGCTTCAATAAATTCAGCCTGTTCTAACCAGGTAATGATTTTTTTTAATTCCTGGTTATTGGTTACCACATTAGCTTGGTAACCTAAAATATTAATTAATTTGATAAAAAAACTATAAAGCACTAAACGCTGCACCGGCTGTTCATTTAGCCACACCAAAACACTATATAATAACTGATATAAATAATGATCTGCCTGATCCTCATTGGTAATTAAACGACGCAGCAGTTCAATGCAAAATTCAGTTCCAGCAATACGTTGTTTATCCATATTAATATTACCAAATCGCTGCACTACTTCTGCTCCACCAAGGCGCGCAATATTTTTGCCACGAATAATAAACACGTCTATTTCTGCGTAAGGTTCCAAGACGCCAGCCAATTTTGATTGTATTTTTCTGGCGCTTTGCGCTAGTACCGTTAATTTTCCAAACCGTTCTGTATACAGCGTATACAAACGATCCGCCTCACGCCAGGGTGTAGCGTATAATACAATAGCTTTAGTGTTATACGTTTCGGTCATGCCTACCTCATCACCCTACCCTCTTCTCCTACTAAGGAGAAGAGGGTTATTTTTTAATTATAATTAGAATCTTCTCTCCATTCACCTTTAACTCTTCATTACCCTCACCTTCAATAATATCTTTCATTAGAGTACTATTTTTTAATATCACACTCTGAGACTGTATGATGTTTTGTATAAAAGTACTAGTAGTAGAATATTCTAACACCGCAAAATCGTTAATGGTTAAACCTTGTTTTTTACGTAGCGCATTAATTAAGCGCACTAATTCACGTACAGCTCCGGCTTGCTTTAACTCATCGGTTAACACTGTATCCAATTCTAATTTAGTGCCGGATTTTACTTGTTTTACATTTACCTCTTCTAATAGCACTTTTTTTAAATCTTCAGATAAATGAATAGTTTCTAAAATTGTTACGCTAGCTAAAGGCTGGCGCACTTTTAGGCCGGCTTGTTCGCGTAACGCTAAAATTTGCTCCACTAAATTTCGTACGGTGACCATGTCTTTTAACAACTTTTCATCATGGTAATCATGGTTCGGTTCTGGCCAATACTCTAAATGTACAGAATCTAGCGCGCCGTTTAGTGCTTTATAAATATGTTCTGTAATAAATGGCGTAAATGGTGCTAATAATTTAGCCGTGGTTAATAACACCGTTCTTAACACAGCTAACGGTACTACATTAGCTTGTGTTTTAAATCGATCGCGACTGCGCCGAATATACCAAGTAGAAATTTCCTGTACCAATTTTTCTAATAATCGAGTGGCTGTTTGCAAATCATACTGATCCATCGCTTCAGTAACTTGTACAATAATAGTGTTCATGTAAGCCAACACCCATTTATCCATAATGTGAGCAGGTTTTGGTGTAGCTGGTATGGTTTTGCCTTGAGCGAATAACTGATAGAAACTAAAACTATTATATAACGTGAGTAATAGCTTCTTCATCACCATATCTACGCCCGCTTCGGAAAACCGTAAATCTTCGGCGCGCACCACCGGTGAGTTCATCAGGTAAAACCGCAAGGCATCGGCTCCGTATTTTTCTAATACCAACGACGGCTCGGGATAATTTTTTAAGCGCTTACTCATTTTTTTACCATCGGCCGCCAATACTAAGCCGTTCACGATTACATTTTTAAACGCCGGCTTATCAAATAACGCGGTACTTAACACCATTAACGTGTAAAACCAGCCGCGCGTTTGATCTAGCCCCTCGGCAATAAACTGAGCTGGAAAACCTTGTTCAAATTGAGCTTTGTGTTCAAACGGATAATGCCCTTGCGCATATGGCATGGAACCAGATTCAAACCAACAATCCAATACTGACAGCACTCGTTTATAAATTTTTCCAGATTTTTCTATAATGACATTATCAACAAATTGTTTATGCACGTCATCCAGCTCTACACCACTATATTTTTTTAATTCGGCTAAGCTACCTACACAAATAGTGCTGCCGTCTTCGGCTTGCCAAATGGGTAACGGCGCGCCCCAATAGCGATCGCGGGAAATTGCCCAATCCTTCGCCCCTTCTAACCACTTACCAAAGCGGCCATCTTTTATATGCTCCGGCAACCAGTGAATGGTTTGATTATTCTTTATCATCTGCTCTTTTAGCGCCGTAACTTTTACAAACCAAGAATTAGACGCGTAATTTAATAATGGCGTATCACAGCGCCAGCAGTGCGGATAGCTGTGTTTATATTCTTTAGTAGAAAACAAACCATCGTGGACTGGTTGTTTTAAATATTCAATAATCGCCAAATCAGTAGCTTTTGGATTGCCTTTTGGTTTTACTTCTTTACCAGCAAAATCAGTTACCTCTGCTACAAACTTACCGTCTCTGCCTACATGCTGAATAATCGGCAAATGTTCGCGCAAACACAATTGATAATCATCTTCACCATAACCGCCGGCAATATGCACAATACCTGTGCCTTCTTCTGTGCTAACAAAATTCGCTAAAAAAATAGTAAATAATTTTTTATCTTTATTTTTATAATATGGAAATAACGGTTGGTACTGCTGGCCAACCAATTCAGCGGCTGACACCGCTCCAATTACCTGATGTTCCAGGCCAGTAAATAAATCTGCCGCTCGCTCTTTGGCTACAATATAATAACGTTCCCCTACCGCTACTTTTAGATAATCTATTTTTGCGCCAATCGCCAAAGCCAAATTGCCTGGCAACGTCCAGGGCGTTGTAGTCCAAGCTAGAATATAAGTATCAGGCTGATCCACTAATTGAAATTGCACGGTAGCGGTAATATCCGTAACATCTTTATAACCCAAAGTTACTTCAAAGTTTGATAATGTAGTTTCGCAGCGCGGGCACAAGTGCATGGCTTTGTAGCCTTCGTAAATTAAACCTTTGTCGTACAGCTGTTTGAACACCCACCACACCGATTCAGTATAACTAGTATCCATAGTACGATAATCGTTGTCCATATCCACCCAACGCCCCAGCCGCTCGATAACCGCCCGCCACTCTTTGGCATACGTTAATACACTGGATTTACAAGCATTATTAAACTTGGCTACCCCAATAGTTTCAATGTCCTGTTTGGTTTTTAAATTCAAATCTTTTTCAATCAAATTTTCTATCGGCAACCCATGACAATCCCAACCCCAGCGCCGTTCTACACGGTAACCGCGCATGGTAGCATAACGCGGCACCACATCTTTAATGGTAGAAGCTACAATGTGCCCATAATGCGGTAAGCCCGTGGCAAATGGCGGCCCATCGTAAAATACAAACTGTTTATCCTCTGGTCGCTCTGAAACTGAACGCTCAAAAATCCGCTCTTTTTTCCAGCGCTCTACTAGGTCACGTTCTAAATTGGGAAAATTAATGTTAGCCATAATGAACACTAATGTACCAAATTATGGGGTTTTTGTAAAATAAAAACACCCCAACCAGATATTAATGACGCATTCATGCAGTCATCTGGTTGGGGGTGTGTTTGCCGTCACCGTTGCATTTTTGGCTCCTGACAACCTAAAATCTTTGGCCAAGGTTGATCTAAACGAATAGAGTTTTCTAACGGCACATGCTTGTTAAACTTTTTGAATTGACCCTCACAATCCGT
>Ga0172379_10003792_pt1 | contig 23420 bp, 22 predicted proteins | sample GrowelOW334metaG_FD_119756 | JGI IMG/M metagenome (GOLD analysis project Ga0172379, IMG submission 119756) | Groundwater microbial communities from an aquifer near a municipal landfill in Southern Ontario, Canada - Groundwater well OW334 metaG | ecosystem: Environmental > Aquatic > Deep...
GCCTTGGTTGGTTTGCATTTCTATAGATTTAGTAAACATGATCAATTGTTTGTAATTTTTAGCTTAGGCTCCAAGGCGCTACTGGTATAAATATTTCTGGGGTCCCACAACATCCAACCGGCATTGTAGCCGGCGTCCTTAACACCTTTGATTTGCGCCTTAATTTTAGCCGCATCGTAAATAGCCCCCATGTTAAAATCCTGCAACCAAGGACGAACGATTATTTGTGGGTTGTCGGTTAAAAGTTTTCGGCCCTTATCCAAAGTAAGCTTCACCACTTCGTAGGGGTGTTCAGCCGGATTAGTGAAGCCGAAATTTTTGCCGTAATAATGAGATGGGTAAACCATGGGAGCTAAAACATCTACGGCACTAGCTAGTTTTTTTACTCGTTGGCCCATGTCGAGATCCCAATCCTCCACAAAAGTGTAGGCGAAAACATCGGCTGACACTATCACCTGGGGTTTATAAGCTTTCAATTGGCGTCTGAACCAACTGGCGAAGTCGGTTATGACGTCTTCACGCGGCCTAATTTTATCCCAAGCCGGATAAACAATAGCTTTGGTATTGCCGTCGGTGGGAAAGCGGACGTAATCTAGATTTATTTCATCAAAGCCGTAATCCAGAGTGAGTTTGGCTATGGCTAAATTATGTTGCCAAACTTTTTGGCTGGCCGGGTCCACCCAGGTGCGGCCGCCGTTGTCGCGCCATAGTTGGCCGTTTGGTTTTTTAAGAGCTAGCTCTGGTTGGGTGGTCGCCAACTGATCATCCTGAAAAGTCACCTGGCGGGCTATAACCCACAGGCCGTCATCATGCAGCTCCTTGATTGTTTGGGCTAATTTTTTATCCAGCCGCGGCCCCCAAGGCTCTTTGGTATTGATAACCACGGCGTTAAGCTCAGTCTCGCGCAGTAATTTTTTTATGTGGCTAAATTGCGGATGCCGCACCATATTAGAGGTAACATAAACAGCCTTTACTTCCTGAGGCATCACCCGTGCCGCTTCTGTCGGCGCGGCAGCCGATAGTGGCGGTAACAGGGTTTGGCTAAGCAAACTAAACAGGGCCAAGACTTTGAGCATGGCTATAGTGTACTATAAGCCTTAAAATTGTCGCCAGTCGCGGGCCTAGTTTAAGATTGGAATGTTTTAGACAAAAAAGTACGGCCACAACTGTAGGTTGTAGCCGTAGGGATAGTTCACAATTGTTTTTACCGCCTCCGAAGGAGCTGTTTGCTCGTTCGAATTAGGCACTTTTTTTGGATCTTGTGCGGGAAAATTTCCTCCCGCTTTTTGAAGTGTCTCAGTTGAGGAGAGCGATCGATTATCAGCGGTTCAACCATATCTTCTGGTCTGGAATTTTGTAAAACCATGACCGGTAACTCAGCAGCTCTTGAATCTTCCATCGCCATGGTGGTGACAGCGGAAATAAGCATTTCCATATCATCCACCATGCAGAAGGCCACCAGTGGAGCATTTGATCGCAGAGGTTCGGAGTAGATTGCTGGACGCAGATTGCGGTGTGTAATAAAACCAGCGGTGACTAAACCGATATTTGATGGTGTGGTGCTTTCATGTTTTCTTTTTTGTTGCTCAAAAAGTTCAGGCCATTCAAAAAGGAGCCCCAAACTTTCGGGATCTGGTATGTCGCCGCAGATATGAACCGTTTTGCTTTGGCAAGCTTCGGAAAAAGGATGTTTGTTCTTCTGTATCCTTTTTTCGTCATCCACATCATCCAAGAATGTTCCCATAGGCATATCGGGAACCGGTTTAATTTTTACCCCCTTGCCCTCAAAGCCTTGATCCAGAAGTCGTCGTTCGGAGCGGGTTACTTTGTAAAGACCACTGTCGTTTGCTGCCATGTTGTGCCTCTATTTTTGTTGGTGATGAATATCCCCCGCAAGCTTTGGGGGGTTTTGTTTATTTTATTTTCTTTTTAACCAATTATCATAAATGAATCTGATCAATTTGTCAATACTAAAAACATCGGGCTATGTATAACAGCCGACTCTAACCGAGACTGGAGCGTAATTTACCTGAGGCTGAAATATACCAACTCAGGTCTTTTTTATTTTTCCAAGCCACCATTAGGGCGCTGGATAATTTATTATGAGCCAGCTCGTCTTTAGTTTGGGGACCTAACTCGGTTTTAAGATATTGTTCGACTAAGGCAACGTCGTCCCAAATTTCACGCCAGGCCCGGCTGGTTTTGGCCAAAGCAAACAAATTACCCTTGTTGAGGTAGCGGCCGGCCCACAATAAATCGTGACGCAGGTTAAGATAGTATTTTTCCACTTCTAAACCCTGCTTGGCTAACAAATTGAGTCCGCGGCCGGTGCCAATGAATTCCGGTGGTACGCCCAGGGAGTACAGGGCAGCGGTGAAGGGGATAGCCCGCGGTAACTTTTTACTGGCCACACTGCGCGAGTAACCCAACAGGCCAATGTGCAGTTTGCGTTCGCGTCGTCGAGGCACGCTGGGAGCCAGCTGATTAATAACCCCGGCTAAGCCGGCAATGGAGCGCTGGTAGGCAGGTGTTAGAGTGCGACAAATGGCGGCAATTTCTTCGGCCGCCCGTTGATTATAAGAAGTTACTTTAGTGCGTGGTAATTCTTGGTTGAGTTTTTTAATAGCTTGTTTAACTTCTGCCAACGGAAAGTCGTAGCGAAAAGCCGATTGTATATAAACGGTTCGCATGCCGCCATACTCGTTTAAGAAATTATTTATTTTTTTAGGCGACAATCCGCCGCGGAAAGGCAATAAACCCACGCCGATGGCCGGATAAATTTTAAGGTCGTGTTCTTTGCCAAAGCGATGATATTCCGACAGCGCCAGCTTACCAGCCACTACCGCCGGTATCAGTCCGGCGTTGAGGGCCGGGTCACTGCGGGCGATGTGCGGCCTAAGATAGGCCGGCGGTTGGTGATAAGTTTTTTGGTGCAGCTTAAGGTAGCGTTCCAGCAAATGGCGGGAATTGATGAGTGTGTCCACGCCCTCCAGCAGTGGCAGAACATTAAGGTAGTTGAGAGAGGTTGATTCACGAAATAATTTGTTGGTGTAATTGGCCAGCCGGCTGAACATTTTTTGAATCGTGATGATGTTTTCCGCTTTTTCGGTTAAGGGCAGTATGACTTCAAATAATGGCGGGGTGTGAAAGCCCAAGTCGCGGGCGAAGCGCTCAGCCGTCAGGATGCCCATGAAGGCCCGGGCCAAGCTGTAGCCGCGTTCGTGCCAGGTGTTGGGTATGCGGAAGGTTAAAAATTTGTCCCGCCCCAACTGCTCTTTTTTGAAATAAGAAAAATAATTATGAAACAGTTTATCAATCACACCTTCATCCACGTGTTTGCCTTCCCAGTCCCACATGAATTCCTGACAGCCCAGCTCGGCCAGAGAGGAGTAGCATTCCAAAACCTCTTCTTGGGTAGATACAAAACCGTCGCCGTCTTTTTCCCAATACGGCGCGCAAGCGTTATCCGGGTGCTGGGTGGCCATGGTGGCCGGAATCAGGCGCGGCATTTATTTTTGGGCTAAATAGGCGGCCAAACCTTTTTTAAGCAAGGCCATGGCGCGGGCAAGTTTGGCGGTATTAAGCACGTAAGCGATACGAATTTCATCTCGTCCCAAGCCCGGCGTAATGTAGAAGTCCTCGGCCGGCGTTACTAGTATGGTTTGTTTACGATCGTGAAACTTGGTAAGCATGAATTTTATAAAATCATCAGTGTTGGGCACTGGCAGTCTGGCGATCAGGTAAAAAGCTCCTTGTGGCTCGTAAACAGTGACGCCTTTGGTTTGGCGCAGGGCTTTTACCACCAAGTTACGACGTTTAAGGTACTCGCGGGTGATTTTTTTAGTGTAAGCTTGGTGATGGTTGAGCAAGGGAATTAAAGCTTGTTGCTCAATAGTGGGGGCCGATAGGCGAATCATGGCCAACTTGAGAGCGGCTTCCATCACAGCTGGGTTGTAGCTGGCAAAACTGCCGATGCGCGCGCCCGGCGCGGAGAAGCGTTTGGAGGCGCTATCCACCAGGATGGTGTTTTGTTGGGCGCGTTTGATTTGCAAAAAGGACTTTTGCTTGCCTTGGAAAATAATTTCACGATAAGTTTCATCGGTGATGATGAATAAGCCGTGACGCAAACTTAGGTCCACAATGTCGTTCATTTCTTTATTTGACAGTATGGTACCCGTGGGATTATTGGGATTCACCACCACGATGGCGCGGGTTTTAGACGTGATTTTTTGGGCCATGATTTTTTTGGACGGCAGAACAAAGCCATTGTCCAATTTTAAAGTGATGGGCACTAGTTTTATATTGCACATGGCGGCAAAGCCTTTGTAGCTGGAGTACAACGGCTCAAATACTATTATTTCATCGCCCGGATCGGCCACGGTTATGAGGGCGAATAAAATCGCCTCCGCTCCGCCCACGGTGGGAATAATATTGGCTGGTTTAAGTTTTATACCAAAAGAACCGTAGTACTTTACCCAGGCCGCTGTGTGTTCGCGGTAACCGGGTGAGGGAGCGTAGTTTAGATTGCGAGGGTGGTAGGCTCGCACGGCCCGCCAAAATTCCGCTGGTGGTGCGATATCGGGATCACCCACGTTTATCTTCAATACTTCAAGGCCTCGCGCTTCAGCTTTCAGCACCAGGGGCAAGAATTTACGGATGGGGGAGTAAATCACTCTTTGGGTTCGTTTGGAAACTTGAAGTTTAGACATAAATCATGGTTTTTACTTAGCTAGTTTAGTATAACGTATTTTAGGGGAATAAAAAATTTTCTATTTGACTTGTCGGCCGCCTTAATTTAAGGTATCAGCAAATAAACACCAACTAAGGAGAACAAAAACAATGAGAGAGTTCATTAAATTTCCAGCTGACGGGTTTTATGTGGTGTTAGAGCCATTTCAAGTTGAGCATATGGGCTTCCGGCCAGGCGAGCCGGTTGGCATTATTAGGTGGGGTACAGCCTCCTATGTCAGAATAACCAAAACCGGCCAAGAGTGTGGCGGTTGGGCTAACTATATGGAAGTAGAGCACATGCCCAAGCTCCGTCTCCTGTCTTGTGAAGAAGTTTCCGCCTTAGCCGGTGGCAAAAAAATTACGCCTGAATCGTGGCTCACAATTACGGCCATGACGCAAATCTGTAAATTTATTACTGGTTCCGTTTCTCTCACCCCCGAGTCTTAATGATCGGGGGATTTTTATTTATAAAACACAAAATCCCTCGCTTGAGCGAGAGGTTTCATGATGGGGGTTGAACGAGATAACTTGGGAAACTAACCTGCATCCAAAAGAGATGAAAGGTGTTCAATTGCTCTATCCACTGTTTCTAAATATTGTCTTTGTTCTGACGAATCTTGGTATTTTTCACCCAGGTAACCCGCGTGAATTTTTACCCATTTAATGGAGTCAACAAGAACAGGTTTGTCATTAGCTTCAACCGCTGCCGCAAAATGTTTATAGATTTCTCGTATAACAAAATTTATATTTGAGGGATTTTGTCTGTTTACTTCTAACTCCAAAACCCCTTTTAGGGTATCAGTTGTTTCATTTTTGTGGCTGGCTTCACCGATTTGATTTTCCATATATCCAGTGTAATACATTTTTACTATAAAGAAAAAAGACATTACCATCAGGGCAATATCTTTTTTTCTTGGAGCGTTTAAATGATGAGAGGTGAAAAACTTTGATTATTATTTTTTATTGTGGCCAACGATTACGAGGCCAAGACGAATTGTCTTGATTACTATTTTGCATCATTTGCCATCTTCGGCCACGCATCATGCCGCCGTCATATTGCTGGTATAGTTTTTTCATGGGCCCCTGCCTCATCCAAAGATTGTCCCAATTCATGTAATCTACTAGCCAGCCGGCTAAGAGGATAGCCACAATCACACCACCGGCGATTAAAAGAAAATTTTTCTGGTAAGAAAAGTCATATTTTTTCAGTATCCAAAAACCGAGACCCAATCCTAATATCATTACCGCCACCGCCCACCAAGGGAAGCTACTGAGGAGTTGTTGGTAGCGAAAGGCGCCCATGGGCCCGTGAGTTCTTAAAGAAAAAGTCATCAAGCTTATTAAAAATATAGCCAGCACCGTTAGGCTTATTAGGCCACCCAGCAGGCTTAAGGAGCCTAAAATAAAGTGCCACCGCGGTCTCATTTTGGCCTGGCCGGTTTTTATTTGGGACATGATATTAGCGGCTAGATCTAACCTTGGGTTGTCTGACATAAATTTTTCATTAAAATTTTTGCTCGATTAATTCTCGTACCGACTGTGCTAGTAGGTAATCTTAAAATATCACTTATTTCTTGATATGATTTTTCTTCTAAAAAAAATAATGAAAGCGGTTCCGAATAAATAACCGACATCTGATTTAAACACTTTTTTACTCTAGCCTGGGTTTCTTGGTTGATTAATTCAGTTTCCAAATTTTCTGAGCTAGCCCAATCCATGTCTTTGGCCAGAGGTATTTCTTTTTTGTATTTGATCAGGGAATTTACGGCTTCATTATGAACTATACGGTACAGCCAGGCGGAGAATTTTAGTTTGGCTTTGAAGCCTTGCAGATTTATAAAAGCCTTAATAAAAGAATCCTGCACAATGTCGGCCGCTTTCAGGGCATCGTGGGTTAAATAATTGGCGTATCTTAAGAGCTTATCCTGATAACGCAAAACTATTTCCAAATAGGCCTCTTGGTCTTGATTACGGATATAATCTACCAATTGTTCGTCAGTCATTTTCTTTAGGTCAGCCATGGATGGTAATTTAGCATTATTTATTTAATTAGTCTTTTACCTTTCCCCTAAGCATCAAACTCTCACCCCAGTGGGTGAGAGCCCGACGCCGCGAGTTACTTGGTGAGGCAGTTTCTTCCCATACCTCGGCCGAAGTTGGCTTTGGCTGGTTGACCGCCATTGGCTCTTAAGCCGAGTTCTTGTCTGATAGTATTAGCTTCGTCGTATTTGCCTTGTTCGGCCAGTTTATGAGCTTGGGCAAACTTAGCGAAATTATCTTGATTGATAATTTGTGTCACCCGGCCCTGGCTAGGCATCAAAGCCTTCCAGGCTGAGTAGTCGTTGTTGGCAAAAGCCTTAATCATAACCTCATGACGTTCGGCAGTATAATTTGGTCCGCGTTTGGTGTAGTCGCCTTGGTAGGCCATAGTTGGGCTAATGGTTATTAAAGTTATAGCCCCAACCAAAGCTAAACCAGCGGCTGACACTAAGATCGTTTTGGATTTCATATATTTAGAGAGTTATAGTTAGTTAATGTTTTTCGACCTTTGCATGTGTAATACAAGTCGGCAGGCTGTTTTATTTCAGTTCCCAAACAAAAAATCCCTCGTTTGAACGAGAGACTTCTTGATAGGGTGGCTGAGCGAGGGGGTGGCGGAAGACCTTGCTTGATCCAGTTGTGGTTACGGTTGGAGTGTTTTTGTGAATTACTTGCAATTAAGTTAATTTAAGATATTTTAGCGCGTCTAATCAATATAATGATACAGAAAATTATATTACTCGTGGTCCATGCCACAGGGTACAGTAGTGTCAATAAATTAAATCTTTGTAACGCGGCAATTCCTAGGCCATGTCTAAATGCTGCCATCCACCAAGTGAATAATGTCTCTGAATGGGGCTTGTCCCAAGCTTTTCTTAATGTTGGCCCAAAACCCAGAATATCGGTTAGAACTACAAGAATAACTGACCAGATCGGTTGATCAATTACTAACCACAGAAAAAGTGAAGTGAGAGCTAAAATTAAAAATATTACATCTAGAGTAGTGATATTTTTCTCGCCGTATTTGAAACAGAGAAAAAAGATAATTATGCAAACAGCCGAAACTGTAAAAGTAATCCATGCGCCGACCCCAGCTCCTCCGTGCACCTGTAATGCCCAGGTAATAGAGCTAGCTATCCCCCAAACAAGAAAAGTAAATAGGTGAGGCTTTGTTTTTCCCTTAAAGATATCAATAACGTAAGGCCCGTACCCTATAAGTACAAGGATTACCGAAATTAGACTTATTATGATTTTATAATTTAGATCCATGATATCATCATATAAGAAAAATATACTTTGTAATAGTTTGCCACTTTCGGGATGTCTATCCCTTATCACAAATTTGGCAAACTTTATTATACCCGTTAACTAAAACAAAAAATCTCTCGTTTGAGCGAGAGATTTTTTGATGGGGTGGCTAATGGGAATCGGACCCATGCTAAGGGCTCCACAAGCCCCTGTGCTACCATTACACCATAGCCACCATGTAGGTTTTGGCGTGGTGAGAATACCACATCATTTATTCGGTTTCAAGGGTTGCTGGTTACGGCCTTAATCTTGATGTCTTTTTCTAAGGCGTTGTCCATTACCGACACCCAAATATTGCCTGGCGCAAGGTTTAAAGCAGTGCCTTGGGGCGTGGTAAATTTCAACGGGCTGTGGGCCGTGGTTTTTTGCCAGCGTCCCTCATACTGTTGTCCTTGGCTGAAGAGTATCAGTTTGCCCGAGCCAGTGGTGCGAAGATTTACTTTGAGCAGCGGATCGTTGGGTATGGGAGTGATATCAGTCAATAACACCAGGGCGTTTTTAACCGCCAACGGTTTTTGCGTGGCGGCCTCGGTTTGCACCAGGCCGTTGAGGGTTCGTTGATAGTAGCCGCTTAAGGGTTGATAAATGTAGTTAACCGAGTAATCAGCCGGGTAATAAGGCAGAGTGATATCAGTGGCCGGGCTGCTGGTGCTAAGCTGTTTATTGAACGAGAACCAAGGCGCGGCCGTGGCCGTCAGCGGCCAGTTTTTATTTTGAGCGTAGCTCCAAAAACGCTCAGGGGTGGTGAATAAATTGTGAGGGGCTTTTTTGGCCAAGTCACGTTGGTAAGCGTGCTCGTTAAAAAATTCGTTTACATCTTGCAGATTACCATAGCCGCCTTTTAATTGTTGCAAGGCTTCGGCCGTGCCGCCGGAGTGGCTGTAAAAAGCCCCAAAGGTACTGGCCCAGTCGTTGAAGTAAGGCCGGGCACTACGAATAGGCCCCAAGTTGTCTACCGGTAATTGGCTTTGGAAAATAGCCAAGAATCGAGTGATGCCGCCTTCGGTGGGCGACTCAAACACCAAATCAGCCGAACTCAGTCCGGACTGCGGCCGTACAGAAGGAAAATTTTCCACCACCACGGCCCAAGGTCGGCGACCGGCTTCAAGTGGTGTGGCTGGCAAACCAGTCAAAGGGGCCAAAGCAGTTAGGCTAGTGGCTGGCACCACCGGCGTATTAGTGTAGGTAAGATTATAAGTTGATTTGTAATTAGGCTGCTTCAAGTACCACCACTTACCCAATATTATTAAGCCGGATAATACTAGTAAGCCAGCCAGACTTATGATTATTCTGTCCAACCACCACCAAGCCCTATCCGGTGTTGGTATTGGAGTCATCACCACAGTCGGTGTGGTGGTAACTTGTTCGGTTGGGATAGCGGCCGTCACTGGTTTAGGCGCTGGTGACTTACGCCGCGGACTAGGTCGGCGGCTAGTTGGTTTGGTTATGGAGCGTGAAACTATTTTAGTAGGCATGGTGATTGAGAGTTTTTTGGTGCCCCCGAGAGGAATCGAACCTCTATAACCGGCTTAGAAGTCCGGTGTTCTGATCCATTGAACTACAGGGGCCAGGTGATTAGTATAACTTGATAAGACTAATTGGTTTTAGTGATTTGGTCAATGTTAGTTAAGGTTAAGAAGTTTGATAAATTTTAGTGGTTGTTAAGTGCTGGTGACCCAATAGAGTTTTAACGGTTTTTATATCCGTGCCTTGTTTAAGAAGATTAAAGGCATAGGCATGACGCAGGACCGAAGGCGTTATTTTGCCTTTTAGACCGGCCAGCCGGCGGTAACGTTCCAAAATTCTTTGAATACTTCGGGCGGTTAAGGCCGACTCTTGGTGGTTTTTGTCGGCCCTATCATGGCGCACAAATAAAGCCGGGTTTTTGTCCGGTCGGGCCGCCTGGTATTGCTGGAGGTGATATTGGGCTTGATGTGATAGTTTGAAATTGTTTTTGGCCTGGGCGTTTTTTAACAGCAAACTGATAATAGTCCCATCAGAAGATAAATTATGTCGGCTCAGTCGTACTAGGGCTGATACTTTAAGGCCGGTGGCGCAGATTAATTCCAACAGCGCCCGATCTCTTAATCGTACCAAGTTTGATTCCTGTGCCTTACCTGGTGCCGCCAACAAACGTTCCAGTTCATTGGCTTTGATGGCCAGGAAGTGATGTTCGCCAGCTTGGTCCAGCTTAACCGCCTTGGGGTTCAGGCTTTTATAGTGGTGCTGTTGGAGAAATTTCAAGAACGACCGCAGGGCTATAAGATGATAATTTTGCGTGGCCGGAGAGAGGTTAAGGCCGCTTAAATTACGACTACTTAAAAAGCGGTGGAATTTGTTAACGGTCTGAATGGAAATATCGTCCAGCCCTGCTTTGGTCTTGGTGGTTTTGTTCAGCCAGTCTAAAAATCTAAGCAAATATAGCCGGTAGTTTCGGCTCGTGGCCGGGCTACGCTGCTGGTGCTCTTTAAGTTGGAGCAGGAATTTATCTACCAAGGGATACAAATCATTGGACATAGGCTTACTTAATATTTTACGACAGTTAAGCCTTCAAGCCTAGCCACTTGATTTTATATTGGATACGTGTTAGATTAACGGCGCTTATTATTAACCCTCCGACTAGGTTTGCCGGGTCGCACGACCCCTTACTTGGCGGTACGGGCTTACAAGGAGAGCTTATGCTCGACAAAGAATCAAAGGATAAGATAATCAAGAAGTTTAAAACCCACGAGCAGGATACCGGTTCAGCCGAAGTACAGATCGCCATTCTGACCGAGGAGATTAAGCGCTTGACCGAGCACCTTAAGGATCACAAGAAGGATTTTTCCTCCCGCCGAGGTTTGATAAAAAAGGTGGGCCAACGCCGTCGTTTGCTTAAATTCTTGCAACGCGAAAACGTCAAGAGTTTTGAAGACTTGACTCACAAGCTTAAGTTGAAGGTGAAAATTTCAGCCGTGCCGCAAACTCTACCTGAGTTGATAGAAGAAGAGGCGGCGGTTGAAGAACACCACGAATAGCAGCTTTCAATTCATGTTGAAACACAAAGATCAGCGCGTCGGAGTATTCGTGGACGTGCAGAATATGTACTATTCGGCCCGTAATCTTTATGGTGCGCGGGCGAATTTTGGCGCTATTTTGGAACAAGCCGTCAGCGATCGTAAATTAATTCGCGCCATCGCTTACGTGGTCAAGGCTGAAGCTCCGGAAGAGGCTAAGTTTTTTGAAGCTTTGGACAAACAAGGCTTTGAATTAAAGGTTAAGGATTTGCAGATTTTTGCCGGCGGAGCCAAGAAAGGCGATTGGGACGTGGGTTTGGCCATCGACGCCATTTCCATGGCTTCCAAGCTGGATGTGGTGGTGTTGGCCACCGGTGACGGCGATTTTGTGCCGCTAGTGCAGTATTTGCAGTTTTTGGGCATCAGGGTGGAAGTAATGGCCTTCAGTGATACGGCTTCGGCTAAGTTACGCGAGCAAGCCGACGAGTTCTTTGATCTGGAAGAAAATAACAGTGTCTTTACCATTCGTTCCACTAAAGCGCGGGTAACCCGCGGACGCGGACGGTAGAGCTTATAAAAATCAAACCAGAATTAATTTAAATTAATCTAAGTAAGCAGGTTTGGGGTAGAGAGTTATTTGAAGCGAGATCAGCGTGTTAGGTACGCTCTGAGCTCCGTTCAAATAACCCCGAATACTCCCGAGACCGCCTTACAGTAAAGGAGAGAGTTTATGTCAGATAAAACCAGCGAGGTAAAGGTGTTTGAGCAGGAGTGGGCCGGCCGAAAATTGCGGGTCGAAATAGGTAAAATGGCCGGTCAGGCTCACGGTGCCTGTACGGTGCAATACGGCGATACGGTAATTTTAGCCACCGCCGTGCAAGCCCCTAATCCACGCGAGGGTACGGATTTTTTTCCGTTGACGGTGGACTACGAAGAGCGGTTGTACGCCGCCGGTAAAATAAAAGGTTCGCGTTTCATCAAGCGTGAAGGTCGTCCGACCGACGAAGCCGTGTTGACCGCCCGTTTGATTGACCGTTCCATCCGGCCGTTATTCCGCGATACCGAACGACGCGACGTGGAGGTGATGATGACCGTGTTGTCGGTTGATCATGAAAACGATCCGGATGTGCCGGCTTTGTTGGGCGCTTCCTTGGCCTTGGCTATTTCTCCCATTCCGTGGAATGGTCCGGTAGCGGCGGTACGAGTTGGCCGTATCAACGGTGAATGGACCCTAAATCCGTCTTATGAAGCTCGCGGCAAATCCGATTTGGAAGTTTTGGTTACCGGCACCGCCGATCAATTAGTGATGATTGAGGCGGGCAGTCAGGAAATTCCCGAAGAGGTTATGGCCGAAGCTATAGCTTTTGGTCACAAACACGCCGCCAAGCTAATTCCTTGGTTGCAAGAAATAATCAGAACTTGCGGCCAGGCCAAAAGAGTCGAGCCCGAGTTGCCGGCTGAGGAGGCCGCCGCCCAGGCCAAATTGCGACAGAAAGTAGAAGGTTATTTGTCTGGCAAGTTTGAGCCGCTGTTTAAGGCTCGCGGTAAGGATGGTTATCACGAAACCTTGAATCAGATAATGACCGGTTTGGATGAAGCGCTTAAGGCCGATAACGAAGTAGATAAAGAGGCTCGCGCCCGCGGCCTCAAGATGGTGGATGAGTTTTTGGATCTGGCCGCTCGCGAATTGGTACTGAGTCAGGGCTTGCGGGTCGATGGTCGTAAGTTGGATGAAGTCAGGTCTTTGTCAGCTGAAGTCGGTTTACTGCCTCGTACTCACGGCTCCGGTTTGTTCCGGCGCGGTGAAACCCAAGTGCTATCTATCGTGACTTTGGGTTCGCCTGGAGCCGAGCAGACGCTAGACGGCATGGAAGAGGAAGGTAAAAAGCGTTTCATGCACCACTATAATTTCCCAGGTTTTTCCGTGGGTGAAGCTAAATCGGTGCGCTCACCGGGCCGACGGGAAATCGGTCACGGCGCTCTGGCTGAAAAAGCTTTGTTGCCGGTTATTCCTCAAGACAAGGAAACCTTTCCTTACACCATTCGTATCGTGTCGGAGGTTTTATCTTCCAACGGTTCGTCTTCGCAGGCTTCTATTTGCGGTTCGTCCTTGGCTTTGATGGATGCCGGTGTGCCGATTAAAGCGGCCGTGGCCGGCGTGGCCATGGGATTGATTACCGACCCCAAAGACCATTCTCGTTACGCCATTTTAACTGACATTCAAGGCGTGGAAGATCACGCCGGTGATATGGATTTTAAAGTCGCCGGTACGTCCAAAGGCGTGACGGCTATTCAGTTGGATATTAAATTAGGTGGAGTTAGTCAGGAGGTTTTGGATCAGGCCTTGCTTAAGGCTCGAACAGCCAGAGCTCATATCCTGGCCGCTATGGCCCAGGCTATTACCGCGCCGCGACCTGAATTTTCGCCTTACGCGCCGCGTATCGTGTCTTTCCACATACCAGTTGATCGAATCCGCGATGTTATCGGTCCCGGCGGCAAGATAATCAACGAGATTATCGACGCCACTGGCGTGACTATTGATATCGAGGACGATGGCTTGGTCATGGTTACCTCCGTCAGCGCCGAAGCTTCCGATAAAGCCGTGGCTTGGATTAAGAATTTAACGCGCGAGGTTAAGGTGGGGGAGATCTTTAAGGGTAAAGTGACTCGTTTGATGAATTTTGGCGCTTTTGTGGAAATCTTGCCGCGCCAAGAAGGCTTGGTTCATGTGTCGGAATTGGCTTGGGGGTACGTGAACAGCGTTAATGACGTGGTTAAGATAGGGGACGAGTTAGAGGTAAAGGTTATAGAAATAGATGAGATGGGGCGTATAAACCTGTCACACCGTCAAACTAAGCCTATGCCCGAAGGTTACGTACCGGGTAATAATGGCCAGGGTTCAAATGGCGGCCCGCGCCATCCCCGCAGCGGCTTACATGGCCAGGGTAATGGCGGTTTTAGACGTTAACTAGTGTTTAAGCCCATAAATAAACCACCCAGCTTAAGCCGGGTGGTTTATTAGTTGTGGATATCTTGTTATTCTTGTGGATAATGAGCAATTATAGTGCTCAGGGGTAATTGATAGTTTTTGGCTAATATAAGCTTAATTTAGCCTATTGACCATTGAAAAAAAGTATGCTATACTGCAAGTACGAAATTGATACCTTACCAAGACGGTAGTTCGAGAATTATGCTTCTTGCTTAAATAAAGGGGCCTAAATCCTGCCTACTGTCCGGATCAAAACTTCGTGCCTCCGACGCACGAGTTAACAAAATTTTTGAAACAAAAAACAAACATCGGCAGTACTTCTTCGGAAGTAACTGACCACAAGGATGGTGGGGAGACAATGGCGTAACCTTAACATAGGTCGGAGTTACGTGCCTAAGGCGCTTGAGGATACATTCTTAGTGAGTTACCCGGGGACTAACCCTGATGGGTGGTTCGCTAGGTAGCGCAAGCGTCGTATGGGCGCCGATGTCGCCATTCTATTAAATTTATTTTTGAAGGGCGCCTCATCGGCGCCTTTTTCAATTCCTATATTATTTTTTAAAGTTTAATCAGTTAAGCCTGGAATTAAACGACCTCTTGTGTTATACTCCGTGGGTATAAACACACCCCTATGGACCAAGCCTTTATAGCCGAAATGAAACAGTTGTTGGAAGCCCGCCAGGCCGAGCTGGTGGCCCAACTTAAAGAAGTTGGCCGGCACAGCGGGCACGATGCTCGTGGTTTTGAAGCTGATTTCCCAGAGTATGGGGACAAAGAAGATGAGAATGCTTCGGAGGTTGCTACTTTTTCTGATAATTTGTCCTTGGAGCGTACTCTGGATGGCGCCCTGGAGGATGTGCGAGCCGCTTTAACCAGAATAGCCGCCGGTAAGTACGGACAATGCCGATATTGTGGTCAGGATATTGATCAGCGTCGTTTGCGCGCTCGACCAGAGTCAGGCGCCTGCATTCAATGCAAAGCCAAATATCTCAAAAAAAAATAAAGTTCCAAGTCGCTATCGCCTGGTCGGCGGTGGCGAGCCTACTGTTATTTTTAATTGATCGCCTGCTGAAAAATTGGGCGACTCAAAACGTAAATGACCAGGGAGGGTGGTTTTATTATTTTGCTAACCAGGGCGGCGTGTTTAGTCTGCCCTTATCACAGCCAAGCTTGATTGCTTTGGCCGCGTTGGCTTTGGCGGTAGTTGGCGGCTTTGGTGTCTGGGCTTATCAACGTAATAATAGTTTAGTCTTATTAGCCGCCGGCTTGATGTTTGTGGGAGGGTACAGTAATTTGTTGGATCGTTTGTCGACCGGAGTAGTGATTGATTACTGGCACTTGAGTAGTTTGTCCTTTAATTTAGCCGATATTTATTTGTTAGTTGGTTTGGGTTTAATGATTTTATAATTTATGTCTGCTAAGGTGTTCACGGCCGGAGTTTTCGGTCTGACTGCCTTGCCCATCGAGGTGGAGGCCGATGTTTCTTCCCAGTTGCCGGGTATTTTTATAGTTGGCTTGCCTGATAAAGCGGTTGAAGAAGCTCGTGAACGAGTCCGGTCGGCCTTAAAGAATTCCGGTTGCGAGTTCCCGCGTACTAAAGTGACGGTTAATTTAGCGCCAGCGGATGTTAAAAAAGAGGGTTCAAGCTACGACTTGCCAATCGCCCTGTCTTTATTAATCGCTTCTCGTCAGTTGAAGCCGGCGACTGACTTGGCGACTAGTTTATTTTTGGGTGAACTGTCGTTAGAAGGTAAATTACGCCCGGTGGCCGGAGTCTTGGTGGTAGCTCGGGCTGCGCAACGCTTGGGCTTTACCAGTTTGTTCGTGCCGGCGGCTAATGCCGCCGAGGCGGCTTTAGTCCCGGGGCTTAAAGTTTACGCGCCGGTGGATTTAACCCAGCTGTTGGAACACTTGGTCGGCCGAGCGGTTTTAAAATCAACTCCGGCCACAGCTTTACCCGATGATCCGGCGGAGATTGCGGCCGATCACGATTTGCAGCACATTCGCGGCCAGGAGCAAGCCAAGCGCGCTTTGGAAATAGCGGCCGCTGGTGGCCATAATATTTTAATGTCCGGTCCGCCCGGCAGCGGCAAGACTTTGTTGGCCCGGGCCTTGGCTTCAATTTTACCCAGCCTGACCCGCGATGAGGTGCTGGAAGTCACGGAACTTTATAGTGTGGCTGGTTTACTTAATACCAGCCGGCCGTTAGTGCGTCAGCGGCCTTTTCGCTCGCCTCACCATACCGCCTCGGAAGTGTCTTTGGTTGGCGGTGGTTCCAATCCTCGTCCGGGTGAAATTTCCTTAGCCCACCGCGGCGTACTTTTTATGGATGAGTTGGCGGAGTTTCCACGCGGCGTGCTGGAAAGCTTGCGTCAGCCTTTGGAAGACGGCGTTATTACCGTGGCCCGCGCGGCCGGAGTGATTTCTTATCCCGCCCGGTTTATTTTGGTGGGGGCCATGAATCCTTGTCCTTGCGGTTTCGCCGGTGATCCGGTTAAACTTTGTACTTGTACGCCGGGTTTGGTTTATCGTTATCAACGCAAATTATCTGGTCCTTTATTGGATCGCTTTGATCTTTATGTGGAGGTACCACGTTTGCCTTTTGAAAAATTAGAAGCCGGTACAGCTGAATCATCAGCCGAGGTTCAAGCTCGGGTGGTTAAAGCCAGACAAATACAGACCAAACGTTTTGTCGGCGTCACTAAACTAAACGCCGCCATGACGTTGACCGACTTTAAACAGCATATTAAATTGTCGGCCGAGGCTATGGATTTGCTGCGCACGGCCGTTAATCGTTATCATCTTTCCGGCCGAGTGTATCATCGGCTTATTAAAGTGGCGCGTACGATTGCTGATTTGGCCAACACTCCTGATATAACTCCGGCTCACATCGCCGAAGCCTTACAATATCGCCCGCGTTTAAATGAAGCCTGAAATATTAGTCGCGCCAATAAGCCAAGGCGTGTTATTTGATATACAGTAGTGGGTTGACCCGACGACCGTTAACGCGGACTTCAAAGTGGAGATGTGAGCCGGTAGACCGGCCGGTTGAACCCATGTCGGCTATCAGTTGCCCACGCGTGACTCGGTCGCCCACCGCCACTTTTAGTTTGCTGTTGTGGGCGTAAAGGGTTTTTATACCGCCGCCGTGATCAACAATGACGTAATAACCATAACCGCCGCGGTTCCAGCCGGCGGCTTCAACTATACCGTCTTCGGCGGCATAAATCGGCGTGCCTTTGCTGTTGGGTAAATCTAAACCGGTATGGCGCCAACTGTAGTACTGGCTAAGACGGCGACTGGTGGTAGGCCACAGTAATCGTCCACTGTTGGCCGCTGGTTTGGGCGGCGTGATTTGCACCACTGGTATGTTGAGGCTTGGTTTGGGCGGCGTCACGGCTACTGTGGCTGGTGGGCGGCCGCCGGGGATTACAATAGTTTGGCCGACCACCAAACCGTTTTCTAGATGATTGAAGGCCACTATATCGTTGGCTACCGCGCGGAAACGGCTGGCTAATTTAGCCGCCGTGTCGCCTCGGCCGATGCGGTAGCTTACGCCATCGGTCGGCAGGATGGTTAAAGTTTGCCCGATACGAATCGGACTGCGTTCGGTTAGGCGATTTTCCCACAAAATAGTGGTTAGTTTCAGGCCGAATCGTTCCGCTATCCCTAGGAGAGTATCACCGGCTCGTACGACATATTTTTCAATACGGTCGCGGCCGCCAATACCTGGTTGGGTGGTTACTAAGTGCGGCTTGAGGATGGCCCCGCCATTTACAATTGGAATAATATTGATTTCCGAAGTCGTAGCAGTGGTTGGTTCTTGATCGGGCGCTAAGTTGTCGGTCGCTGAACCATTTGGATAGTCGCTACCTTCACTGATGACGAATTCAGTGTCTTGCTCAATCAAGGGGAAAATTAAGCTGTTCCGCCCCAAGGTATCGGCCTCGGTTTGTTTGGTCATGAGGTTATCGGCCATGACCGCCAAGGAAGTTATAATCACCAATAAAAGTAATAGTTGATGGTGAGTGAAAGATTCAGGATCTATTAAACCGTAACCCCGTTTGATAACTAGCCACAGCTTGCGGCTTAAGTTATAGGGCATAAACAAGAACCAGCGCCAAGTTAGGTTGCCTATAATTTTTAGGCCGCCCCGTAATAGCAAAACCAGAGACCTTAACGGTCTCTGAACCAGGCTGCCCAGCTTAATAATGCCTAAGGCTAGCCGGAGGGCGGTAGTGTGCAATCGTCGGCGAATATTGTAGTCTCCTTAATCTGCTTTTGTCTTGAGCTTTTTAATCAAATAGGCTGCCAAGTCGCTCTCGACGTCAGTAGACTTAGGTGCTTAAAAGCGTTTTTTAGGCTACCATGCGGGCACATTTAGGTCAACGGATAAATTTCAGCCAAGTTGAAATCACCCCGTTCAAATGGTAGCATAGTGAAGGGAGTAGTCCCATTTTTTCTTATTAAACGCGGGCTTAATGGAAAAGTACGACCACAAATCGGTTGAAGCAACTTGGCAGGCTCATTGGGAAAACCATCAGACCTTTGCCGTGTCAGACAAAGTTAAAGGCGAGCGGGCCTATGTGCTTGATATGTTTCCTTATCCTTCGGCGCAGGGTTTACATGTGGGACATCCCGAGGGCTACACCGCCACGGATATTTATTGTCGCTATTTGAGGTTGAAGGGTGTAAATGTACTTCACCCTATGGGTTGGGACGCTTTTGGTTTGCCAGCTGAGAATTACGCCATCAAAACTGGCGTGCACCCCAAAGAATTGACCTGGCAGAACATTGATAATTTCCGCCGCCAGATAAAATCACTGGGCTTTTCTTATGACTGGAACCGGGAAGTGAATACGGCTGACCCGGCTTATTACAAATGGACGCAGTGGTTATTTTTGCAACTCTATAAAAAAGGTTTGGCTTATCGTAAAGAGGCGCCAGTAAATTGGTGCCCGTCCTGTCAGACTGTGTTGGCGAATGAACAAGTTGTAAACGGCGAGTGCGAGCGCTGTCACAATCAGGTAGAACAGCGGCAAATGGCCCAGTGGTTTTTTAAAACCACTGCTTATGCCGAACAGCTGTTGAACGATTTAGATGGCTTGGATTGGCCGCAGCCGATTTTAGACATGCAACGTAATTGGATAGGCAAGTCTGAAGGCGCGGAAGTTGATTTTTCAGTGGCTGATAGTGAAGACAAAATAAGAATTTTTACCACGCGGCTCGATACTATTTTTGGCGCCACTTATATGGTGCTGGCGCCGGAGCATAAATTGGTGCAGGAGTTAAAAGAAAAAATTACTAATTGGCCAGCGGTCCAGACCTACATCGAGCAGACTAAAAAGAAAACCGAATTAGAGCGCAAGACAGAAGAAAAGAGTAAAACAGGTGTGAGGTTAGAAGGTATAGAGGCGATTAATCCCGCTAACCAGCAGCGCATTCCGATTTTTATTGCCGACTATGTGTTAACTTCCTACGGCACCGGCGCCATTATGGCCGTGCCAGCGCACGATGAAAGAGATTTTGAATTTGCGAAGAAGTTTGATTTACCGATTGAAGATGTCGTTGTACCTACATATAAACGCACAGCTCTTATTTTGCACGGCACGGGGGCTAGTAGTCAGAGAAATTGGTATCAGTGGTTAAGAGTTGAACTTGAGCGACGGGGTTACCAAGTTTTTGTGCCCGATTTGCCCAACTCACAAATGCCCGATTTGGATAGCTGGCTCAAGGCCTTGGAACCCTACGCAAGTTCTCTTGATGAAAACAGTATTATAATTGGTCACAGTTTGGGCGGCCCTACGGCCATTCAATTTGTTCAGCGTTTGGAGCGTTTTGTGGGTGCGTTAGTGTTGGTGGCACCTACATGTATTGGTATGGATTGGGCACCGATTAATGCCTCTCATTCTGGCGAACAAGCTAACTGCATACGTACCGTTACTGAAACCGCCACTAATTGGCGGTCAGTCAGCCAGAAAGCTAAACACATTATTGGCCTATTTTCGTCTAATGATCCATATATTCCGGTATCAACTCGTGATTTGTACGAGCGTAATTTACCAGGCACTTACATAGTCTGCGAGAATAAGGGGCATTTTAGTGAAAAAAATGGCGCGGCTACTAAACTGCCGGAGTTTTTAAAATTACCATACGCAGAACTTTTTGTTGACTATGGAACACTGATTAATTCCGGAGAATTCAATGGTTTGGATTCCGCCTCGGCTGTAAAAAAGATCGCGGCTAAAATTGGCGCCAAATTAACCACTCAATATCGTTTGCGTGATTGGTTGCTTTCCCGTCAGCGCTATTGGGGCGCGCCCATACCGATTATCTATTGCGACAAGTGTGGTGAACTGCCGGTAGCCGTCGAGGATTTACCAGTGGAGTTGCCCATGGACGTGGACTTTCGTCCCACTGGTGAATCGCCACTCGCGCGTTCGGAATCTTTCCATAGAGTTTCCTGCCCCAAGTGCGGCGCGCCGGCTCGTCGCGAGAGTGATACCATGGACACATTCGTGGATTCATCTTGGTATTTCTTGCGTTATGCCGATCCACAAAATAATAAAGAGGCTTTTGCCGCTCAGCCAGTCAAGCAGTGGTTGCCGGTGAATTTGTATGTCGGCGGGGCCGAGCATGCCGTAATGCACTTGTTGTACGCTCGTTTTATTACCAAGGCGCTGAAAGATTTAGGCTATGTGGATTTTAGCGAGCCATTTCTTAAACTGCGCAATCAAGGTTTGATTTTAGGCGAGGATGGGCAAAAAATGTCCAAGTCGCGCGGCAACGTGGTGAACCCGGACGAAATCGTGGATAAATACGGCGCTGACACGTTGCGGCTTTACGAAATGTTTTTAGGTCCGCTAGAGGATACTAAACCTTGGAACACTTCCAGTATCATAGGCGTGCGGCGTTTCTTAGAAAGGGTTTGGAATTTCTGTCAGACGGATAAAAAATTCGGTTCAGACGAGGCCACGGCCGTTATGGCCCGCACCATAAAAAAGATAGGTGAAGATATTGAGACTTTCCATTTCAATACCGCCATCGCGGCCTTGATGGAATATGTTAATAAACTTGACGAGACCTCAGGTGAGGAGAGCGTCAGGCGAACTTTACTGGTATTGCTTTACCCTTTTGCGCCGCATATTACGGCTGAGTTATGGCAGTTAGCCGGCTTTAAAGGATATATTTGGGAACAAGTCTGGCCGACATATGATGCCTCGGCGCTGGTTAGCCAGACGGTAAATATAACAGTGCAGGTTAACGGGAAAGTTAGAAGCTCAATTCAAGTTGCTACCGGCGCTCAGGAAGCCGAGGTTATCAAAACAGCCCAGGCCGACGACAACGTCAGCCGTCATTTGGCCGGCAAATCAGTGGTGCGCCAGGTGTATGTGCCGGGCCGGTTGGTAAATTTTGTAGTGCAATAAAGTGATTATTTTACGCAAATCTGCCGCCATCATCCCGGACCTTTGTCGATTTTTGCGGGCGGGTGAAGTAATAGCCGCTCCGACGGAGACAGCTTACGGTTTATTGGCCGAAGCTACTAATGTTAAGGCAGTTAAGCAGGTGGCAAGAATTAAGGGACGTGAACCAGGCAAGCCGATGGCGCTCATAGCCGCGGATTTGCCAATGGTCCGTCGTTACTTTTTAATGTCTAAGAACGAGCGGCTGGTGGCTCGTAAGTTCTGGCCCGGCCCATTAACTTTGTTGCTCCGGCCGCGCCGCCAGTTTTCCTCAGCTATCCAGAGTCGTGGTTTAGTAGGTGTGCGTGTGCCTGGCAATGTTTGGTTACGCCGATTGATTTCAGCTGTGGCTAGGCCGCTGACAGCCACCTCCGCCAACCCAGCCGGTGGGGCCACCGCCTATACTTTGTCGGCGGTGAGGCGGTCGCTTGGTTCAGGCGGCTTAAAATACATGGTTGACGGTGGCAGTTTGCCCCTCCGAGCAACCTCTACAGTTGTCAGAGTTAAGGAGGGTCAGTTGGAAATTTTAAGGCCGGGCGCAATTTCTAAATTAAAGTTATACAAGATTTTAAAGCTAAAAAATAATAATTAGTAATTAAAAATTATTTAGGTTATTCTAACATCATGAGTCATCGTTTTGTTTATGCCCTAGGCGGCGTGCTGCCGCATCGCTTGTCGCCCCAAATGAAGGAGTTATATTGGTCGGCTTTGTTGCAGAATTTGGCCCTAGCCATGCTGTTGCTGTTTGAACCGATATTTTTGTGGCAGCAAGGCTATGGCGTGCGCGGCATCATTTTGTTTTTTACCGGCGTGTACGCGGCTTATTTGATTCTGATGCCGCTGGGAGCGGCTTACGCCACGCGTTTCGGCTACGAACATTCCATGGGATTTTCTACTTTGGCTCAAGTGGCTTATTACGCCTGTCTTTTTTTGGCCTCCACCTCAGTTTGGTGGTTGTATCCAGCCGCTTTGCTTTACGCCTTACAGAAATCTTTTTATTGGCCGGCCTATCACGCTGATTTCGCGCGCTACTCCGATCAATCGGAGGAGGGCCGTGAGATTAGCGGTTTGTCCGTGGCCTTATTGATGGTTTATATTATCGGTCCGTTGTTAGCTGGTGTCTTGTTAGCCTTAGGATCTTGGTGGCTGCTGTTTACGGTTGGTTGTGTGATAATACTTTTGTCCAATTGGCCATTATTGCGTACGCCGGAAGTATTCACGCCTCGCAGCTTTCCTTATTGGGCTTCTTTCCGCCGGTTATTTGAAGTCAGTATGCGTCGGCATTTGTTGGCCTATTTAGGTTTTGGCGAAGAGTTGATAGTGTTAACCCTTTGGCCGGTTTTTATTTCCGTAGTAGTGGTGAGTTATGTGGAAATCGGTGCCGTGGTAGCCGGCGCGACTTTATTTACGGCTTTGGTTACTTTGTATATTGGTAAATTGACTGATGAAATTAGTAAACGCCAAGTGCTGCATTTTTCCGTTATTACCTACGCCCTAAGCTGGCTATCGCGTTTAGCTATCAACACCCCTTTGTTTCTTTTCGGGGTTGATTCCTGGTCGCGGGTGGCTAAGAATATTGTGATCGTGCCTTTGACGGCTATTACTTATGAGCGCGCCAAGTCGCGATCAATTATGGATACGGTAGTGGCCTGTGAGATGGCTTTGGTTATAGGCAAGCTTTTAGCTTGTGCCATCTTGTTATTGATTTTTAGTTTTACCACGGCTTGGAATGCCGCCTGGTTGGTGGCGGCGGCCATGACTTTGCTTTATTTGTTGTTATAGCCCAGAGCTGAATTAAAAATTTATAATGTCTCAACTTCCTCCCAATCTTCGCCTTTGGACACAAACTCTGGTTAAGCAATACGGTTTGCGGGCTGGCCAACGTTTGGGTCA